>Ga0206988_1321_pt1 | contig 9405 bp, 5 predicted proteins | sample Alteio_BWMinCont_12_FD_153263 | JGI IMG/M metagenome (GOLD analysis project Ga0206988, IMG submission 153263) | Enriched cells from forest soil in Barre Woods Harvard Forest LTER site, Petersham, Massachusetts, United States -... | ecosystem: Environmental > Terrestrial > Soil > Temperate forest >... | reverse complement strand
GAGCACAAGGACTGCCAACAACATATGCTACTAGATGTTTCGATGGCCAAGCTTTCGTACTGCAGGAGTTGTATTCTGGAGATTTAGAAAGGGCTCTACCAGGGCTTTCACTACCTGACAAGTTCAAGATTGCTAGCGATTGCTTAACCGGTTTATCTACTTTGCATGAAGAACATTGGGTTCATAGGGATCTTAAGACTACGAATATCCTTATTCGTAGATCAAGTGAAGGAAGAATAGATAAGGTTGCAGTCAGTGATTTCGATTTTATGGAACGTGAATATCAAATCGAGGGAAACCCGGGTAGCTTCTACTTAGGCTCCCCTTACTTTGCTGCTCCTGAAAAATGCGCGGGCCAAAATGAAACTAGGAAATCGGACATATGGTCGATGGGAATGATATTCTATCATCTCTTTGAGAACCTCCTTCAAGATGGTTTTAAAGAGAAGATTAAAGAGCTAATGGATATGAACGAAGATGATGCCATGAACTTTCTCGGTCAAAAGTGCATCAGACAAGAAGAATGGTTACCAGAGCCAAAAGATAAACAGTCCGTCGATCACCTAATTTGGCGGATGCTTCAGAACAAACCAGAAACACGGATTTCGGCATCAGCCGCTCTTATCCAATTAAGCTCGGCCCAAGGGCACTTGTCCGAGTAAATCCTCCCGCATAATAGTCCCCTTTCCGTAATGATTTTCTGGCAGAGTTTCTAGTCCTCTGCAAATGGTCTATTCATGGAAATTCCAAATATTATAAATATATTGCACTTTAATATTACCATGCTATAATTGCTTAAATATTTAAAATTCAAGGAGAGAATATTATGTTTTCTGTTTCAACAAACTTTATTAAAGAAATGCAGATAGCAACACGGTCTATTCATCTGAATAAGAAGGTGACTTTGTTAAAAATAGAGAGCCTAGTATTTAATATTGATAATATAGGAAAACAAATCTCCGATTTGGAGAAGCTCAACTTCAAATGGAGCGGCTCAGATCTTATTATACCTCTTCAAAGGTTCGGAATGTCAGCTGCAGAGATCACCGAAATGAGTCAAACCGCGGATGAGGTGACTCTGGCAATTGATAAGCTCAAAAAACTGGAAACCATCCTCAGAGAACGACCGGTCCGCTCTCTCAGCCTAAGCGACCTAGAAACCGTGCAATCATCCAAATAAGGGTAAGGGCCCCTGCGAGGCTGTGAAAAAATTGTTACCCAGCCGATTTCGCGAGATTTTTGGCCCTTTTTTTGCTTCAAGTCGGCGGACAACTCTATTCGAGTTGCCCTTGCCTTGAATCAAAAAAATTGCAGAAAAATCTCGCGAAATCGGTGGATGTCCCAATTTTTTCACAGCCCCTGCCCTACCCTCTCCCAGCCCGTTTGCGATCGTTCTCCAATAGGTAGATCTTTCGCAGGCGGATGAAATTCGGAGTCACTTCCACGAGTTCGTCATCGGCAATATAGTCGATGGCTTGTTCGAGGGTGAATTTCCGAGGCGGCGTGAGAATGATGTTTTCATCGCTGCCGGAAGCTCGGACGTTCGTGAGCTGCTTGGCTTTTGTCGGATTGACGATAAGGTCGTTTTCGCGGGCGTGTTCTCCGCAAATCATCCCTTCGTATACATCATCGCCCGGTTTGACGAAGAGCGAGCCCCGCTCTTGCAAACTGAAGAGTCCGTAGCCGTTGGCTTTGCCCGTGGTGTTGGAGATGAGAACGCCGCGGAGTCTGCCAGGGATGTCTCCTTTCCAAGGCGCAAAGGCCTCGAAGATGGAGGTAAGGACGCCGAGGCCCGAAGTACGGGTCAGGAAGTCGTTGCGGTAGCCCATGAGGCCGCGTGTAGGAACGAGGAACGCCATCGTGGTGAGGCCGTGTTCGGAGGTCTCGAGCGCACGCATTTCCCCCTTCCGGCGGGAAAGATCTTCGATTACAGTGCCTGAATACTCTTCGGGTACTTCGACGTGGACCCGTTCCATCGGTTCATGGAGGACGCCATCCACTGTTTTCGTGATGACTTTCGGTTTCGAGATGGAGACTTCATAACTTTCACGGCGCATCGTTTCGATGAGAACCGCGAGGTGAAGCTCGCCGCGCCCGCAAACGCGGATCGCGTCATCGCGCCCTGCAACCTCTTCGATTTTCAACGAGATATTGGCTCTTTTTTCCCGCATGAGGCGGTCGCGCAATTTATTCATCGTAACGTGTTTTCCGTCGCGACCCACCATGGGGCTCGTATTGACGACAAATTCGACCGATACTGTAGGCTCAGCAAGGGTAATGGGAGGAAGTTGGACGATGTGATCTGTAGAGCAAAGGGTATCGCCAATGTCGACTTCGGGGATGCCAGAAATGGTGGCGATGTCGCCCGCACCTGCATCATTGACTTCGATTTTCTTCAGTCCGAGATGGCCCTCGATCTTTACGATTCGGTGATTTGCATGATTGCCATTGCGGTCAACTCGGGTGATCGTATCGCCTTTCGCAATTTTTCCTTCCAAAATACGACCTGTCGCCTGGCGGCCAAGGTAGTCATCGTAGGAGAGCGTTGCTGACTGCATCAAGAACGGGAGAGAAAGGTTGCCCGGTGGTGGTGGCGCCGCTTTGAGGATGAGTTCGAAAAGCGGAGCTAAATCTACGGGAGTATCTCCAACCTTTGCGATCGCATAACCGTTAAAACCGGAAGCGTAAATGTAGGCAAAATCGAGCTGTTCGTCGTTTGCGCCAAGTTCGAGAAAGAGATCGAACGTTTCGTTGAGAACGCGGTCTGGATCAGCGTGCGGGCGGTCGATCTTGTTGAGAACGACAATCGGGCGAAGACCCATTTTCAAAGCCTGGCTCAATACGAAGCGCGTCTGGGGCATCGGCCCTTCCTGGGCATCGACGAGAAGGAGAACCGAATTGACCATCCCGAGGACCCGTTCCACCTCGCCAGAAAAGTCGGCGTGGCCTGGGGTGTCGATGATATTGACCTTGAAATCTTTGTAGAAGACCGAAGTATGTTTGGCGAAAATCGTAATCCCCCGCTCTTTCTCCTGGTCGAAGCTATCCATGACCCGTTCGGGGACCTTTTCGTTGTCGCGGAAAATATTGGATTGTCTCAAGAGACTGTCGAGAAGAGTGGTCTTGCCGTGGTCGATGTGGGCGATGATCGCTATGTTTCTAATTTTTTCTGGGTCGTACATACATATCGGGGGTTAATTGCTTATACTGTACACTAGGTAACTCTTTATTTGCTAAGAGTATTTCTTCCTACGCGCTCACGGAGTTAGGTATTTCGTGCCCGTGTGCGCATCCTATTACCCATAAGTCTTCCGATGCAGAGCAAGGGAACAGGATAACGCCACGAAACGTGGCTCAAGGATAATGCTGCGAAGCGCAGCTAAGGATGAGCAGGATGCAGGGAAGCCCTGCATCCCATATTTTAGGATTCAAAAGGACGAAAGTCCTTTTGCGGAGCTCGAGGCGGAGCCTCGACCTGTCTATCCTAGCCATGCTTCATGGCGTCATCCTTGAGCCACGTTTCGTGGCGTTATCCTGCTTTCTGGCCTAGGCAGGACGACTTATGGGTAATTAGGATGCGTGCCCGTGCCCGGCGGGCACCTGGGGCACAGCCCCGAGTGGTACAGTGAACTTTCAGGAAACAATTTTGGCGAAGTCGGGCTGTGCCCCGCTTCCCCCCGGGCACGGGCTCGGGCACGCACACGCATCCTATTACCCATAAGTCTTCCGATGCGCAGCAGGGGAACAGGATAACGCCACGAAACGTGGCTCAAGGATAATGCTGCGAAGAGCAGCTAGGATAGCAGGATGCAGGGAAGCCCTGCATCCCATATTTTAGGATTCAAAAGGACGAAAGTCCTTTTGCGGAGCTCGAGGCAGAGCCTCCCTAGCCATGCTTCATGGCGTCATCCTTGAGCCACGTTTCGTGGCGTTATCCTGCTTTCTGGCCTAAGTAGAACGACTTATGGGTAATAGGATGCGCACACGGGCACGAAAGGCTTCCTTTATTCAACCCCCATGAAAGCATACTTTCCTCCTTGCCCTAAAGTTTTCGGGGAGCGTATACTGCGAGCTAAACGAAGAGTTCCTGCGATGTAAACCTAATTTCTTGAGGCAGACATGGATCTCCATCCACTAGAAGAAATCGAAGACAAAATGCTCCCTCAAGAAGAATCACGCGGCTCAGAGTCTAAGACCGGTCGTATCGACGACCTCCTTAAGGAAAAGCTCGAAAACGCGGTCCACAAGCAAACCTCCAAAGTCCTCCTCCACGACATCGCTAAAATCGCCTGCGAGCACTCTCCCATCGACCTGGCCTACGCCGCTTCCCACCTCCCCCCAAATGTGCGCCCCGTCCTCTATGAAAACCTCCCCAATCGAGACGCAAAAGTCAAATTCATAGTCAATACGGACAGTGACACGCGAGTTGCCCTTTTCCGTGAACTCGACGATGTTGAACTCAAAAAACTCTTTGAACGAGTTCCCACTGATGAAGCGGTCTGGCTCATCGAGGACATGCCCGAGCGGCGGTTCCGACGCCTAATGGAGCTCATTGATTCGAAGAAGGCTGCCCGGATCAAGGAGTTAAAAAAACATGACCGGAAGAGCGCTGGACGCCTGATGACCTCCGAGTTTTTCGCCTTCACAATGGACATGACCATTGGTGACGCTGGAGCCTACATCCGAGACAATCCGCGGATCGATTTCACGAAGGGGATCTTCATCCTAAATCACTCCGGCGAGCTGCAGGGGTACGTTCCCGCGCGCAACATGATGATCAATCCGGTGCAAACGCCCCTTCGCCAAGTGATGCGTCCCGTCCTCCACAAGGTCACTGCCGAAGCGACGCGCGAAGAGGTGATCGACCTGGTCGAGCGGTATAAGATCTTTTCCCTTCCCGTCGTCGATATCGACAATTTCCTCATCGGCGTAATCGCTCACGAAGATATTGTCGAAGCGATGGAAGACCTCGCGGATGAAACGATTGCCCGCATGGCAGGTACGAATGAAAAATTCGCCTCCCATGATTCGATTTTGAAGAGATTCGTCACGCGAGCCCCCTGGCTGATTGTCACGCTCCTCGCAGGACTTCTGAATGTCGGCGTGATGTCTTCTTTCCACAAGCATGAAGGGATTCTCACCTTCGCCATCTTTTTTGTCCCTCTGATCACAGGCATGTCAGGCAATGTGGGACTCCAATGCAGCACGGTTCTCATCCGCGCGATGGCGATGGGCGGCCTTTCGCTCGGAAGCCGAAAAGAGACGATCAAGAAGGAACTCTTAAGTGGCATTTTCACGGGGGTGATCTTCGGCGTAAGCTGTGGCCTTCTCGTCTACATACTCGATTTTCTCGCTGGGAGCTCCATCGCTTCATCCGGATCCCCTTTCGCCGTAGCCACCGTCGTTACCGTCGGTCTCATCGGCGGCTGCGCCGCAGGCACATTCCTCGGCGTCTTCTCCCCCCTCTTCTTCTCTCGCATCGGCGTAGACCCAGCCATCGCCGCAGGCCCAATCGTCACCGCCTTTAACGACTTCCTCTCAATGACGATCTACTTCTTGATCGCCTGGGGCGTCGGCTTATTTTTCTTCTAAAGATTTTAGAAAATTTGCTGCTTCTATTACTTCGATGCCCTGATCCATTCTTTCGCGCTTGAGTTCTTTGACAATCTGGACGGCAGGGAGCTTGTATTTTTCATGGAAATAGCGAAAGTGCGGGGCGATACTGGGATCCGAATATTTTACCTCAATGATTTTCTCAATGTGTTGATCAAGAACTAATGCAAAATCAACTTCTTTCCTTTCCTTAGTTTGCAAATACTTGAGTGAATAGCTCTTGGCTTGGTAATCGATTTTGACAAACACATGCTTTAGTAAGCAGACTGCAACAAAATTCTCAAATTTTGCTCCCGAATCTCCTTTCACTAGACCCGTGTCAAAAAAATAAATTTTCGGCTCCTTGAGCAAACTGCGGGCAATATTTTTGGAAAATGGAGTAACGCGAAATACTATGTAGAGCGCTTCCAAAATTTGAATGTATTTTTTCACGGTATTTGGAGAAATCCCAACGTCTTCTGCTATTGAAGTATAAGATACCGGAGAACCCACTCTTTCTCTTAAGAGATCGAATACCAATCGAATGGCATTCAAGTTCTGAATATTATCGAAATCGAGCACATCCACCCAGAGTAAACTATCGATGTATTGGAGCCGCCACCTTTCGGCATCGATTGGATCCGATGCCAAAAATGGTTCGGGGAATCCCCCCCGTTCTAGAAATCTGTCAATCGTATAAGGAACATGAACTTTTTCACATTCTGCCGGTGAGAGAGGAAGAAGCCGATGCAAAAAATAGCGTCCCGCCAAGGAGTCTCCCACCTGATTAAAAATCTCGAGGCGGGCACTGCCTGTAACTAGGATTTTTTGGTGCGGCTGTTTCGTGTCATAGACGCCTTTTAGATAATTCTTCCACTTCCGCATTTTGTGGATTTCATCGAGAATGATCAGTTCAACAGAAGGGAGCCACGCCTCGTCTAAAATGATTTTCCGATCCTCCATCCGGTCATATGTCAAATAGACGGAAGAGGTAAATTCCCGTGCAATTGCCCTCGCCAAGGTCGTCTTCCCCGCCTGCCGAGGCCCGGCCAAGAGAACCATTTTCTTCTGAAGATCGCGATAAATCGCCTGTTTTTGAGCTCTGTCCATATACGACTATTTTGCACGGGATTGCGGAATAGTCAAGACCATTTCTCATTTGCTTGCGGAAAAGTCAGGAGCTAAAGCATTTTCTTGAGTTTAAGACGGGATGTTTCATACACTTAGGCAATGAAAACAATATTTAGGCTTCTTTTTGCTCTTTTGGCTTTTGCTATCCCCATTGAGCATAAGTACGACAAGCCGATGCGGTTTTTCTCCAAGAGCTTGATCCCTGAGGGGTTGGCGCTTCCGAAATGGTTCGAGACCAAGCTCTATTATTACCCTTCTGATCTCATAGCTCCCTTGCTAGTTCTCCTGGCTGTGTTCGCTTTTAGAGTTCCGCTCCGGCGCTTAATTTTGGAAAAAAACGCCTATTTTCTATGGGGCGTTTTACTTTTTGGAGCGATTTCGGTGGCGGCGTCCCCGCTCTGGAATTACCCGCTCCTCTATTTGCGTCTTTGGCAATGGTTCACAGGTGCGTTTCTCTTTGTCCTCGCGGCCAATTTGCCCGATCGGGACAAGATGGTAAAAACGATTCTTGGAGCTCTGATTGCCGCTGCTTCGCTGCAATCGCTTTTGGCGATCGCCCAATACTTCCATCAGGGATCGTTCGGCCTCCGCATTCTTGGAGAGCCTAACTTCTACCGGAACATGAACGGCGCCTGCGCATTCAGGGTTCCGCACGGATGCCGCTGGATCGTCGACAATTGGATGGGAACCTATTTTAACACTGATCTTGTCGTTCGCGTGATGGGGACGACCGCTCATCCAAATGTGCTCGGGGGATTTTTGGCGCTGACGAGTTTGGCGAGCCTTGATTTTTTCGACCGTTCAAAACGAAAATGGTTTTGGGGTCTTTTGCTTTTGCTACAGCTCTTCGCAATGAATTTGACCTTTTCCAGAGCCGCTATTTTCGCGTTCGGAATAGGTGCTGCAGTATGGTTTGCAATGAAGAGAAAAGTATCGCCGCATCTTTTCAAAGCAGCGGCGCTTCTAATCGCCTCCGGAGCAATCATTGGATTTTTATTTCAGGAGCAGATTATCTATCGGGGTGGAATTGTCAATTATAATGAATTTGTCAGCGGATCCGACGCCTTTCGCATCGAGCACCAAAATCTCGCGCTAAAGATGATCCAGAAATATCCATTGACGGGCGTAGGCTTTCAACAGTTTTCGACCCGTGCCCACGAATTTTTGCACACTGACCCAAACCAGCACTTCAATGGCGCGCACAACATTTACCTGATGATGGCTGCCGAAATGGGAACCCTCGCGCTTCTATGCTTTTTGGCGTTCATCGGCTCGATTTTCTGGTCGCTTCGACGCGGGGGCGATTCCCCTTTTCTCCCATCACTGATGGCTATGTTCATCGCCTTTCTGTTTATTGGCTTCTGCGACTTTTACCCAACGCTGTTCCAAATGGGCCGAATTCTCTTTTTCACGACGGCCGGCCTCTTAGCTGCGCATGGCTCGCAAAGAGTACTCGACCATAATATTTCAAAAAAACGATTACAGCTTCAAAATAAACTGTAAACTAATATCTTAACTGTTGTACAAAACAACGGAACTTTAGTAAAATAAACAGACAATCTAACAAAGGCCTTATTATGTCTGTTGGTATAAATAACTCCATATCTTCCTCCTCTTCATCTAGCTCAAGTTCATCTTCTTCTGCCCAAATAGCCATTCAATCCCTTAAAAGTGGGACAGAAAAAGAATGGTATGATGCCCTCTCGTTCATCGAAACAAATGATTCTACGAGCACCGATCTTGTTGATTCAATGCAAGCAAAGGATGCACTGATCAAAGCTTTGCAAAGGGGAGCGTCAGATAAAGAGTTAGCTGTACTGAAAGGAAGCCTTCTCTATTCCTATCGACCGAGACCCAATCTTCAATACGACGTCGCAGCAGAACCCATTTCGGCAGAATGGCAAAAGGCAACTGCAGCCCTTGGAAGTGTCCCTCCGATTTACTATGAATTCGACCATGGTATATCTTATGATGAAAGGCCAAGCACTGATGAAATGCCCTTATGGCAAAACTCAAGTGAGGTGTTAAATCAGCTGCTACAAACGGCCCCTTTCGACGAATCAGTTTCTCCAGCAACCCTCAGGAAAATGATTTTCGACTTACAGCAACCGTTTGGTGGATCAGGAATTCGGAGTGGAGATGTAGTCTGTATCCGAGGCTCAAAAAAAGACTTCGCTTCGATGATCAAAGCTGCACAAACAGAAGAAGAGAGGACCATTTTAGGAGAGATAGCGGCGATATTCCCCGATACTTGTGACGGGAAAGAATTGCATCGCGCTCTTTCCAAGTTAGGGCCTCACCATTGGGCTGTCTTCCAAAAATTCGCGTACATTCCACCCTCTCATCAAGAAGTGAACCAATTGCTTGATCAATTTTGTGTAAAACTCTCTCAGTTACTGAAAACTCCCGATCTTCATCCTTATCAAATTGCAAAATTTATTCATCACAGCTTAACCTCAATCCATCCATTTGAAGATTTCAATGGCCGAATCGCACGTCATTTTATGAATCTGTATCTCATGAAAAATGGATATGAACCGTTTGTTCCGCCTTTTTATAGCAATTACATGAGGATCACTGCTCTGCCGCCAGGCCAAATAGCCACTGATGAGGAAGACACCTTTACGTTTACGAATTTGCTCCATTTCGCCCATTCCGAAGGACTTGAGAAGATTAAAGAAA
>Ga0206988_1232_pt2 | contig 9426 bp, 10 predicted proteins | sample Alteio_BWMinCont_12_FD_153263 | JGI IMG/M metagenome (GOLD analysis project Ga0206988, IMG submission 153263) | Enriched cells from forest soil in Barre Woods Harvard Forest LTER site, Petersham, Massachusetts, United States -... | ecosystem: Environmental > Terrestrial > Soil > Temperate forest >... | reverse complement strand
ACCGTTGCAAATGTACGCAGCTACTTTACTAAATATGGTGGTGCGCTGGGTAAAACCGGATCGTTGGATTTTATTTTTACGCGTAAATCGGTGTTTACATTTATACCCGGCGAGCGTGATTTGGAAGAACTGGAATTTGAATTGATTGATGCCGGTTTGGAGGATCTGTTTGTGGAGGCTGATGAAGAAGGAAACGATATAGGCGTTATTCATACTGCTTTTGAAGATTTCGGCAAAATGCAGAAAACGCTTGAAGAGCTAGGTATCGAAGTAAGATCGGCCAAATTAGAGCGTGTTGCCCAATCATTCCACGAAGTTACCGAGGAGCAGGTTGTTGATATTATGAAGCTGATAGACAGGCTTGAGGAAGATGATGACGTGCAGGCAGTTTATCATAATATGGCGGAGTAAACAGCAATAAATCAAGTTGTCATTGCGGGGAATGAAGCAATCGCAAGGAGACAGACGATCTGCATAGTATGCGATTGCTTCGTTCCTCGCAATGACATAATAAAAATTAATTATGCCACTATTCACATCACGTAAGCAAGGAAAAAAAGTTAAGGTAACATTTGCCGATGGTTTGCTATTTGTTGAAAAAGAAAATGGCAAGCAACAGGCATTCCCTTTAGAGTGGTACCCCGCTTTACAAAACGCGACGGAAGAAGAGTTGCAGGATTGGGATCAAACCGACAAGGGTATCCATTTTAATGCCCTTGATGTGGATATACCATTATAGATGTGAGATTGGAGACGTGAGATTGGAGATTAAAAATTCCATGTCTCACGTCTCCCATCTCATATCTCAAATCTAATAACATGGAATTTGAAGAGTTTTTCAAAAAGAAGAGAATTGACATGGTTGCGCTGAAACAAGTGCAGTCGGCCTTATTTTCTGAATTTGAGACACACTTTAACCAAATGGGCGAAAAGAGCTTTGATCACACCAAAAAATACTGGTTCAATAAATTAAGGCGAGAATTCCCCTTAGCTGTTGAGCCAAAAACCGAGAAGGTTAAAATTGATAACCCACTAGCGGAACAAACCATAACCGAAAGCCTGATTGAGGAAACTGCACCGACACCAAAATTGGGGTTTACACCAAAATTCAGGGGCGCAACTACTCCAAAGCCGACAGTTGAAATACCAGTTGAAGAAAAACCATCGGAAGACACTCCGGTTGCTCCTGCACTTAAATTAGGTTTTACACCTAAATTTAGAGCTGCTACACCACCAAAACCGGCTACAGAACCAGCGGCTGAGGAAAAACCAGCAGAAATAACAAATGCTCCTGCACCAAAATTAGGTTTTACACCTAAGTTTAAAGCATCTGTGCCACCAAAACCGGCTACGGAACCATCGGCAGAAGAAAAGCCTGCTGAAGCAACAAATACTCCTCCACCTAAGTTAGGATTCACACCTAAGTTTAAAGCATCGGCACCGCCAAAATCGGCTACAGAGGAAGGACCTGCGGAGGAAAAACCAAATGAACCAGTTGCTACACCTGCACCAAAGTTAGGATTCACGCCAAAATTTAAGACGGCTAATATGCTTAAGCCGGAGTCGGCTGAAGTTCCATCACCGGAACCAGCTCCAGACGAAAACACCCCGACGCCTACGGCAGAGGAAACAGCGCCAAAACCTGCCTATAAGCCGCGTTTTAAAATGCAGAATCTTCCTAAAAAAGAAGAGGAATAATCATTCATTAGCCCACCCCTGCCATGTTAAGAGAAACGAAGTATCTGTACTGGTGTAAACTAATTTATAGATTCTTCGCTCCGCTCAGAATGAAAATTAATCAATAAAGTCTAAATACTTGCTACTAAAACCTTACTCAGCTTTCTTCACCGCAGCAATCAACTCCGGAATTTTTGGCACTTTATCAAAAGCTTCAACCAACTTACCGTTACGACCATAGATGGCGATATATGGGGTTGTGGCTACAGAATAATAACGTTGAATTTTATAATCAGGATATTCAGTACCCATCAGCACATTAGGCTGGGCGGCGAAAATGTAATCGCGGTGAAATTCCTTCAGCATTTTCAGCATGTTAATCTGGGTGAAGGTTACTAGTACAACTTGGATATTCTTAAAGTCCGCTATATGAGGCTTCAATTCATACATTAGGCGCTGACAGTGGCTGCAATCCGGCGAGAAATAAACGAACATTACTGCTTTGCCTTTTTTAAGATTGGCGTTGGTAATATAAACGCTGTCTTTACTTAAAATATGAAATGCAGGTATATTTTGAATTTTTGGAGATGGGTTTTTCACCGCCGCATCTTGTGCCTGGCTGCAACCTGCTGTGATGATCAGGCTTAAAAAAACTAATATTTTTTTCATTTGATTGATGTTGTTCACGTGTGGATTTAATATGCAGAGCAATTTTACGATATTTTTAATTTTCCAGCAACTCAATTTGCCAGGCAACCTGCTCTTCGGTCACAGGGAATAACGCATTATCGCGTATTGTATGATGCACGGCTTCAAATATATGTTCATAACATCCTTTTTTACCAGCGACTAGCTCGGTAGTTTTGGTGCCATCTACACCAATAGTTACCAATTTACCCTCATTTCCTTCGGGTTCAAAACCATAGGTTGGGTCAGTTGGCAACATGCCCTTATCTAACTGATCTTCCTGTACATCGGTGCGGTTCTTAATAAAACTGCCCACCGTGCCATTAATTACAAAACCAGCCTGCGGTTCAACAGTAAGCATGCTCGATGTTAAATATACATTTAGTTGGTTCGGATAGGTTAAACGGTAGCTGAAATAATCCGGTACTTCCGAGCCTTCACGATGGATGGAGGTCACCCTATCAAACGATAATGGCTTGCCAAACAAGCTAATGGCGTTATCAACCAAATGCGCACCTAAATCATAAACCAAACCCGCAGCAGGCATATCCTTCTTCTCTTTAAATAATTTTGGCCCGATGGCCGCTTTGTATCTATCCAACCTAAAATGCACTTCTATCAGTTCGCCAAGCTTGCCGCTTTCTATCACTTCTTTGGTCGATAAAAAACCGCTGTCGTAACGGCGGTTTTGGTAAACCATAACATGCAGGTTAAGCTTCCTACCCAAATCGTACAATTCCTTCACCTCGGCAACAGTAGCGGCGCAGGGTTTTTCTATCAGCACGTGTTTACCCGCATGCAGGGCTTGCTTCGCATGCTCAAAATGGAGGTAGTTGGGTGTGTTTACGATGATCAGCTCAATCTCTTTGTCATTCAGCAAATCATCAATAGCATCGTAGCTGATGATGCCGGGATACGTCTTTGCTGCTTTCTTTTCGTGGCGCTCTACCACTGCTTTCAATTTAAATGCGGGATTGGTGGCTATAAATGGCGCGTGAAATATCCTGCCGGACATTCCGTAAGCCATAATACCAGTTATAATAGGTTTCGACATGTGTAAATTTTATTGGCTCATACTATCATGTATGGCGTTTATTGCATCAAGGTGTTTTTGTAATACGGGTAATGTTTTTTTTGCGTAAGCCTTAATATCAGGGTCTTGTATTTTGGTTGAGGCTGTGGTGAAATCGCTTACATCATTCTTATGGTCCTCTATCATCATGTTTACATAAGCTTTATCAAAATCGTTACCTGTTTTTTGGGCCAGTTCTGCCAGCATTTTTTGTTCGTCGGCAGCTGGTTTTGTAGGTAAAGTTAACTTTTTAGCGGTTGCCATCGCCATTAATTTGGTATTGGCTTTGCCATGATCCTTAACCATCATCAAACCAAAGTTTTTAACCCTTTTACTCTTACCGTTTTTTATGGCGAGGTTACCCATTTCAATTTCGGCAAGGTTACCTGCGGCAGCTTTCGCTGCAAACAATGAGTCTTCCTCGTCCACAATTAAATTAATTGCTGGTGCGGTAGTATCCGGCGCGGCCTCTGTCGGACTTACGATTGTATCCGAAGTGGCGCTGTCATTATCGGCATCGTTGTTACCTGTTTTGGCTGAATGATTACAAGCTTGCGTTGCCAGGGCAACCGATAAAATAAATAAAACAGTCCTAAAGTTTTTCATGGCTAAGGGGCATTCTTTATAACTAATAATAACATAACTCACCTTGTTAGGTTTTATTCTGTTAATAGAGGCTTAATATATGTTAAATTATTGAAAGTTCGGAAAAGGGGAAAGGCAAAAAGTAAGGTACACAATGCATTGGCGTGTTTACTCACCTGGTTTTCGCTCAGCCGCTTAACCTGCCCTCTGTTTCGCAAGCGGCAAAAAGGGCAAAACTTTTTCCCACCCTCTTTGTCGCGCAGCGAAAGAGAGGGTCGACAAGCGAAGCGATGTCGGGGTGAGTAAACGAAGCGAAAGTGTCTTGAGCGTTGCCTCCGGCCCGTGCTATACGTTCATACTAAACAAGCCTTAGCCACGAGCCGGTATCCACTTCTATCACTAACGCAAAACATCATCTCCACTTTGTCATTCTGAGCGGAGCTAAGAATGACAGGAGCTTTTAAAAAGCGGGCAAAGGCCCGACGGAAAACCGGGCCGGGAGCTGGCCTGTGCGTGGAAGGTTTTTTCCGTCTTGAATTTTTGGTCCTTTTGTTTCAAGACAAAAGAACTAGCCCCCGCGGCAATGAGCGGGCGAGAACACTTCATTTAACGAAAAATATCTTTAAGCCCCCTTTAATAAAGTCGGAGATTGCCACGCTCCGCTCGCAATGACGGTGGGTGATTAATACCCAACTTCACGTTAAATTATTCCATTCAATTAAAGTTTATTATTTTTGGGCACATAAAATAAACAATATGAATTTCCCTGCTGAATTAAAGTACACTAAGGACCACGAGTGGATAAAAGTTGAAGGTAATGTTGCTACCATTGGCATAACCGAATTTGCACAGCGCGAACTGGGCGATATTGTTTATGTTGACATCCCATCGGTAGGTAAAACAATTAATAAAGATGATGTTTTTGGAACAGTTGAAGCTGTTAAAACAGTATCAGATTTATTTATGCCGGTTACCGGAACTGTTGATGAAACAAACCCTGCACTAGATAGCCAACCTGAATTAGTTAACAGCGACCCTTACGGCGCAGGCTGGATGGTTAAGGTTACCGTTAATGCTGCCGACGTAGATGGTTTATTATCTGCCGATGCGTACAAAGCCATTATAGGCGAATAATTAATGCAAGCAAACTTAAAATATTACTGGCCCACAATTTTGTGGGCCTTATTTGTTTTTATCCTTTGTACTATTCACCTGGGTACCATAACGCAATCGCCGTTATTTTTTCCGGGGTTTGATAAGCTGGTGCATTGCGGTTTCTTTTTTGTGTTTGTTATTTTTTACAGTCAGGGGCTGGTTCGGAAACATAAATTAACCCGTTTTCCGTATAAGTATGCGATACTGATTGTGGTAATAGCCATTTTATACGGTTATAGTATTGAGCTACTACAAAAATATGTTTTCACTTGGCGCGACTTTGAATGGAACGATGTATTTGCCGATTCGGTTGGAGCCTGTATGGGGATGTTTAGTGTGTTAATTTTATCGGCAGCGTTTAATCATGAAAAAAAATAGTTTACTCCTTTTTGCGGCTTTATTAGCGGTGGTAAGTTTTTCTTCCTGCGGGATATTTAGCAAGGGATGTGGTTGCCCTACGTTTGGGAAGATAAAGCATTCTTCTTCACCATCGTCATTGCGAGCGATAGCGTGGCAATCCCAAACTGTACAGAGGCAATTGCAAGGCTGATCCGCATAATTGGGTATTGCTAATAATTAGCCTAACCCCATCTGGGTTCAATGTTGGTAGCATAAAAAGCGAATAAACATACCGTGCCGTTAGGTACGGAACGTGGCCGATGTTGTGTACCTAACGGCACGCTAATATCATTTGTCTGATATTTCCTACCGACATGTTACACCTACAGTCATGTTACACCTACAGTGCATTATTTGAATAGTTTTCTTAACTACTTGTCATTGGGAGCGAGACTGTGAAGCAATGACAGGCAGTTAAGAAAAAGCACAGTCTTCAACAAAGTTACATTTCAAATATAAATTCCCATTGTCCTTATTTGGATTTAATTTAAATAAGCGTACATTTGCTTAGTTCATAAGCACAAACATATGAGGCTCTCACAACTTGAAGTAGGCGAAACCGGAATTGTAAAGGAATTTACCGATTTAGAAATGTCGGTAAAGTTGATGGAAATGGGTTGTTTGCCGGGTGAAGAGGTCAGAATTGAACGTATTGCCCCCCTGGGCGATCCGATTGCCATAAATGTTGCAGGTTATCAGTTAAGTTTACGCAAGCGCGAAGCATATACCATAGTGCTTCAATAGTTTTTTAGGCATTGAAAGCTGATATAAGAGTCGCACTTGTAGGGAACCCCAACACCGGAAAATCAACACTTTTTAATGTTTTAACCGGTCTCAATCAAAAAATAGGAAACTTTCCCGGCGTTACCGTTGATAAAAAGGTAGGTTATACCACTTTACCCGATGGCCGCACAGCTGAGATCATCGATCTTCCGGGAACCTACAGCATCTACCCAAAAAGCCAGGATGAATCCATCGTGTTTTCTGTTTTGGCAGATAAACACAATGCGCATACCCCTGATCTGGTGGTGATTATCCTCGACGCATCTAATTTAAAAAGAAATTTACTGCTCTACTCGCAGGTAGCCGACCTTAAAATACCGGTTGTGGTTGCCCTGAATATGATGGATATGGCGAAAAAAGCCGATATCGACATTGATGTAAACCTGTTCGCTAAAAAACTGGGTGTGCCTGTAGTTCCAATATCCGCGAGGAAAAATGAAGGTACCGCAGCGTTGAAAAATGCCATATCCTTCGCCAATAAATTCGCTTTCCAGGAAGATAGCATCGATGTAAATACCATCGCCCCGGAACTGGTGGAGGCCATTGGCCGTGAGTTAAATATAGATAATCCGTATCTTGCTTTACAGCTTGCCCATCAGCACGAAACATTAAAGTTTTTAACGCCTGAGCAAAGCGATAGGATAGAGGAACTGGAAAAAGAACATTCCTTCAACTCGCAAAAAGCACAGGGCGCTGAAACCATTGCCCGCTACGCTTTTATAAACGACTTGCTGTACGACACGGTTAAAAAACCGGTAACCGCGCAAGGGGAGACACACAGCAATAAAATAGATAAAATATTAACACATAAATTCTTTGGCTTCGTGATATTCTTCGCGATCCTGATGTTTATGTTCCAGGCGATCTTCTCCTGGTCGTCATACCCGATGGAGTTAATCGGTGATGCCTTCGTTTGGATACAGGATTCACTGCATCACACATTGCCTCCCGGTCCGCTAACCAGTCTGCTGGCTGATGGTATCATAGCGGGCTTGAGTGGTGTAATGGTTTTCATCCCGCAGATTGCCATACTTTTCGCCTTTATATCCATACTGGAAGATACCGGCTACATGTCGCGCGTTACCTTTATGATGGATAAACTGATGCGTAAGGTTGGTTTGAATGGCAAATCAGTAGTGCCGCTGATCGGTGGTTTTGCCTGCGCCGTGCCATCTATCATGGGCACACGTACCATTGAGAATTGGAAAGACAGGATGATTACCATTATGGTTACGCCACTGGTAACCTGCTCGGCACGTTTACCTATTTATACTTTATTGATAGCACTGGTAGTACCTAATCATAATGTTTGGTGGGTATTTAACATGCAGGGTTTGGCTCTAACGGGTATGTACGTTTTTAGCTTAATCTCAGCCATTGTGGTTGCCTGGGTATTTAAATTTATACTGAAAGGTAAGGAACGCGGCTACTTTATTATGGAGCTACCCGTTTACCGTATGCCACGCTGGAACAACGTTATCTTCTCGATGTACGACAGATCAAAAGCATTTGTTTTCCAGGCAGGTAAGGTGATCATCGCTATATCCATTATCCTTTGGGTACTGGCATCTTATGGCCCCGGCGATCGTTTTGCTAAGATCGACCAAAAATTTAGTACATCACAATATACCCAGCATATGACTCCTGATAGTTTGAGCAGGACAATATCATCAGCCAAATTAGAGAATTCTTATGCAGGTGTTCTAGGTCACACTATTGAGCCGGTTATCCGCCCGCTTGGGTTTGATTGGAAGATCGGTATAGCGCTAATTACCTCCTTTGCTGCCCGCGAAGTTTTTGTTGGCACTATGGCAACCATATACAGCGTAAACGGTAGTGCTGAGAAGATGCAGTCCGTCTACGAAAAAATGAAGGAGGCCAAAAACCCTGATACCGGGCAACCGGTATTCACACTGGCGGTCGCATTCTCACTCATGATGTTTTATGCCTTCGCCATGCAGTGCGCCAGTACGGTGGCCATAGTATTCCGAGAAACCAAAAACTGGCGCTGGCCCGCTATCCAATTCGCCTATATGACGGTGCTGGCTTACGCCGCGAGTTTTATAGCGTATACGTTGTTGAGGTAAACAATTTAAAGCGCAAGCCTTGTGCGATTCCTTCCCCGGGGAAGGAGGAGGAAGGGGTTTAGCATATTTGAAAGCCTGACGTAGAAAACCCTCCCTGCCAATACACTGCCAGCCGCACCCTCCCCCAAGGAGCAATAATGAATTACTTTACACAAAAGGATAAACAAAGTCTAAAAACAAAATTTATGGCTTTTTGGAAATCTAATTTTGCCAAACAAACTCGCAATGACAAACATGTTGCCATATTGGGACAATATATAGACGCACAATCTCAAAAAAATAATATGCACCAGCAGTCAAAGCCGCCACATTTATTAATCCCGTTTTCAATTTGCGAAGCGGATTAGTTTGCCTTTGTATTTCGCCGACAAACCCACCACTTAATAAAAATATTTCTCCAATTAATGTAATGGTATAAATCTTAGGGTCAGCTTTAAAGTTTTCACCATTTCGTATTATATGCCCATCTGAAACACTTCTTAGATATTTATCATTCTCTAATTTGTCTAATATCTCATCTAATAATCGCTCTTCTATGCTTATATGTTTATCATTAAGTAGTTTGTGTTTAATTGTTTTTTTGGTTTCTCCAACTTCAAGTTTACCAAATTCCGGCTTAAAAATTGATAACACAATATCAATTTCGCTAAAAGGATAAATATTAGGCATAATTTTAGGTTTTAATTTATATAAAGGTACCCACATATTTAAAGGCATAATATACACAAGAAACGGATTGTTAATGAAATGAGAAACATTGTTAATAGTTCTTGTGTAAAGTAATTCATTATTGCCCCCAAGGAGGGAATTTAGCTACCAACTTTAACTTTCTCCTGCAAAGGCAATAAAAAACCTTTATCCTTTTACCTTTCACCTTTTAACCTTAATTTTGCATCGAGGTAAAATTGGATAAAGTAAAAGTTTTAGAAAAGTATCTTCCACCCGAAGCGGCACCGCTTATCGGCCGCTGGATCGACTATT
>Ga0206988_1320_pt1 | contig 9454 bp, 3 predicted proteins | sample Alteio_BWMinCont_12_FD_153263 | JGI IMG/M metagenome (GOLD analysis project Ga0206988, IMG submission 153263) | Enriched cells from forest soil in Barre Woods Harvard Forest LTER site, Petersham, Massachusetts, United States -... | ecosystem: Environmental > Terrestrial > Soil > Temperate forest >... | reverse complement strand
ATTACCGGATTGGCCAGTTTTGTCACGAGAAAATTTAATTAAAATGATGGTCTATTTTCCGGACCACATGTATCGCATTATTAATTTAGCCGGCGAAAATTCAGGGTTGATGCGGACGCTTTTAGGGCAAGGTAATTTAGCAAATTTAGTTGATGACGTGCAAAAAGAGATCGATCGATTGCAATCTATACACGTCGATATGTTGGCATCGATTAAGGCACTCAATGCTTTAAAAAATAAAGCGCCTGATCTCAAACCTTTGAATATCGCAGCCCCCGTATCTGCTGAACGAAAATCAATTGAGGAACAAAAAAAATACGCTAATGATAATTTAATTTTTCTAAAGGCTGATATTATCAAAACATTAACAACCAAAATGAGCGCATTAAGCCCGGTTAAACAAGCGCTCTTGTTGCCTGTGGTCAATCAGTTTCATACAGCAAATAGTTATAAAACTTTATTGAATTTGATCAATGAATTTAAATTTAAAACGATACCATCTATCCCCATGAGGGAAGTACGCAATATGGTGTATGATCATGCCAATAAAACAGCGACCACCTATTTCAATGTGTTGATCAAAGAAATGAAAGCAGCGCCTGAAGACAAAGCTGCTTTAAGGGCCAATGTTCTCGAATATTTAAAAGCCTTGATGGAATTATGGGAAATCACGCCATCTACTTTAAAAAAAGAGATGACGCGAGCAGAGCAAGCGGAAATCAAATTTTTACAACGTGCTATAAATGAGCTTACAGGCAGTAAACCGACTGCACAAATTATCAATTTTGTGGTCGCCAATCTACAAGATATGAAAAGTTCAAAATCAACTGCAATCGATCAGATCAAAGCGATTAGCGCTGCAATATCAGCGTCCTCTCCATCACCGCGGCCCTCTGTGATAATTACGGCCCAGACTATTACGCCATCGCCGCAACCGTCATCGCCACTACCAACGGCTGCGACATCTGTTGCCCCGATGATACCTTCGCCATTGACGACACCCGCGATGGAAGCGAGACCTCGACCGCCCATGCCTACAATGCCAAGGCCGGCCCCTAATGTCCCCAAAAAAAAGCAACCGGAGATCAAACTTGCCACTTTGAGTAATGTGGGGCAAGAGGGGGCCGTACCTCCATCGCCTGTTGAAAAAAAGACATCATCAGCGATGATGATGTCTAGTCAAATGGTGTCGAACAAATTACATTTGCAAACTGAATTAAAAAACGTCGCTAAAATTGTTTCGCCTCCAGTAGAAGAGGGCCTCGCCAATAAAACATATTACAAAGTGACAGAAGGCGATAGTTTATTTTCCGTCCAAAAAGAAGGCAGCCAGATAAAATTATACGCGTTGCAAGTTCCACCAAATGAGAGTGAAATAATGGCATTGGCATTTAGTCAAATTGCTGCGTTCGTCTGTGATCAAGGGACCAAGGCCACTATTTATATTAATAATACTAATTTAGATCCTAGATTAATTGAAGCCTACTATGCGATAGCAGGAGCAAATGGTTTAAAAACACATCCACTCTCTGAGGTGCATAAAGAAATACCCGATAAATATAAAAAATTAAATATTTCCTTTTTGCGCGAACAAAATAAAACAGAATTAGTTGTGTTAACACCTTGGCGCGAGAAGGCCTTAGATCATTTAAATATAGCCGATGCTGAATTAGCAAAAGATAAGTCCACCTTACAAACCTTAAAGTCGGCCCTGCTTTGCTTAAATAAAGATAAAGAATTCATTGACCAGGCCATCAAGGCTTTTCCTCAGCATGTCCGTTTCTTAGCAGAAACAGAGGTCGGTGATTGTCCGCAGCGCATTGACAAAACCATTCAAGCAATTGATGATCGCATCAAGCAAATGGAAAAAGTAACTTTAATTAATGGACAAGAAGCCTCGACGCCTGATAAGGGCAACAATAGTGTAGACCCCAGGCCCTAAAATGGAGCAATCCGGTCAGTGCGATCACGTTACTATCGATGGAAGCCGATGTCAGTCCCTCTTGGCACCACCACAAGCGCCATCTCAAAGGTTACAATAAATTCCGCAACACATAAGGTAATATGCCGCCTTGTTGAAAATAATCTGCTTCGATGGCTGTATCAATACGTAATAAAAGGCCCAGGGTCAAGTTGCTGCCATCGGGTCGATGGACAATGGCCGCGAGCGTCATACGCGGCTTGATTGTCATCGTCAAACCCATGATGTCGATCGTTTCCTCGCCGGTCAGCCCTAGGCGATGTCGATTTTCCCCTGCTAAAAATTCTAAAGGAACAATCCCCATGCCGATTAAATTGGAACGATGGATCCGCTCGAAACTTTCAGCAATGACGGCAGTCACGCCTAATAATTTAGGGCCTTTGGCGGCCCAGTCCCTGGAGGAACCTGTGCCATACTCTTTGCCCGCAATGATGACCAAGGGGACTTGATCACGTTGATAGCGCATAGCGGCGTCATAAATAGGTAGCATTTCGCCACTCGGGAAATAACGAGTTGACCCACCTTCGATCGCAGGCAGCATTTCATTTTTAATGCGAACATTGGCAAACGTGCCACGTGCCATGACTTCGTGGTTGCCGCGACGTGCGCCTAATGAATTAAAATCATGCGGTAGGGCCCCTCGTTCCGATAAATAACGTCCTGCGGGACTTTCTGGTTTAATGGCCCCTGCCGGGGAAATATGGTCTGTTGTGATGCTATCACCAAAAATTGCCAAAATGCGTGCTGTTTTAATATCTTGTAATGGTTTTGGTTTTTCTTGCATATCAATAAAATAGGGCGGATGTTGGATATAAGTTGAAAGGGCGTTCCAATGATAAGTTTGTGTGTCCGGTGCTTCAATTGTTTGCCAGTCTGGTGCACCGGTAAAAACATCCGTATATTGCTTGCTGAAAAGCTCTCTTGTGATGATGGCCATGGTTTCAGAAATTTCTTGGTGCGTGGGCCAAATATCTTTTAGATAAACAGGGGCACCGTCTATACTTTCCCCAATCGGTGCTTTTGTCAAATCAATTTGCGTTGTGCCGGCCAAAGCAAATGCCACGACCAAAGGTGGCGATGCCAGCCAATTGGCTTTGACTAAAGGATGGATGCGTCCCTCAAAATTACGATTGCCTGACAAGACAGCAGCAGCAATGATATTTTGATCAATGATTTTTTTGGCGATTTGCGGAGGCAAAGGCCCTGAATTGCCGATACAGGTCGTACAACCATGGCCCACGACATTAAAACCTAATTGGTTTAAATGTTCTTGTAATCCGGTCGCTTCTAAATATTGGGTCACCACTTCTGAACCGGGTGCCAAGGACGTTTTCACCCACGGTTTAGTGGAAAGGCCTTTCATGACGGCCTTTTTAGCTAATAATCCCGCCGCAATCATGACGCTCGGGTTGGAAGTGTTGGTGCAACTGGTTATAGCTGCAATTACCACCGCGCCATCTTGTAAATCGCCTGTTTTGTTAAGCGTTACCAGGGCCTTACTAACGTCAGATAAATTGACTCGGTCTTGTGGGCGCTTAGGGCCTGCCATGCTTGGGACGATTGTTGATAAATCAATTTCTAATACATCAGTAAAAATGGGTGGCGGCATATCGGGGCCGTGCCACAGGCCTTGTATTTTAGCGAAGGACTCAACTAAATGGACTTGATGTAATTCACGGCCAGTCAATATTAAATAATCAATAGTGGTTTGATCAATCGGAAAAAATCCACAGGTCGCGCCATATTCAGGTGCCATATTGGCCAAAGTCGCACGGTCGGCCAGTGATAATGATTGAATGCCGGGCCCGAAATACTCTACGAATTTTCCAACAACGCCTTTTTTGCGTAATCGTTCAGTGATCGTCAAGACTAGGTCGGTCGCTAAAATACCATCTTTTAATAGGCCTGTTAGTTTAACACCAATGACTTCAGGCAATACCATGGTGATGGGTTGGCCTAACATGGCGGCTTCTGCTTCAATGCCGCCGACGCCCCATCCTAAAACGCCCAAGCCATTGATCATGGTGGTGTGGCTATCAGTGCCGACTAAGGTATCGGGAAAGGCAATCATTTTACCGTTTTGTTCTTCTGTCCAAACGGCCTTGGCTAGGAATTCTAAATTGATTTGATGGCAAATTCCGGTATTGGGCGGGACAACACGAAAATTTTTAAAAACTTTTTGTCCCCATCTTAAAAATTCATAACGTTCTCGGTTCTGTTGCATTTCAATAGCAGCATTGGCCTTAGCAGCATGGGGGGAAGCATACTCGTTGACTTGCACGGAATGATCAATGACCAAATCGACGGGCGTTAATGGATTAATTTTTTCAGGCGCCCCGCCCATTTTTTTTATGGCGTCCCGCATGGCGGCCAAATCAACGACGGCCGGCACGCCGGTAAAATCTTGCATCAAAACACGTGCAGGCCGATAAGCAATTTCTCGATCGGATTTTTTTTCTGTTGTCCAGGTACTTAAAGCCAGAATATCTTCGGTGGTGACCGAAAGACCTTCTTCATGACGTAACAAGTTTTCTAATAAAATTTTTAATGAAAATGGCAATTGACTAATCCCAGTCAATCCTTTCTGTTCGAGGGCAGGCAAGCTAAAATAGTCATATTGGATTTTATCTACGACCAAGCTGCGACGTACCTTAAATGTATCGAGTGGTACCATAGTGCCTCCTAAGTTGCTGTAATTTGATTAGTATCGTATGATGGGGCCTTTATTATTAGTCTTTAATTTAGTGCACATGAATTTAACGCAAACAATCAATTTAATCAAAAAATATTTACTGGGCTTGCAACTAAAAATTTGCGATATCTTGGAACAAGAAGATGGCAGGGCCAGTTTTTTAAGTGACCCGTGGGAACATTTAGAAGGGGGCGGGGGCATCACAAAGACCATCGCAAACGGCCAAGTCATTGAAAAAGCAGGCATCAATTTTTCCTATGTTCTGGGCCCTGCTTTACCGGCCGCGGCCACATTAAAAAGGCCTGAATTGACTGCTTGTCCTTTCCATGCCTTAGGGACTTCTGTAGTCGTCCATCCTTATAATCCCTATGCCCCTACTGCCCATATGAATGTCCGTTTCGTGGCTGTTGAAAGGCCCCATCACCCCCCCTTATGGTGGTTTGGCGGCGGATTCGATTTAACGCCTTATTACGGGTTTATAGAAGATTGCATCCATTGGCATAAGACCGCTAAGGCCGCTTGTTTACCGTTCGGGGAAGGGGTCTATAGACAGTTTAAACAATGGTGCGATGAGTACTTCTATTTGCCGCATCGAAAAGAGCCGAGGGGCATTGGTGGACTTTTTTTTGACGATTTAAATGCCTGGGGGTTTGATGGTTCATTTGCCTTCATGCAAAGTATTGGCGACCATTTTATGCAAGCTTATCAGCCTATTTTAGCCAAACGAAAGGCATTGCCCTTTGGCGAGAAAGAGCGGCAGTTTCAGTGTTACCGGCGCGGCCGTTATGTTGAATTTAACTTATTATACGACCGTGGTACGTTATTTGGGGTCCAATCGAAAGGCAGGACGGAGTCGATTTTGATGTCGTTACCGCCTAAGGTCGCTTGGGAATACAATTGGCGGCCGGTAGAAGGGAGCAAAGAAGAACAACTTTATAAGGTGTTTTTGATTAAAAAAGACTGGCTATTAGAGAATGTTCATTAAAGTGAATGTTAAAGTGAATGTTAAAGTGAATGTTAAAGTGAATGTTAAAGTGAACGTTTTTTTTGTTAAGTTGTTGAAAGTTTTAATTTTTTTTATAAAAAGATTTTTTCTAAAGTTAAGTATTTTAATAAAACTTTAAGAATTAGCCTTTATAATGTAAGTCTCAACTATTAAATATTACAAGACAGGAAATTGCGCCAAATGAAACCTAAACCTACTTATTTTAATAATGTTACAACATGGAGATGGTATCACTATGTCCTTGTGGCGGTAGAAGTATTAACTGTCCTTCCAGTTTTATTTCATCTAGGCGTCTTTGGTTACAATACCTATCAATGGGACAAAGCAAGCAATAATAATAAGCCACCATCATTAGCACAAACACAAACACAAACACAAGAAGAACAGGTAATAAACCAAGAATCAAAAGACCAAGAATCAAAAGACCAAGAATCAAAAGACCAAGAATCAATATCACCAGTAAAACCAAGGTCAGTAGCAGCAGAGAAGAAGTCTTCTAAAGAAAAAGACAACCTAGCTAAGGTCCTGAATCAAAAAGAACCCGATGATTTAAAAGCCTATTTCGATTTTGCCCATGATAATCGAACAAGTATCCTAAATAAAGAGGGTAAATTGCTCATTTCAGAAATTTTAAAAGATAATCTTAGCGAAAACTTAACGAAGTTTGCATGCGCTGATTACAGCAGCGCAGTCAAATTATTGGAATCCAGGTGGGGGCACCTTCTTACCCCGGACCAGAAAACAAGAATATTTAATAAACATAATCAACTAATAGAATGGATGCAATTGTACCGAGCAGGACAGCGTGAGGGAGTACCGCTATGGATAGGGTTCTATAATTTTTCATCACTTAAATTGCAACCATTAGAGGCAGACGTAAAAGAACCATCAACCGTTACTACAAAATCATCAATCCAATCATCAACCGCTATAATAATCCCCCAGGTCAATCCCATTGATGTGTATGCTGATTTATCTGATAAAGAAACTCCGTCTACTTATATCGCTTACGTTGAGGCCGTAGCAAAAATATCATCCGAAAAACTTCCCCAAGAAAAAAGTCTTGAAAGAGAAAAAATAACTAGAAATTTATTTATAGCCACTTTAAACAGCCTGCAAGCGGCAAAATTATTTTTTCAAAATAAACTAGAAGAGCTATTCAAATCCTATTTTGTGGAAACTCGATTAAAAAATATTTTTCAAAAACATAGAAAATATTTTTTGGACCAAGAAGGTGCTGAAAAAAATAAAGAAGAAGAAAAAGAAGCGCCCTATATAAAAAGTCATCACGCGCTCCTTGAAGAGCTTAGAGAGACCAATATAGAGCATGCAATAAATACTTTTTCTGTTTTAGCGAATCCAGGTTGGCAACACACCTCAAAAGACAACGATGGGCTTAAATTATTTTTTGATTATCTAAGCATTCAATCTAACAATGATAATAAAATTACAGCCTTAATTATTGGCGAGACTCAGTTTGATAATGTAAAACACATAGACTATGTTCGTAGTGCGCTCGAAAAAACAATGATCAATGATGTAACGATGGCAAAATATATTTTAAGCCAGCCAAAATCGAAAGAATTATTTCGTGACACGGACATCATAGCAAACGTCCTGCAGGCCCACTATCAAACATTGGTTCTCCAAACGGATGAAACGCTCTCAACATTTAAAAAGCTCCATATCGGGGACATTGCTAAATTTTCAAAAAGTCACCAGGCCATTTTTATCGGTTGGAAGAAACCAACGGAACTTCCAGATAAGAAAGACGAAGAAGATATTGAAAGTGATCCAGACTATTTATTATTAAATAAGTCTCATGCGATCACCTTTTTATTAACAAAAATCTCCCAGATTTCATCTTCATCTTCATCTTTATCTCAACCCAACGAAATTATTAAATTAATTTTAAATTCTTATAGAGAAATTTTTCTCGATCAGTCTTCTAAAGATTCTAAGATAAGTTTGATACAGGATCGACTTTCTACTCAGATCAAAGACATCAACACTGAAAATTTGCACTACTTAAAAACAGAAGCAAGCAATCTCAAAAACTATACCGACATGGATTATTATCTCCAACTAGCGTTGGATTACCGAAAAGACATTAATTTTTTGAAAGAAATAAAAGAGCAGAGATTTAAAGAAACATTTAAAATAAATTTACAAAAAATAGCGCGTGAGCATTTGGATTTTGCCTGCGCTATTTTGGATTCTTCATTACAGTCTTATTTGAAAGAAGAAACCCAAGCAATAATCGACCAATATCCGATTTTTAAAAATAATCAGCATATAGACAATGAGGTCATACTTAGAATAAGGGCGTAGTATCGAGATTATATTTGTGGCAAGAAAGGTGCGGAGAGAAACGTACCATTAAGTTCTACTGATAAGAAGTTCTCAGCCCCACCAAAAACTGAAGGAGGAGGAGCGCCATCAAAAATTAAAAAAATATCCGCAAAAACTATCTACTTAGTAACCGGTACTGATGATCCCCCGCATCCGGGCCACGTGTTGCCTCATTTAGAACATATTTATCAAAAATGGCTGATCGAATGCGCATTAAACCCTTCAGCACCACCTCCATGGCCCACTATTTATTTTTCACCTTCAAACGAAAGTTACCAATTGGGCAAACGTCATTTGGATGGTAGATTAGGCTTCTCCGTTGCGGCCCGTCGTAAAAGCTTAAAAACATTAATCGCCAATATTAAAGCGGCTTATCCTGACACTTATGGGAAGATGGATATTCAAATATATGAATGGGAGTCCGAACAGAAAAAATTTTATGACCATGATAAGGTGTATAAACAGTTTAAAATTGATCACAATTTAGATCAAAGTGGTACTAAGGTGATCTACTTACCAGGCCAAGACTTATATAAGAAATGCTGCAGCGACAACCCGACCCATGCTCATATGATCATTGAACCTATTTCTAGAAATGACCCCAACACAGCATCCGGCGTCGAACAAGGAACGGGGACCGCTGCATTGGCTTCTTTATCAGCTTCTAGAATTGTTGAAAAAACAGATGAGATGACAGATGCAGAGTTGCTAGCGATAGCGCCTTTAAAGTACATAGAAATATTGAACGCTTTAGAGGAAACGGATGTCAGTGTTCCGAAATACCTTAAACATCAGACAAAGGTTAAATTTGAGGCATTTAAAGCACGAATTCAAAGGGCCGAAGAAAGAACAAAAAAACTACAGAAAAACGCAAAACCACTTCCAACAGTAGAAAAGAAACAAGAAAAAGAAGAAAAAAACCCTTCAACAGAATTTAAAAATACCGTTATTGACAAACTTTCCAGTGCTTTTGCTCTTGAGGAACTTTATTTACCCTCTACAGATGCATTAACATGGCTTAGGGATGGTGATGGAAAGAAACATCTTGATGTGAGTCCGAATTTTTCAGAGATAACAGATAAAGAATTTGATGATTTTTGTCAAGCTAGGAAAAAAGCCGGATCAGATGAGGGATTTCCTGAGTTGCCTTCTTTTTCAGCAAGACACGTAATTGTGCGTGTTGACGCTATACAAGAGTGTTTGAAGACTCGGGAACAAAGGAAGCAATATTTAGAGCATTTGGAATACTATCAAACGATCACTAAAGAATTAACAATACGATTAGAAAGAAATAGCAAAAAAGATAAAAAAGATACAAAAGATAATATAAAAAATAATATAAAAAAGGATATATTTGCGTTTCTGGACATAAAACATGAGTTTGATTTGACTGCTCGTCCCTTTGATGATATTAAAAAAATGT
>Ga0206988_1315_pt1 | contig 9557 bp, 6 predicted proteins | sample Alteio_BWMinCont_12_FD_153263 | JGI IMG/M metagenome (GOLD analysis project Ga0206988, IMG submission 153263) | Enriched cells from forest soil in Barre Woods Harvard Forest LTER site, Petersham, Massachusetts, United States -... | ecosystem: Environmental > Terrestrial > Soil > Temperate forest >... | reverse complement strand
AAGCCTAAACCACGGCGACTTACATTCGATTGTTTAGCTGTGAACTGATCTACTGTTCCGGGTTTTATATATTCAACACCGCCATAGGTGCCGCGGTTAAGCATCATCTGGTATAAAATAGCCAGGTCATTAGCACTGGCGAATAAGCCTGCATGACCGGCAACACCACCCATTAAAGCAGCGGTTGGGTCATGTACATAACCATCAAGCAATGCATGCCTGTCCTTTTTATCGTCCTCGGTTGGCGGGATCTGATCGGGCGTAAAACGGTAAAGTGGCAAAAATCCGGCAGTTTGCATTCCCAGTGGTTCATAAAGTTGTTCCTGAACAAAAACATTTAGCGGTGTTGCAGTAAGCGTTTCTTCAATCTGCTGCATAAAACACATGCTCAGGTCGCTGTAAACATACTGGCCTCTTGTTCTAAGCGGAGAGTTTAGCATTTCGGGCCACATCACTTCTTTGAAATAGTCTCTTCGCAAAAAATAATTGTCATTAACCTTGGTTGGAAAAAGAGCAGACGAATCTGTAGTATGATCTGTTGGTTTTACATTATCAAAGGTTGGAATATCAGGGATCAGGCCGGCCTGGTGTTCCAAAACCTCGCGTACTTTAATGTCTTTTTTATTGGTTTTACGTGCCAGCGGCAGATAATAGCCAACGGTTGAATCAACATTTAATTTGCCCTGGTCGGTTAACATCATGGCTTCCATGGTAGTAGCCGAGATCTTGGTCATCGATGCCACATCAAAAATATCGGTCAGCTTATCGGGCAGGGTTTTGCTATAGGTATGGTAGCCATAAGCTTTATTAAATATCACTTTGCCGTCTTTGGCCACTAAAACCACGCAGCCCGGGGTAGCCTGGTTAAGTATGGCTTCGCTGGCTATGTTATCAATACCAATAAGATTTGACGAATTGATCCTGGCATCCTCCGGCACAGTATATTGTAAACGAATTTTTGCGGTGATAAAACCCATCCCCTTTTTGTAGAGCGGAGATATATCCTTACTTAGCTTTTGCGTAACTGCAACACCTCCAAATATAGCCTGGGCGCTATAAAATGCTGTAACAGGTGAGATCCGCTCGCACCACACAACCGGTACACCTGCGTTGGTTAATTTTGCTAATGCACTGCTGCTGCCAAACAAGGCTACGATTACATTTTTAACTTTTTTATTGGTATTGATAAAGTCTATGACCTGCGGATTGTTCAGATCGGCATCATTTAGCTGAACGATGATGGTATTGTAAAATTTCAGGTCAGATGACAGGTCATCAAGGCTTTTTACGCCTGAATAATCACTACCCTTATATATGGCAACCTTAGCGTATTTGTTTAACAGGCTATCAAAACCTGCTGCATACAAATTTGTAAAATGGATGCTGGCAATTTTTTGCTCCTCCAGATTTTGCAGTGGAATTAAATAGGATGCGTTGTTTAATAATACGGTGGACTTTTCGGCCAGCTTTTCTTCGTTTACATATGCAAGGCCTGTGAATGGCGGATTTTGTGCACAGGCAGAATTAAATAATATGAATCCGGTTAAAATTATTAATGGGTATAAACGCCATTTATTTTTTCTCATATACCTGCTCTCCGTTTATAAATGTTTTTAAAACTTTAACATTTGGCAATGCCGAACCCTTTGCTTTCATAATATCATTATCCAATATTACAAAGTCGGCATATTTGCCGGGCTCAATACTTCCCTTTTCTTTTTCTTCAAAATTTGCTTTGGCTGCCCAAATGGTTATACCCTGTAACGCTTCTTTGCGGCTAATCGCATTTTCCATCTGGAAACCGCCTTCGGGGTATCCTTTCAGGTCCTTGCGTTCAACTGCTGCATAAAAGGTGTACATGGGGTTAATGTTTTCAACCGGAAAATCAGTGCCTAAAGGCATCCACCCGTTTTGCTCCAGCAGATCTTTATAAGCATACGCAGTTTTCAACCGTTTTTTACCCAGGCGGGTTCCGGCCCAGTACATATCAGATGTTGCATGAGTTGGCTGAACTGAAGGCACAATATTGTAATCGCCAAAATATTTAACATCCTCCGGCGATATGATCTGCGAGTGCTCAATGCGCCAGCGCTTATCATTTTTACCCTTTAATACACTTGCGTACACCTTTAATATTACCCGGTTTGCCGAATCGCCAATGGCATGAGTACACATCTGGAAGCCATGTTCTGCTATTTTTTTCGCTACCTCCTCAAAATGTTTTTGCTGGCTCAGTAAAAATCCACTCCAGTTTTTTTGATCAGCATAGGGCTGCAACAGGCAGGCTCCTCTTGAGCCAAGTGCACCATCGGCATAAACCTTAAACGCACGTACATCCAGCGATGGCGTTTTATAAGCGCCGCGTTTAAATAAATATTCATAGTTCTCCGGGGCGTCTGAAAGCATTACATACAGCCGCATTTTTAATGCGCCTTTGTGCTGTAATTGCGCTATAGTATTTACCATGGCATACGGCAGTCCGCAATCATCAATAGTGGTTAAGCCTACTGCAAAGCAATTTTTTTGTGCTCCTAAAAATGCCGATTGAGTGATCTGCTCAGTAGGAGGCGGTATTTTACGGGTGATGATGCCTTCTGCATTATCAATCATCAAACCGGTAAGCTTGCCATTTATCGTTTCAATTTTACCACCTATAATAGTTTGGCCAGGTTTAACACCCGCTATATTTAAGGCAGCCTGGTTAACCATTATGGCATGCCCGTCAATCCGGGTTAACATTACCGGCCTTGCCGGGAACATGGAGTCAAGCTTTGCCTTATCCGGAAACTGTTTTACCGTCCATTTATTTTGATCCCATCCATGGCCCACAATCCAGCCTTCGGGATTTTTTCGTGCGAATGATCCTACAGAATCAACAACCTCCTGCCAGCTTTTGGTATTGTCCAAATCAGCTTCCTGCAAACTTAGTCCGTATTCATAAAAATGAGCATGGGCGTCTATAAAACCAGGATACACCGCCTTACCACCTGCATCAATAACCTGGCGGGCCAAATATTTTTCTTCCAAAGTATCAGCATTACCAACGGCTACTATTTTTCCGGAAGTAACTACAAAGGCTTCGGCAGTACTGAATTTGCTGTCGACAGTATATACTAATGCATTCTTAACCAGCAGATCAGCGTTATAATCTTTTTGTTTACAAGCAACTGTCAGCAGTAAAAGAACTGGCCATAATTTCTTCATAGGGACTGATTAAATAATAAAAGATGTAAACTACAAAACTATATACAAATTCAAATACATAAAGTTATGCGGTGAAATAATTAATTTGATGTTTAAGGTTAAAAGAGGCATTGTAAACTGCCCTAAGCGCCTTAGCTAAAAAGCAGGAACTGGTAATTCCTTACCTCTTTACGCGCAGCGAAGAGAGGTCGACGGGCGTAGCCTCGTAGGGTGAGTAAATTCTACGCAATGCGTTTGCGCCAATGCAACTGCGCGAATATCGCTCGCAGAGTTTACTCACCCGGTCGACGCTTCGCTGGACCTTCCCTCTCTTCCGCAAGCGGTAAAGAGGGAAAGAAATGACCAAATGAATAACATTGGCCTACAATACAACCCCCAGCGGATTTTAATCTGTTAAGGCTTGGAAATGCTATCAAATAATTAATTTAGCACCGAAAACGCAATTGAAGGGAATTTTTACAAAATGTCAGACATCATACAGCTTTTACCGGATTCCGTTGCCAACCAGATAGCCGCAGGCGAAGTGGTTCAAAGGCCGGCATCAGCGGTAAAAGAACTTATAGAAAATTCGATAGACGCAGGGGCAGATAAGATCCAGCTGATCATAAAAGATGCGGGGAAATCATTGATCCAGATTATTGATAACGGCTGTGGCATGAGTGTTACCGACGCCCGCATGTGCTTTGAACGGCATGCTACTTCAAAGATCCGCAAGGCCGAAGATCTTTTTGCCATCCGCACCATGGGTTTCAGGGGCGAGGCTATGGCATCAATAGCTGCTATTGCGCAGGTTGAGCTAAAAACCCGCAGGGTAGAGGATGAACTGGGCACCTGCATATTTATTGAAGGATCGGAAGTGATCAGCCAGGAAGCTTGTTCGGCTAACCCTGGAACTTCTATCTCTATCAAAAATTTATTTTATAACACACCTGCCCGTCGCAACTTTTTAAAAAGCAATGCGGTAGAGATGCGGTATATTATTGATGAGCTGCAACGGATAGCTTTGGCTAACCCGCAGGTGTTTTTTACCCTGCACCATAACGGGCAGGAGGTTTATCACTTACCGGCCACAACCGTTAAACAGCGCATTATCCATTTATTTGGCAATAATTATAATGAGCGGCTGGTGCCTGTTGAGGAAGATACCATGGTAGTAAAGCTGCAGGGCTTTGTTGGTAAACCCGAGTTTGCCCGCAGAACACGTGGTGAGCAGTTCTTTTTTGTAAACAACCGGTTTATAAAGGATGCTTATTTAAACCATGCGGTGCTGATGGCCTTTAAGGAATTATTGCCCGAGGATACCTTCCCGCTGTATGTATTGTTTATGGAGATTGATCCGGCTAAGATTGATATTAACGTTCATCCCACAAAAACCGAAATAAAATACCAGGATGAACAAACCATTTATGCTATAGTCAGGTCGGCGGTAAAACGTTCTTTGGGGCGGTATAACATTACGCCAAGCCTGGACTTTGACCAGGAGAACAGCATTGAGCACCTGGTTACCCTTAAGCCTTTGGAAGAGATTATTCCGCCTACTATTACCTTCAACCCGGATTTTAATCCTTTTAATACGGATAACCGGGCAGAACGGGAAGCGCCATCTTTACGCAGCAACGGCGATTACCGCAGTTCGCCGATCCCTAAAAACTGGGACACACTTTACGAGATCAGTAAAAAAGAAGATAGTGTACAACACCAGGTTTATGAGGAGATAAGCATTGTCGCGGATGAGCAGGAAATAAATAAACCAAGTGAGCGGCAGCTTTTCCAGATCCAGAACCGGTTTATCCTTTCGCAGATAAAATCGGGGTTTATGCTGATTCATCAGCAGGCGGCGCATGAACGTATTTTGTACGAACGTTTTTTACAACAACTGCAAAATCATTCGGGGGTTAGCCAGCAAAGCCTGTTTCCGCAATCTGTTACATTAAATAGCAGCGATTTTGAGCTTTTAAAAGAACTTTTACCCGATATTCGTGCGCTGGGATTTGATATCAGGGAATTTGGCAAAAATACGGTAGTGGTTGAGGGCATCCCGGCTGATCTGAACAATGCCTCGGAACACGAGATCTTGGAACAATTGCTGGAAGGCTTTAAAAATAACCAGTCGATATTAAAGCTGGATAAGCGCGATAGCCTTGCGCGGTCGCTGGCGCGTAACGCTGCAACAAAAGCGGGAGTAAAGATGTCATTAGAAGAAATGAATATATTGATTGATCAGCTTTTTGCCTGCCAGATGCCAAACCTGGCATTGAACGGTAAGCTGGTAATTACTACTTTTACACTGAACGAACTTTTAGAACGATTTGAAAAATAGCCTCTGGGCTTAATACTATATTATTTATATGATGAATTCAAGGCAATCACCTTTCGCCAATTTAACACCGGTTGTAAAAAACCTGCTGATCATTAATCTTATTTGCTTTTTACCATTTATAGTTTTAAGCGATCATAATTACCAGATCCTTACCAACTGGGTAGGGCTATCCTATTTTAATTCGCCAAATTTTAAGGCCTGGCAATTTGTTACCTACATGTTTTTTCATGGCGGCTGGCAGCATATCCTTTTTAATATGTTCGCCTTATTTTCGTTTGGCCCTATACTGGAATACACTATTGGCCCCAAACGCTTTTTAAATCTTTATTTTATATGTGGTATTGGAGCAGGCATATTACAGGTAACGGTACAGGCATTTGCAGTGCATAGTTTAATAGGAGCATTTACAATTCCGTTGCCAACACTTGATGAATCGTATTTACAAGCTGCAGGGGCTAATGCACAGACTTTATATAACATGTATCATGTTCCTGTAATAGGCGCTTCGGGCGCAATCTTTGGTTTGCTGGTTGCATTTGGCATGTTGTTCCCTAATATGGAGCTGATGATGCTATTTATTCCGGTACCCATAAAGGCCAAGTATTTGATAATATTTTATATTTTGTTGGAGTTATACCTTGGTTTTGGACAGTTTGCAGGCGATAATGTTGCGCACTTTGCACACATAGGCGGCGCATTATTTGGTTTTATATTGATAAAAGCATGGGGCTTACGGCGGCTCCAATAATTTTTTCAATCAAAATAAAGGCATTAACTGTTTACAAATTGTAAAATAGAAAATAGCCTACAACTTTTTTCTCAAATATTAGTTATCAGCTATAAGGATTAAATATCATGAGCACCCTCTGGCAAAATATACAATACAAAGTGCTGCGGTCTGACAGTAAATTAAACTTGCTTATTGGTATCAACGTTTTTGTTTTTTTGCTGATAAATATTGCGGATACTTTAGGTAAATTCTTTTTCAAAACTGGTATAATTGAATTTTACAGTACGGAGTATCTTTTATTACCATCCAATTTACACATCCTTCTTACACGCTTCTGGACACCCGTAACCTATATGTTTATGCATGCGGGTATTTTCCATATCCTGTTCAACATGCTGTGGCTTTACTGGTTTGGGCAGATCTTTGAAGAATACCTTGGTAAAAAACGCACCGTGGGTTTGTACCTTATGGGCGGCCTGGCTGGGGCGTTTTTATTTATTTTGTGTTATAATACTCTTCCGCTATTCGCCAATGAAAGTGCTCCTTTAGTAGGTGCCTCTGCAAGTGTAATGGCCATAATTATTGGCACCGCTACCCTGCTGCCCAATTATACCATCTCCTTAATTTTAATAGGACCCGTTAAATTGAAATGGATTGCGCTATTTATTTTGCTTATTGATTTTTTTGGAATAGTGGGCCCAAATGCCGGTGGCGAAATTGCCCATATGGGCGGCGCGTTAATGGGGTTTGTATATATTAAACAAGTGCAAAAAGGTAACGACTGGGTTGCCGGGATTGCAAATATTTTTAAGGCGAGGCCCAAATTAAAAGTGGTTTCAAAAAACTCATCAGGAAAAACTGATGGAAAGCCGCGACAAGAAGAAATAGATGTTATCTTAGATAAGATTTCACAATCGGGATATGACAGCCTGAATAAACAGGAAAAAGAAATATTATTCCGGGCCAGCAATAATGAAGGTTAAAAAAAAACTATCCTTTATTGATAAAATAATCCTATGGCTAAACGGCCTGTTGTGCTTTGCATTATTGATCAGTTACCTTGCCCCGGTAGTTGACCCCAAAACAATCTGGATAATTGCTTTTTTTGGTTTGGCTTATCCAATTTTGCTGTTGGGCAGCATTATATTTATCATTTATTGGGCGCTGCGAAAAAGCTGGTATTTTGTAATATCAGTGGTTTGTATTGCTATAGGGTATAATGTTTTGCTTAATAATTTCCAGTTGCACGGGCCTTCATCTTACTCAAACGGGCCAAATCAAACGGTTATAAATTTCATGACCTATAACGTGCATAATTTTAAGCGTTACGGCTCAAATAATGATATCTCAACCAAGCACGAGATCCTGCAGCTGATCAACGAAAACCAGCCTGACGTGATAGGGATCCAGGAGTTTTACACCCGTAAAGCCGGGCAGTATGATATGCGCGATTCCATTTTGAAAATAATGGGAACCTCGTGGTACTATTTTGAACCTGCTACAGCTAACAGCCAGGAGGCTATTGGCATGGCCATTTTTTCAAAATTCCCCATAACTGCTCATGGCATTGTTCCGTTTGGCAATAAAGTAGGCGAAAACGCTTGTTTGTATATCGATATAAAAAAAGGTGATAAACAGTTCAGGGTTTATAGTGTGCACCTGCAGTCTATCCGGTTTGATCCTGAAGATTATAAGTATTTGAACAGCATAGCCAAGCAGGGCAAGGCAGAAGGCTCATCAGCCCGCAGGCTGGGAGGGAAATTAAAAATCGCCTTTTTAAAACGGAGCGACCAGGTGGTTAAAATAAAGAACCACGCGGCGCAGTGCCCATACCCATATATTATATCCGGCGATTTTAATGATACCCCGGCATCATACGCCGTTAACCAGATGGCAAAAGGTTTAAAGAATGCCTTCCGTGAAGGTGGCGCCGGTTTTGGCCGTACCTATAATGGTGATTTCCCAAATTACCAGATAGATTATATCATGGCAAGCCCGCAGTTTGATGTACGCAGCTACCAGATCATCGAAAAAAAACTCTCAGATCATTATCCGGTGCGGAGTGACCTGGTTCTTAGATAATCATTGGTCATTGTGTCATTGGTCATTTGTGGGGTAGTTTGTTGCTGATGGCCATTGCCTATTTATCTTTCAGATAATTCACCAATGACACAATGCTCAACCTACTTCTTCACCTCTTCTTTTATCGCTCTTAAAAATTCGTTTGCATGTTGCGAACCGATAATATAGATGAGGCCATCCCTGTCGGTTAAGTGGATAGCATCATTGCCTGCGGTGTAAAAACGGATGGTCCCTTTTGTGTGCAGGTTATATACCGGGTTATTAAATAAATACCTGCTGTATTTGCCTTTTTCGGCTTTAACAATGCTGTTAAGATCTATTTTTACCAGGCGGGTTGTCCACAGTCCGTTTAGTAAAATGCTTTTATTTTCAATCCGGGTACGAAAATGGAGCAAAAAACCCATTATAATTGAAATGATGATAATAGCAAAGCCAACCACGATGAGCAGGTTGCCATTGCGTTCGCGCTCATCAGTAAAAAAATAAGCCGCAAAGCAAAACATAGCTAAAACCAGGCGAATGGTAATTGGAATAAATTCCCTGCCGAGGTATTGTTTTTCAATAAAAGCCGGTTTATCGCTCATTTTGATTTGAAGATTTGATGATATGTCGATTTGAAAATAAAATAATTTGAAAATTTGTTGATTTGAAAATTTGAAGATCGGTGATCACTCAACCCAATCTTCCCTTTAAAATTAGTGCATCTTCAAATCTCCAAATCATCACATCTTCAAATTTGTTAATTCGAATATAGTTACTTTTTTAGTGTTATCGGTAACTTTGTAACGATCATCAGAACGGTATCCGCCAACCCATATTATCCCTCCGTTACCATTTATTACCAATGGGACCTTATCTTTTTGGTGTAGGGGAACTTTCTGATCAATAAAATAATCGCTCACCTTTTTACGGCCTTTCATCCCCAAAGGGAAAAAGTAGTCGCCCGTTTTCCACCGGCGCAAAGTTAACGGATATATCAACAAATCAGCATCAACAGAAACGGCCATCGGATTGTTTTTTACAATAAGCGGACTATCATCATGCAAAATTTGCAGCTTATAGTTCCCGTAGTTAATTGTATGGTCGTTTGAATTTATCTGTACTTCCAGTTGAGTGTCAATCCTTTTTTTTGTTACGATAAGTTTCTCCCTGTCAAGTATCAGCCTGAATTCTCCTGTTTCGAAAACCCTGCCCGGGTGTTTGTCTAAGGCAGAGATCAGA
>Ga0206988_1314_pt1 | contig 9632 bp, 6 predicted proteins | sample Alteio_BWMinCont_12_FD_153263 | JGI IMG/M metagenome (GOLD analysis project Ga0206988, IMG submission 153263) | Enriched cells from forest soil in Barre Woods Harvard Forest LTER site, Petersham, Massachusetts, United States -... | ecosystem: Environmental > Terrestrial > Soil > Temperate forest >... | reverse complement strand
TATTCGGAATACACTCCGGGTTTTTCAGCTTTTACTCGGAATATACTCCGAGATCGAGCTTTGTGTTAAGAGGCCTCCAAAAACCTATGAGAATAACGGGATAGGTAAAGTAAAATATTTATAATATAAACATATAGAGCGACTGGTTCAATTCAAAAAATACTATGAGAAATTTGGTGCTACGGAATTTCCCTTTTTAGGAGAAAACATCAAAATTCCCTGCGATATGTTGGGAATAAGTCGGAACATTCTAATTTGCAATGGAAAGATAATCTACCGTTTTAATAAACAAAAAAACATGGCGATATAAAACGTAAAGGCAGCTTTGGCAAGGTAGGATTTGGAGTTGATTTAACAACAAACAAAATATACGCAATCAAATCTATACGACACCAAGGGGTTCGAGAGAAGGACTGTAAACGTGAATTTGATATACAATCTACGTGTGGAGCGCCCCACATTGTAGGTGCTGTTGGATACATAGTCGATAAGGATAAAAAGAAGTCATACCTCATCATGGAAAGAGCCAATGGAGGAAGCCTCTATGATCACATGAACGACGGAACTGATTCCTATAGTCTCGAGGAGAAATATACCATGGCCTCGCAAATGGTGGGAGGACTTCGATACCTCCATGATAATGGAATCGTTCATGGCGATATTAAGCCCGGTAACATTTTGTTGCATGGTAGGAATGCCCTTATTGGAGATTTCGGCAAGGCCCGTGATCTGAAAAATCCAATGCACGAAATTAGTTACGGATCTCCGAGATGTCTCTCGCCTCTAGCCGCTTACCATCGCTTAAATGGTGAAGAGGCAGACCAATACGACCCAATGGCAAATGAAGTCTGGTCGTGTGGAATTGTGCTTTACTACCTGTTTGCCGGGTGCTTGCCTTATAATAAGATTTTTGAACAAGAGCTGAATTCTGACCAATGTTATAGTTGCGCCGCGACATTACTCCACACTACTGACTCAAAATTTCCAATGCCAACGTGGAACCTGAAGGAGTCTCAAGATGAAGTGGGTCGTTGGTGGACAGACAAATCATCAGGTCTTCAAGCAAGCCTTGAGGGTATCAATCGAGGGATGGCAGCCCTGATTTGCAGGATGCTGGACCCTAATGAGAAAACAAGGATAACGATGAGGGCTGTCGAAGAGGAAATGCGTAAGATCCTTCAGCCCGCATCATCATCCTCTTCAACTTCTTGAAACGCTTCGATCGCCGCCGCATTGAGCAAAATAATTTCTTGATCCTTTGCCCCGATTTCTTTATGGGTAAGGAATGAAGCTAAGTCCGGAAGAAATCGATAGAATTAATGGTTACTGGCGCGCTGCCAACTACTTGGCTGCCGCGCAAATCTATCTCCTCGATAATCCCCTCCTGAAAGAGCCGCTCCAGTTGGAGCATATCAAGCCGCGCCTTCTCGGACATTGGGGCACCTCCCCCGGGCTGAATTTCATCTATGCGCACATGAACCGCGCGATCAAAGCACATGACCTTAATGTCCTTTTTATGTGCGGGCCAGGCCATGGAGCCCCAGCTTTTTTGGCCAATGTCTATTTGGAAGGGACTTATTCGGAAATTTACCCGAAGATCACTCGCGATGAGGTGGGGCTGCAGAGGTTTTTTAAGCAATTCTCCTTTCCGGGCGGCGTCCCTAGCCATGCGGCTCCGGAAACGCCCGGCTCAATCCACGAAGGGGGCGAGCTGGGGTATGTGATCGCTCACTCTTACGGGGCTGTCCTCGATAACCCCGATCTGATCGCTTGCTGCGTCATCGGCGATGGCGAGGCCGAAACGGGACCGCTCGCATGCAGTTGGCATGCCAATAAGTTTCTATGTCCAAAAAACGATGGTGCTGTGTTGCCGATTTTGCATCTGAATCAATACAAGATCGCCAATCCCACCTATCTCGCTAGAATTGGCCAAGATGAACTGGCGAATCTGCTGAAGGGTTACGGGTATGAGCCTCATTTCGTCGAAGGGAACGATCCGGAAATCATGCACGCATTGATGGCCGAAACGGTCGACCACGTCCTCGGGAAAATTAGCGCCATCCAGAGAAAAGCGCGCGAAGGGGGCGATTTGACCCGCCCGATTTGGCCAATGATCGTACTCCGAACTCCGAAAGGATGGACAGGGCCGAAATACGTCGATGGCAAGAAAATCGAAAATACCTGGCGTTCCCACCAAGTTCCTATCACCGATTTTAAGGAGCACCCCGAACACATCAAGATTTTGGAAGATTGGCTCAAAAGCTACCGGATCGAAGAGCTGCTTGACGCAAACGGGCGCTTGAAGCCGGAACTTGAAGATCTTGCTCCGAAAGGAGTTCGACGGATGGGGATGAATCCCCATGCAAATGGCGGAGAGCTCCTTGCACCTCTAAATTTTCCCGACCTAAACGATTTTGCCTTAGGGCTAGATGGGCACGGCAAAACGATCGCCGAATCGGCGCGTGTCATGGGCAAATACTTGACCGAAGTGATGCGGCGCAATTTAACCTCGAAAAATTTCCGGGTCTTTGGCCCCGATGAGACCGCTTCTAACCGCCTCGGCGAACTCTTAGAGGTTACCGACAAGGCGTTCGACTGCAAAGTCCTCCAGACTGACGAACACCTCTCCCCGCAGGGACACGTGATGGAAGTATTGAGCGAACATTTGTGCCAAGGATGGCTCGAAGGGTATCTCTTGACGGGGCGCCACGGGTTTTTCTCCTGCTACGAAGCGTTCATTCGCATCGTCGATTCGATGTTTAACCAGCACGCCAAATGGCTCAAAACCTCCAAGCATATTCCCTGGAGAAAGCCGATTGCCTCCCTAAACTACTTCCTCACCTCCCATGTCTGGCGGCAAGACCACAACGGCTTTTCCCACCAAGATCCCGGCTTCATCGACCACGTGATCAACAAAAAAGCTGAAATCGTCCGTGTCTATCTTCCGCCTGATGGCAACTCGCTCATCTCCGTCGTTGACCACTGCTTGCGTTCAAAACACTACGTCAATGTAATCGTCGCCGGAAAACAACCCGCGCTTCAATACATGAGCATGGAAGAGGCAATCCCCCACTGCACGAAGGGGCTTGGCGTTTGGGACTGGGCGTCGACGGATGGAAATCCCGATCTCATCATGGCCTCCGCCGGCGATATCCCGACCCTGGAAATTTTGGCCGCAACCGACATTTTAAGAAAGGAACTCCCTTCTTTAAAAATCCGCGTAGTCAACGTCGTCGATCTGATGGTGCTAGAGCCCAACTACGTCCATCCCCACGGTCTTTCCGATGACGAATATTGCGCCTTTTTCAGTTGGGACAAACCCGTCATTTTCGCATACCACGGCTATCCGACCCTCATCCACAAACTAGCCTACAAGCGGCCCAATTACGGCAATCTCCATGTCCACGGCTTCAAAGAAGAAGGGACAACAACGACCCCGTTCGATATGACGGTCCTCAACGAATTGGACCGGTACCATCTCGTTTTAAATGCCATCACCCGCATTGCCATCGACGAAGGGCGAAAAAAAGAGATCGAGACGCTCATGAATGAAAAGCTCGCCGCTCATAAACAATACATTTGGGAACATGGGGAAGACACCCCTGAAATACGCGATTGGAAATGGCCATATTAGCATTGAATGTCGGCAGCTCCTCGTTGAAAGCGACCCTCTTTGATCTCAAGCTAAAACGGCTGCGCGATGGGGAGATCAAAGACCTCCACCAGGAAGTGTCGGAGATCGAAGTGGACGGCGTATCCAAGAAATGCCGCATTGGGAATCTAGGGAACGCATTCGCTCTCTTGATGAAGGCCATGGAGATCGGAGAGCTAAACGGCATCGGACATCGGTTTATCCATGGAGGACCGAAATACGCCAAGAGCGTTTTGATCGATGAAAAGGTATTGCGAGATTTAGAAACGCTGAAACACTTAGCGCCCCTCCACAATCCCGAATGCCTGGCCGTCATTCAAGCGAGCAAAAAACTCTTCCTCGAAGTGCCGCAAGTCGCTGTCTTCGACACGGCCTTTCACCGGACGCTCCCCCCGCATGCAGCAACCTACGGAATTCCGCGTCACCTCTCGGAAAAATACCACGTCGAACGGTACGGCTTCCACGGCATCTCCCACGCCTACATGGCCAGCCGGATCCGAAAAAAAAAGCTCATCACACTCCACCTCGGAAACGGCTGTTCTGGCGCCGCGATTTTAAACGGCAAGTCGATCGACACATCGATGGGATTTAGCCCCGCCGAAGGGCTTCTCATGGGAACAAGAGCCGGCGACATCGACTTTACCATCCTCGAATATCTGCACAAAGTCACGGGGCAATCTTTGAAACAGATCACCCACATGCTCAATTTTGAATCAGGGCTCCTCGGCGTATCGGGAAAAACCTCCGATGTGAAGACGCTTCTATCCAATAAAGATCCCCATAGCCGCCTCGCAATCGACCTTTTTTGCCACCGAATTGTCAAAACCGTCGGCGCCTACACTGCGCTCCTCGGCGGCATGGACGCGATCGCCTTCAGCGGCGGCATCGGCGAAAACAGTGCGGAAATCCGGGATAAGGTTTGTTCCAGCTTCGGCTATCTGGGGCTACGCCTCTCTTCGCAAAAAAATCGAGCCACTATCCATTTAAGTCCCGGAGATAAACGGGCCATCCACTCCCCCACCTCAGCAATCGAAATCTACGCCATCGGCGCAGACGAAGATTCCTTTATTGCGCAAGAAACCTTGAGAATAAAGAGATAATCTTACAGTAATATTTATATAGTAATAACGTTTTTATTGTATAATCATACTAACATTAAATACAGGTATTATGTCTATTCAGAGCTCATTAAATGCTCTCCAGGGGCCCGAAAGGGAAGAGTTCAGGGCTCCACCAAGCCCTCAGCGCGTAAACGAGGTGGGTGCCGTTGCTGCGCAACGACTTCCTCCCTCTACCCCTCCACGCCAGCTGAAAGGCCCCAGCCAGCCACAGGATACGCCTACGGCCGATATCAAACACCTAACAACAGCCTCTCCTTGCACGCATCAACTTCAGGCAGGAAAAGCAACGCTCTTCACGCGGATGCAAATTTCCAGCATAAACGTGCCACAGGCTGAGGAGATAAAATTACAGGAATCATTTTCCGCACTTGGAAGTAATCTAGTAGCCCCTAACACAATAAAATTTCTCGCACAGATAAAAGAGTTCTACAAAAACAATAAATTGAACCCAATATTTCTCAGAAATAAAATCACCCACGAATTCCTTCCAGGAATAGAAAGAAATATACTAATTGTGGATGGAAAACTTATCTATCAATTGAATCGATCCACGGCGTTCAGCGATACAAAACATAGCGGAACCTTCGGAAGCGTCTGTTTTGGTATAGATATAATCACCGGAAAACCATACGCCATAAAATCTATACTCCAGGATGAACGTAAGGAACTTTGGCGCAAGGCCAATTGCAAACATGAATATGACATACAAGCTCAGTTTAATGATTCGGAACACGTAACCCATGCGGTGGCTTACATAGATGGAAATGGGAAAAAAGGAGAGAAATCGTACCTTATCTTTGAGTGGATGCCCCAAGGAAGTCTGGGGCGGTATATGAGCTCCCCTACTTTCAATCCAACGGAAAAAACGAAAATAGCCCGTGATGTTGCAGCGGGTATTAAAGACCTCCATGATAGAGGCGTTCTCCATCGAGATCTCAAGTTCGGAAACATTCTCATCGACCAAAATGGACATGCCCATTTAAGCGATTTTGGATTGGCTTGCAGAGTTGGTGATACGGCAAGGGTAAAAAGCCAAGTGGGATCGCCTTGCTACCTATCTCCTGCGCTTTGCACGGCCAATCATTCAGAAACATTTAAAGGCTCTACGGAAACTGACGATATTTGGTCCTTCGGAATCTTGCTTTATAAAATGTACGCAGGAACTTCCCCTTACCTCAATACTGCAAGTGCAGCAGAACTGAAAGTGCATATTGCGAATTTAAAGGAAGGATGGAACGATGCCCTCTCTTTTCCCGACACGGTTAGCTTGGAAATGCAAACTTTGATCCGTTCGATGCTAATCATCGACGAAAACAACAGACCGACGATTACTCAAGTCATAGAGCAGCTCGAGGCCATAACCCCTGAGTCTTCTAGCACAGAAAGAAAACGAAATAGGGAAGAATCTGACTCGACAAATGAAGAGCCTCCAACGAGGAAACCCTTTAAACCTTCTTGTTCTTAAAACGAATTGTTCGTATACTCTTCGCTGAAAAACCATGTCAGCATCAACCGCAACAAACTTATCTGTTTCCCTGAGCTCAACCGCTGCGATGCCAAACAGTCAAGGCCAGGGGACTTTTAGCCCAATGGCGTCCCCCGTTTCGGTCGCGACTAACTCGGTTGCTACCACTACTTTTAGTCAATTTTCAAGCTCGTCCAGCTCGTCTAGTTCCCCATCCCTTCAAGATCGAGCGACAAGTCCCTCAAAAATCTATGAGGAGCTCCTGGAAGAAATTGGGCTGGAAAAGGAACCCGATACCGATGAGATGACGAAATTAACGGATGCTTTCACCTCCCTGGGAAAGACACCCACCAAGGAGGAAAAAACCCTTCTCCTCAAATTGAGAAATTACTACTTACAGCATCGCAATGACCCCCGTTTAGCGGATAAAACAAAAATTACCTGTGGGAATCTGCCTGGAATTAATCGCAATATAGAAATCGATAATAACCATTTAGCATATCATTTTAACAAAACAAGCCAGGGAGATACAAAATTTAAAACTGAATTTAGCAGCGTCGGATACGGAGTCGATTTGCTGGAGAACGAACTTGTGGCTGTTAAATCCATGGTCGTTGATGAAACTATAATTGGTCGTCGAAGTGAAGACTATGAACACGAATACAAAATGCAGTCTAAATACAACGGGTCGGACCGGATTGCGCATGCTCTGGGATATGCAGTTGGTGAGGGCAAAAAGACCGCCAAGGAGAAGTGGTATTACTTCACAAAACTGGCAATGGAAGGAGATCTATTCGAAAGAATGAAACCAGGAAAGACTCCACCTCTCTCCTTCAAAGAGAAATGTGTCATAGCTCTAGATATTGTGAAAGGACTTGAAGAATTACATAATAATAGTGACCTCCACAAAGACATGAAACCTGAAAACATTCTACTTGCCAAAGTGAATGACGAGCTTAGAGCCATTATTGCAGATTTCGGCCACTCTAGTAGTGAGAGTGACACAGAAAGAAACTTAAGACTCTCGGGGACTCCCAAGTATCGATCGCCTCTGGTGAGTTGCCAATATATGGGCTACAGCAGAAGCGATATCGCTGGCAATCCCGACAAGGATTTTTGTAACAAGGAAGATGATGCCTGGGCAACTGGAAGTACTCTTTATTTTTTGTTTGCCGGATGGCCTCATTTTATAGCGATTTTAGGCAGGAAAATAAGCGAGGAAGAGAGTCATAGATTTGCCCTTAGATTATGGGAAACTCATAAATGGAACAATCATCAACTACAACTCGGGCTCATTCGTAATAATATTTCTAAGGAGGAATTCAGGATAATTCAAGCTTGGCGAGAAGGACTGCCTTACTTTCACAGGGTCAACCCGAGCATAAGGAATTTGATTCGGGATATGTTGCATCCCGATGAAACTCCAAGGCTAACTGTTGCAAAAGCAGTAGAAAAAATGCAGGCGATCCTATCTTCTTTCCCATCCTCTTCTTCCAGCTCCTCCAGCTCCAGCTCTTCTATAAAATAAATACTTAAATTCCTATTTCTCCTTAATTCCGTTGATTAAAAATCCCGTTTCGTTTTACACTTGATCTCTTAAAAATTAATTGGAAGATCATGTCCTCAAGTTCCTCAAGTATTATACCGACCCACACGCAAATTTTTTCCTCTCCGCGTGACCTTCTGGGGTCTAGCGCTACCCTTTGCAGGATTACAAAACTCAGCGCTTTACTCCCCAACCCGCACGATCCGGGTAGAAAAGAGATACTCTCCGAGTTAGAAGCCATTTGGAATGACGCTCGCGAAAATCTCGCGACCGCTCAGGAGCGGATCGGCAAGGGATTTGCAGCGCTGACAAGCGCCATATACAAGCTTTACAAGCCCGAGATCGAAGCCAGCGGCGGAAAAGAGGAACTAGTAGTCCGTTTACGCCGGTTTAGCGAAGACGCAAACTCTGTCATCTTGCCCCCAGCCGTGAATTCGAGCGAGGGAAAGATGGGCCCGACTCACTTGGTCCGCTATTCTCGCGGAGAGGGAACCGGGGTCGAAAAATGCATCGTCAAATGGACGGATCGACACGAAATCGTCTGCAACCGAATCTACGAGGCCATCTGGAGAGGTTTTACCTCTACTCCCCTCAACTTTAACGTATATGTCCCTGAAGGGGGGCACGTCGATTTTGATCGGGAATTCTTCGAAAATCCCAAATGGGAAAGGTTCAAGCTCGAGCAAGACATGGCAACAGAGCTTAAGTCTAATTTTTTTGAAATGGCCAAGACTATCGATCCAAGAAGACTTCCAACTGACAACCAACTCCTCATCGGAGAGAGGGTAAAAGGGGAAAACCTCCTCGATTTCATCGTTACCCAATATGTTTCTCCCGACTTTGACGAAGTGAAAAAAAAGAAACTATTTGAGCGCCTTGGACGACTTTTCTACATGGACATCCGCTTAGGCTACGTAGATCGAGCCAAAACCATCGATTACGATACGGACTCAGGGAACTATGAACTGATGCCTACAAGCGCAAACCTAGGAAACGTCCTTTTCCGCTGGAAGGACACAAGTCTACCGCCAATCCTCTTTGCGATCGATAACGGCATCGATCCCGCCTTGATCTCGAGCCCTGAACAGAGAGCAAAATACCTATCCTTTCTCCGATTCCTTTTTAAACAGCACCCAGACGGTTTGGATCTCGAGGAAATGCTCGCAAGCAATATCATCCTCTCCCTGGAAGGGGCATTTGCCGACATCGCGGACCGGAGCAAAATCAACGACCAAATCAAAGTTTTTGAAAAAGATCTTCAAAAAATCGCAAAGGCAGAAATTGTAAAAGGGCTAAGAAGAATGAAAGAAGTTTTCCGTTTAACGATCTACCCCGCCTGGCAAAACGATCAAGCCCTAAAGAAATATCTCCGCAACTACGCGCCAGAATATTTACAAACCCTTGACGCATTCATCAATTTAGAAGATCATTTGATCCGTGATGAAAAATTAAAAGAAATCCATAAATAACTGCAGAGAAATAGTTTATGACAAGTCAAATTTCACCCCAGCTAATTACAATTCCCGCTTCCCCCAGCTTGAACAACCATCCGACCGGTTTGGGGTCAGAGCAAAAAAAGAAAATTGCAAGCATCCTTGTCCATCTTCAACTTCTACTTGATCAATCCCGCTCCGCCGAAGATCGAGGCAATCGCCCAATTCTAGTCAGCCTGATCAAGGAGAGCGGTATCCAGATCGACGCGTTGAATAATGTCGTGGACGACATTGAACGTCAGTCTACATCTACGCAAGGATCAATCATTGCCGCAATCAATTCGATCAGCGTGCAATTCAATGTTTTCGTCCCCATTGAGCCCTCCCCCCGGGTCACCAACTGCCACACCCCATC
>Ga0206988_1313_pt1 | contig 9639 bp, 7 predicted proteins | sample Alteio_BWMinCont_12_FD_153263 | JGI IMG/M metagenome (GOLD analysis project Ga0206988, IMG submission 153263) | Enriched cells from forest soil in Barre Woods Harvard Forest LTER site, Petersham, Massachusetts, United States -... | ecosystem: Environmental > Terrestrial > Soil > Temperate forest >... | reverse complement strand
ACTTTTCCGAAATCTTTCTTCAGGGACTTTGATAAAAGGCGCACTCAGGGAATGGGAGGCGACACACAGGGCAAGGAGTGTCGCCGATGAAGATGGTGTTTGAGATTCCGGATGTGGAAGGCGATTTTGAGCGAGTCGCCCGGGAAATCGTGCTCACGCACGGCAATCTGGAGTTGTGCCGTGCTGCTCGCATGGCCAATTTGAGCGCGGACTGGTTTTCTCGTAAGTGGAAGAAGGTCATGGGCCTGACCTTTCGGGAAGCGCTGCTGGCGTATCCCATGCAGAACGCTGTCGAGTTGTTGCGTGGTGGTATGGCGATCCAGGATGTTGCGTTGTGCCTGGAGTACGAGGACTCAAAGAGCTTTAGTAAGGGTTTCAAGCGTCAGTTCGGGCTCGCGCCATCGAAATTTCTGAGCAAACCTACAGGTCGAGACGAAAAACCTACGGCTGGGGAGGTTCCACTTCAACTTGAATCGAGATAGTCTCCGTCCCGAAAAAAGGGAATGGAGGCTATCCCGTGAAAATACTCTGCGCATTTTGTCTTCTTCTGCTGCTTGTGAGCGCTTTTGTGCAGGCTCAAACCACCATTTACTGGAGCAAGGATCACATCTACGCCGGAGCAGAGGGCAAGGAGATTGCGATCGTCACTCCGCCATCGTCCGACACGACCGCACCCACAACGCCCACGGGGCTGACGGTTGGGACCGTCACCGCAACATCGGTCTCGCTGTCCTGGTCCGGCTCGACGGATTCGGGTGGCTCCGGACTCGCTGGATATAAGGTTTATCGGCAGAAGGGAAGCGGCGCCAGTCTTCCGGTTGGCACCGTCGGAACATCGACATTGAGCTTTGTGGATCAACCGCTGCAACCTTCCACGGCATATACCTACACAATCGTTGCCTTCGATAACGCTCAGAATCATTCATCGGCCAGCAGTTCGGCAGGCACGACGACGTCGTCGAGCTCAGGTGACACGACCGCACCGTCAGTACCGGCGGCGGTGGCGGCCAACAGCTCGACCTATTCGACCATGAACGTGACTTGGGCCGCCTCGACGGACTCGGGCGGTTCTGGAATGGCCGGCTACAAGGTTTACCGGGGCGGGACACTTGTTTCAGGCAGTTCGTGGCTGACTGGAACATCGTTCACGGACACTGGCCTATCGTCACACACTTCGTACTCCTATACCGTTACGGCCGCTGATAATGCCGGCAATGTTTCCTCCGCCTCGTCGTCGGTATCGGCGAGCACGGTCTGGCAAACCGTCAGGCAAGACAGCTTCAATGCCGGGGAGAATCTGCTTTCATGGAACGCGACACCAGCCGGTTGGTGCGTCTGCAATTCGGAAGCTGAGTACTGGGGCACTGGCACTGGAGGTCTCTGGGACAACCATACTGTCTCCGATTTCAATTTCAGCGAGACACTTGTAAGTGGTCAGGGCGGTCTCTATTTTTGGGCGTCTTCACCTACATCCACTTACTACTACTTTTACGTCAGCGGCGGCACAGCATATCTCTGGTACACCGGCGCCAGCGACCCGTCTGCGGCTTTAGGTCTTTCACCTACCGGTCCGTGGACCCTGACCGTTGTCGGCATCAGTGCGACTCGCGAAATCAAGTTCTACGCCAATGGAACGCTCTTCCTCGATTACACGGAAACGGACACAACCCGGAACAACAGCGGCGTCATTGGGATGCTGGGCTTTTACGGCGGGAAGCTGGATAACTTCCTGCTGCAAAACTGAGAGGAATATTCCGATGAAGACGAACAACTCAACCATCGCGTTTGGCCTTTCGCTTGTCTGGAGCGCGGCTTCACTCTTTGGCCAGCAGCCCTTTCCCACTCAGCAGCTGACTGCTGTCGCGGTTCTGCAGCAGGTCCACTCGACAAACCTCCAGGGCGGCGCGCTGCCTACCGACGTCACGCTGACCGGCGTCATGACCGACGAAACCGGCAAGACGGAACCCTACATGGTGCGGATCAAGGGAACCAACAAGATCCGCTATGACATCGGGTTCGGCGACAGTCAGCGCGTCACCGTATATAACGCCAATCAGGGTTGGACGCTTGTGAACAAAAAGCTCAAGGCTCTCCAGGAGTCCACCAGCGTTCGACGGCCCACCCTGATACCTGCTCTGGACCTGTTGAACGAATATGCAAATCCCCGTCTGGTGACTACCGACGGCGGGACTGGCGCGATCGGTCCCCAAATTGTGCGTCACCTGTCGCTGTTTCTTCCCGATGCCGCGAAATCTCGTCCGTTCGGCAGGAAGCTCGACGAGAGTGAGGATGTGTACTTCGACCCGGCCACGAATCTGGTAGTCCGCACCCAGCATTTCAATCGCGTGGAAGAAAACATGGACGTTCAGGTTCCCTCGACACTCGACTTCAGCGACTACCGCTTGATCGGCAACGTCGCCATTCCGTTCCACATCGTAAATACGACGGGAAGCGCTACCCTTGGCGGAACCCATCAGAAAACCGTAGTGTTCAACCAGGCGCAGATCAACGCAAACATTCCAGATTCCGTTTTCTCGGCAGCGGCGGTGAAACCATGAAGCGCCTTTTCTGTCTCTTTCTGTTGTTGTCGATCCTGCCGATTGCTGGATACGGTCAATCGGAGTTTACCTTTGGGGATACGGGCGCGAAGGTTCTGGGCAGCTATTTCAAGAATGATATTGATTCGGTTTCCCTCACGAACGGCAACTTGAACGTCAATATTCCGATTTTTTCGCTGCCGGGCCGGGAGATACCCCTGACACTCGGTATGACCTATAACAGTCAGGCAATTCAGCAGCGGACTTCGTATGACGATGAGGGTGATCCGACCAACTACTGGGAGTTCTATGGTTGGCGCAAGGCAGCCCCGCTCGGCGGATCTCTGAAAGCCAGCATGTCGCTGCAGAATCCAGACTGCGCCCTTCCGTCCTGCACGACCATGACCTGGTCGATTACCATCCAATGGACCAAGGGTGATGGCACAGTTTATAGCTGGTCCACAACCAGGAATCAGGACTATGTCCCGGATTATTGGGATCCTGACACTTGCGAGGAAATCCCTGGCTACTGGTATCCATCTACAGGTGAGCTCTATGACAATCGCAGCATAGACATGAGTAATTCGGAATTCCTCCACATCGACACGGGCACCTTCTTCGACTCGTCGCCAACTTCGGGCGCCCACGCCACAGTGTACGATCGGAACGGGACGCAGATGATTTTCTATAACAACGTGCCGGGCATCAGTTGGGAAGTCCGGAGCCCAAATGGTAATCGTCTTCAGGCGAGCGGCACCACGACCTCGAGCACAACCCATGACGGCAGCCTGCTGTACGATGTTGTCCCGCTGTCCGATACGACCAGCCGTACGATCAGCTATTCGTCAACAAGTACAACCGAGACGTACACCCTGACGGATGCCAACGGTAGCGCGCAGGTCTATACGATAACCTGGGAGAACGTCAGCGGGCATGGGCCCGACACTTCCGGCAGTCCCACGTTTCGGGTCGTTCAGAGTATCGGGTTACCAAACGGGAAGAGCTACCAGTTTACGTACGACTCGAACGGACTTCTCTCCAAGATCACGTACCCAAGTGGCGCCTACGTTCGATACAACTACGAACTCCAGCCGGTCACAAGTGTCGGCTTTATGACCACCAGCCGAATCGTATCGTCGGACGGGACCTCGGGGACCGAGCATTCCTGGGGGTACAGCTACTCTTTCAGCGAATATGCGGATGACGAAGATTACATTTTCTATTCGCTTGCTTCGACCGAAGTAACCACGCCGACCGATACCGAGACTCACTATTTTACGCCTGTGACTTGTTCACCCGGAGCAGCCTGCGCCGGGTTGGACACAATGATTCAAAACTCCGGATCTCCGGCTCTGAAGGAAGTCGATGTGACCTGGTCCACTTCAAGCAACGCCAATGTTCAGTCCGTCGTGATTTCGCTACTCTCAATTGGCCCCCTTTGATCGTTTGATTTGGCCCCACCCCGCCACCATGACGGGCGACTCTGTATCGACAGGAATGTTGTTGATGCGGAGGACTCGTTGTACAGGAGACGGAAAGTGGAGCTATTTGAAGAGATCCGGAGAGAGTTCGAGTTTGAGTCTGGTTCGGTGCGGGCGGTGGCGAAGAAGCTGGGCGTGCATCGACGGATGGTGCGCCAGGCTTTGGCCGATGCCAATCCGCCAGAACGCAAAGTCCCCGAACGGAAGAGTCCGCAGATTGAATCGGTCGCTGGGTTTATTGAACAGATTCTTGAGGCCGACCAGAAGGCGCCGCGAAAGCAGCGGCACACCTCTCATCGCATCTGGACACGTATTCAAGATGAAAAGCCGGGAATCGAAGTTGGCGAGTCGACGATTCGCCGTTACGTCGGGAAACGCAAACACGAACTCGGTTTGCTGAAGCGGGAACGATTCGTGCCGCAAAGCTATGCGTGGGGAGTTGAAGCCCAGGTGGATTGGTACGAAGCGTTTGCCGACATCGACGGCACACGGGAGAAGCTACAGGTCTTCTGTATGCGGAGCATGGCCAGTGGAGGAGCCTTTCACCGCGTCTATTGGCGGGCGACACAACAAGCACTGTTTGAAGCGCATGAGAAGGCGTTCGAGTATTTCGGCGGGGTGTTCCAGAAACTCCGTTACGACAACATGTCGAGCGCCGTGCGGCGGATACTTCGAGGTCACGAGCGCCTTCAGACCGATCGATTCATTGCGTTTCGATCGCATTGGAAGTTCATCGCGGAGTTTTGCACACCAGGAGAAGGTCACGAGAAAGGCGGCGTGGAAGGAGAAGGCGGATACTTCCGTCGCAACCATTGGGTTCCCGTGCCAGAGGCACGAGATCTGGATGAGATGAACGCCAAGATGATGGCGGATTGCCGGGCCGACGAGAAGCGCCTTATTGGAGATCGCACGGAAGCGGTTGGCCAGGGCATGTTGATCGAAAAGCAGTACCTGACAGCGATGACGGCCGAGGGCTTTGCGCTCGGTGAGGTGAGTTTCCCGATGGTCGACAGTAAGGGATGCGTGAAGGTGCGAACAAACTGGTATTCCACTCCAAGCCGGGCCGGCCTGAGCGTACGGGTGAATCTGCTTCCACAGGTTATTGAGGTCTGGGAAGAGGATCGATGTGTCGCTCAACACGAACGATGCTATGAACGGAGCCGCCAGATTCTGAACCTCGAACACTACCTGGACATTCTGGAGCGGAAGCCTGGAGCCTTCGCGGGAAGCAAGCCGCTGGAGCAATGGCGGCGGGCAGGCCGATGGCCCGACAGTTACGACGAGCTCTGGGAGGGACTGATCGCGCGCCACGGCAAACAGGCCGGAACGCGTCAGATGATCGAGCTGCTGAGCATGGGTCGCCAACACGGACACGAGCGGCTGAAGGAAGCGGTAGAGACTGCGATGAAGATGGATTGCAAGGACGCGGCTGCAGTTCGTTATCTGATGACTGCAGACAAACTCGAACGGGCGCAGTTTACGCCGGTTGAAGTTGCGGCCCTGGCTCGATACGACCGGCCAATGCCGGTAATGGACGAGTACGACCGCCTGGTTGGCGTGGAGGTGCAGGCATGACGAAGACTGGGCTCGAAGAAGCTTCAATCCGTCAGTACTGCAAAACGCTGCGAATGCCCACGATTGCGGCGCAGTTCGAGGCGATGGCTGAGCAGGCGACGCGTGAAAAGCAATCGCACAAGCGATACCTGGAAGCGTTGTTCGCTGTTGAAGTGGAGGAACGTGAAGGTCATGCGGTTGCGCGGCGCCTGACGCAGTCCCATCTTCCACGAATGAAGACGCTCGAAGAGTTTAACTTCGACCAGACGCCGCACCTGCCGGCGGCCCGTATTCGCGAACTTGCCGACGGGGGTTACATCCAGAGAGCCGAACCGGTCATTTTCATCGGCGAATGCGGTACCGGAAAGACTCATCTGACAACAGGCTTGTGCGTGGCGGCGTGCCGCCAGAAAAGACGCGTGAGGTTCACCACCGCGGCGGCACTGGTGAATGAACTGGTCGAAGCAAAGAATCAAAACCAGCTTCGCCGCACGATGGCGCGATGGCTGCGATATCAGGTCATCGCCATCGATGAACTTGGATACGTTCCGCTGGCAGAGATGGGAGCGGAACTGCTGTTTCAAGTCATCTCCGATCGAGCTGAACGCGCAACGGTCATCATTACAACCAATCTTCCATTCTCCGAATGGACTCAGGTGTTCGCCAACGCGCGGCTTTGTAAGGCCCTCCTGGACCGGCTCACGGATCGCGCGCACATCATCGAGACGGGAACGGAATCCTACCGGTTCAAGCGTTCGATGGAAAAACGCTCACGGAAATCGGCGTGAGCAAAGAAAGAAAAAGGAGCAAAAAGAAAGAAAGCTATGGAAGGGGAGGCCTGTGGAAGATGCCGCAGCTGAGGAAATCAATAAGGTGGCCTTCGGCACCATCTTATTAATGATTCCCACAAGCTGCTTGGAAAGCACAAAACGCTTTCCACATCTACCGACAGGCCCGGCGGTTTCATCCTTTATTTATTAACAAGGGGTGGAGCCAAATCAAACGATCAAAGTGGGGCCAAATCAAGTTGTCAAAACCAGACCAGCCATGTGGTAACTGGTATAGCCGCTTCCCTCATACGTTCGAGTGATGTAACGCAAGCGTGTCGCGGTGCTCGTGCCGGTAATGTAGCCGTAGTCGTCTTCTTGGTAAGTTGGTAAGCGTACTTCCGTTATTCGCAGTGTTCGAATAGTTGTCCGTGATGCCGATCAGGGTGGCATGGCCGAGCGCATCCGTACTTCTCGACAACGTTGACCGCGCTATCGGCAACGTTGCGTGACGCGTACGATCCTTAGAATAGCCAACTATCGCCGATTTTCCGGATTTCCCGGATTGAGTCCTCAACTGATTTCCCAAATCTTGGTGTGCAGTCCTGAACTTACAAGATATTTTCCATCGGCCGTGAAGCGAAGTCCGTTCGCACGGATACTGTGGTCGGGGTTCTGGTGGGCACGAACGTCGTCGTGGATGACGCGGGTTAGTTCCTTCTGCGTTTCGATATCCATTAGAATGATCGTGGCTTGAGTTATGTCCTTAGATCCTGGTTTCGGGAGATTCTGCGCCAGCGCGAGCAGCTTATTGTCCGGAGATACCGCAATAGCATTAACTAGTTGGGCGATCGGAAACTGTTTGCTGGTGCCGGCATCTCTCATAAATACCTCGATACGGGGATTCCTGTCTGGAGACTCAAGACCCATTCCGGCGCAAACTGCAAGCACACCAGCGTCGGCGGAAATTGCAGTTAGGGAAAGAATCAAATTGGGCCCCACTTTTTGTGACCAAACATTCACAATATCCGCGGCGTCCCGGCAGACGAGCCGGTCTTCGACAGCGTAAGCGAACGCCTTTCGATCATCTGAAAGCACGATATCACTTTCTGACATTCCGCCAGTTCGCTTCAGAATCTCAGAATGAAGTTGGGCGAAGGGTACTCGCTGAATTTCCTTGTAGTCTGGCAACGCAACGATAACGAGCGTATCTGTTTGACCCAATTCGGCATTATTCACGGTGCCCAAAAGCTTGCGATCCATGAGGGCAAAGTGTGAGGTATTCAAATGGAGACTCCACGGAACTACCTGTTCCAGTTTTTCTCCGTTTCTTAGGTCGACGAAAAGTCTTTGAGTTACGCGGGAAGGTGCGCCGCTCTGGATATAAATTGCCCCGCTGTCCCCAAAGAATGACGCATATGCCGCTCTTTGGATCAGGGAAGCCGAAATTAGCTCTTTCCATGAACCGAGCTCGATGACCTTAAGCGCGTCTGCCTTATCGGCCCCTGAGCGACCAAGCTGCGATAGCCTGCCGTCTGCTGACCGAAATAGATCATAAGGATTCTTTGTTGAATAGACACAGAGCTTGTGGCTATCTGGTGAGACGTCGAGTAGATAAGCATAGTCAAGTTGCTTGATGACTCTCAAAGACGTCTTGGCCAGCACTGGCGTAGCCGGAAAAATCGTGGCCAGTGCGAGTCCAGCACAATTCCTGATGAAATCTCGCCTTGAGTTCACTGTCCTCCCGTGCACACCGGAACCCCGATTCCTTTGCGGCCCCTCAAAGCCGCGGCAACGTTACCCTGATTCGTGTCCGTATTCGTGACTTGATGGACACCCCAATCCCACCAGTGCCCGAAGGTGGGCAAAGCCCCACCGTTGGGATTCGAATGGTCAATATCAATGTCTACCCCCGTACTGTTGGGGCTGATCTGCATCGACCATAGCGCGGTATTCTGCCGGCAGTTGTCGGTGGCTCCAGCATGGCGAAGAGGTTGGTTGCAGCTGAAAGAATTTGGGGAAAACATGCTGCTCTGTGTGATGGAGTTAGTAAAAGCTTGGATACTTTGTGAACTTCCCCTCAAACCCACTTCCGATCCATTTGTTCCACTCCCGACGGACTGCAGCGTTAGGCCATTGAGATTAAGGCCAAGTGCCACAGCATCGGCTGTCACGTTAATGACGAACTGCTGCTGGTACTGGCTTAAATTTGACCAGTTGACGGGAGAATTCGAAAGCATACCTTGCAGTGTTGCCTGCAAATTTCCGGTGAGATTACTGAGCGCACACGGATTGGTCGAAACTGTCGGTCCATCCCCCCCTCCGCCAGTGTCACCGCCGTCGCAACCGCCTGGAGCGAGCTCCCAACAGCCCGGACCAGGACCCGTCGACGCGTCCGGCGGAGGTGGAATACATGAATTCAGTTGAAAATCGTAGACCGTTCCCCCTGGACACGATACGAAATTTCCGTCCGGATCGGTTTGATTCACGGGATTGTTGGTTACATACACGTAACGATTCAGAGTAGCTGGAATGCTAGGTACGACGCCGCCTTTGTCCGAACTCATGAACCGACCGTAGTTGTTCGCCATGTAGCGATTCATGGCGTAATCGAGGTTGGATTCCTGATCTCGCTCATAGGTAGTGAACTTTGTCGTGTTGGTCGATGCCACTGGTGCGCACCAAAGTTCGCCGTAAGGTAAGGTCCGATTGTTTTCTAGAACGAGACCGCTAGGGGCAATCAGCAGGACTGCGGTTCCTTGGGTGTCTGAGGTTTGGTAGGCCGTCTTGTCGGAACTGCTTGCTGCGGTCGCACCGGTCGTGGTCGAGAACTCGGAGATGATCGCGTTGCCGGGGCCATAGAAATAGAAAGTGCTGACGCCGCTGATGATCTTCTTCGCCCGTCTGCCTTCTCCGTCGTACAGGTAGTTGTCCGTGCTGGAGCCGTCGATCCGCGTGATCTGATTCTTGCCGTTATACGTGTAGGAGTGGCCGCCGCTTCCTTCGTTCGTCACGTTGCCGGCTGAATCATAGGTATAACTGGAGAGCCGATTGTTGGTGTACCCGAGCGTCTGGGTGCCGACGATGCTGGCGCTGTACACGTATCCCTCCGGAGTTTGCGTCAGCCGGTTTCCCCAGACATCAAACGTCCAGGCGATTCCCCAGGATGAATCCGCCGAAGTCACCTGACTCAGCCGGTAGACCGAATCGTAGCTGTAATTGACGCTGTGCTCGGATTGAATAGCATCGGTTCGCGACAGCAGTTCGCCGGTGTCCGCAGTGGTCCCGTAGCCGTAGCTG
>Ga0206988_1305_pt1 | contig 9902 bp, 8 predicted proteins | sample Alteio_BWMinCont_12_FD_153263 | JGI IMG/M metagenome (GOLD analysis project Ga0206988, IMG submission 153263) | Enriched cells from forest soil in Barre Woods Harvard Forest LTER site, Petersham, Massachusetts, United States -... | ecosystem: Environmental > Terrestrial > Soil > Temperate forest >... | reverse complement strand
CCGGAATTCTATACTGACCTGCTTAATGTGGGAACCCAATCCCAGATCGAAGATAAGCTCAGGACCATGCGGAATCCAGACCACCGGGTGATGATCCTGCAGGAAAAATATTTTGCATTGCAGCGGCTATATTCTCAATCCGATCCGGATGAACGGAAATACATATCCCTGCTGTTTCTCTGCCCATTCCCCTATAGCAAATGGTCTGATTCGCGAACGCTGATTGACCCCATTTATCGATTCATCCTATCATCCTACCGTGCGGTCGGACGCGTTAAGGGAGGATACGTGCTTGCGGTGCGCGCGGACTGAGGGGATCCGCCTCAGGAAGTACGCATCTTTTCTTCGTGATAATAGCCGTATCCTTTCATGTTCATGAGGTCATTGGACGCGCTGACATTGTTCAGGATTACGAATATATCCGCTTGTTTGTTGATCTTGATAAGCTCGTTGATATAGTTTATTTCCGTTCGGGCGCTGTACTTGAATTTGAGCAGAAACAGGTTCAAGTCGGCATATTTGTCGATCAGCCGGGAATCGCTGATCAGCATCGAGGGGGGGTTCTTGATGATCACATAGTCAAATTGCTTCTTCGCCAGATCGAAGAAGCGGTTCAGGCGATCGGTATGTAGCAGTTCGGAGGGATACTCGGCGTGAGATCCCGCGGTGATGAGCGTGAGGCCCCGGATGGTATTGACCAATAAATTCTCGAACGTGGTTTCGCTTTTCAGGTAGTTGCTCATCCCCAGATTGTTATTGACCTTGAAAATCGTATGGATATCAGGCTTGCGCAGATCCATGTCCACCAGGAGCACCTTCTTGTTGTCGAGCGCCATCATGCAGGCCAGATTCGAACTCACAAATGACTTGCCTTCCTTGCTGATGCAAGAATTTACCGATATCACTTTGCAGCCAGAATGGTTCGGCCAATGGAGGATGATTTTGGTGCGCACATCCCGGAACGATTCGGCTACGGCCGAGTGGGCATATTCATAGGCGGGCAGGGCGCTATTCAAGTTGCTTCGGCGAATTATCGCGGTCAGCGGAACATCCAGGGCGGCCAGCACATCGGAGATCATCCGGATCCGGCTTCCCAGGTATTTTTTCAGCAGGATGATCAGGAAGGCCAGGACCAACCCGGTTACGGCTCCGATCAGCAGGTTTATCCCTCCATGATGACCAATCGGTTTAACGGTATCGCTGATGGCCGGATCGATGATCGTGGCGTCCGGTTCGTTGGAAGCCTTGACAATGCCGGCTTCCGTGCGGCGCTGCATGAGAAAATTATAGAGGTCACTGTTCAGATCGAAGTTCCGTTTGATGCTGATGAAGTTTTGCTCGATTTTGGGCAGGGTGGCCTGTTGTTGACCCAATTGAGCCCTCTCTACGGACAAGCTGTTTAGTTCCTGTTGGGTGTTGCTCAACAGGCTGTTGATATTTTCCCCAAGAATCCGCTGGGTGTATTTGATCTCTTTGTCCAGGGCCTCCAGCCGGGGGTTTTTTTCCTGCAAGGTGTAGGATTGGACCTCACGCTGGGTAAACAGGTCGGACAATTTCAATACGAGATTGTTCAAGGACGGATCGGTGATTCCGACCACCGAAGGTGCAACCAGGTTCTTGATGCCGGCTGGGTCATTGAGGTATTTCTTCAGGTTTCCATAATAATCCAGCTTGATTCTGGCCTCGGCCGTTTGCTCGTCGATGTCCTTGCCTTTCTCGATCACCAGGGAAGTTTCCTTCCCGAAATCCAGGACCTTATTCTTCGATCGGAAGGCGGAATATTGATTTCCGGCGGTCTGGAGACTGCTATCAATATTGTTGATCAGGCTGTCGATAAACCGAACCGTATTGTCGGCCATCCGGTTACGCTCGCTGAGGCCAAAAAGGATATATGTCTGTCCCAGTTCGTTCAGGTATTCAACCAGGCGCGACGGATCGTCGCCATTAATCTTCACGTTCAGCACTTCCGCATCCTTATCTGCCAGCTTGATATCCAGGGCCCCCTCAAAGGCCAGGGCCTGTTCGCGGGGATCATTGAATTGCAAAATGTATTCTTTTCCAGGGTCGTCTGCGCTTCCCGTCGCCTGGGTCAGGGTAAAATTAAAATAGTCATTAATGAAGGGCTTCCCGAAATCCACCGCTGTTTTGTGCTGGAGTTTGACTTTTTTTCCATTGATGGTGGTTTCCGCGTCATAAGAAAGCGAATAACTGGTGGGGGAAATCGCCTGGATCAGGACGGGCACGTCCTTGACTTCGTTAAAATAGTTGGGTTTGCTCAAATTGAACGGCGGATTGTCGGAGAGGTCCTGCTGGTTCAGCCACCGATCCTCGTACCAGGAGAAATCCCAGCGGAGGTTTTCCAGGGTCCGGAGGTTCAGGTCATAAGAAGACAGGATCGCGATCTGGTTTTGTATGCTGGTTGACTTTTCATTGATGTCCAGGTCCTTGTACAAGGATTTCAAGGCCGTGTTATTGTCTTCCGTCTTGATGAGGATGGAGGTGCTGGCCTGAAATTGCTGATTCGTGGCTTTATTGTATACCAGGCCGGCCAACAGGCCGATCAAGGCACCAATGACAAACCAGGGCCAATTTTGTCGAATGAGGTAGAGGATTTGCTTAATCTCCAGACTCTGCGAATTGCTTTTCATTATTTTCTAATTGATGCTGAGGGAATAGGGGCTATCGTTACCCTTAGGGCCTAGATAACAAAATGACATTGAGAAATAAAACCAGCGTGGAGGCTGCGCTTAATATGATGGTATACAGGGGCAGGTGCAGCTCGAGATCTTTGTGTTTACCGGGCTCGACAAAGACCACGTCGTCCGGCTGAAGGAAATAGCCCTTGGATTCCAGGGCCGATTTGCTCCGGAGGTTCAATACAAAGGTTTCACTTCCGTTCTTGGTCGCGCGAAGGACCAGAACCGAATCCAGCTCGGCGTAATCGGTCGTACCATTGGCCATGCTGATCGCTTCGAAGGCGCTGAAATTGTAGCCGTATTTGTAATATACGCCCGGCGTCTTGACTTCTCCCAGGACGGTTACGCGGTTGTTCAGCAGTTTTACCTTGGCAGTAACCTCCTTGAGGTAGAATTTGGCCGTGTCTTCGATTTTCTTTTCACATTCCGCAATGGTTTTTCCCAGGACGTTTATTTTGCCGAGAATGGGCAGGTTCAGGTTGCCGCCGGTATCCACCTCATATCCATACACGAATTGGTTTGCCACCCCTTCGTATTGGTTAGCGGTGGTCTGGGACGTCCCTGCCTGCGCGGGATTATACAGTTTGTTGATGTCCGGATCCGTGGAAAGTAGGCTCACGAACAGATTGTCATTGACCCGGATGTGGTAGGGCAGGATTTTCGGCGGATATCCCCTCAGATTATCATCTTTTTTGGAGTCCTTGAGGTAGGTCAGGTGTTTGTACGAAATGCAGGAAAATTGGCTGCAGATCGCCACAATCATCAATAGATACCCCGCGGTTTGGAAAAGAGTGGATTTGTTATTCATGCTGGCTATTTGTTTTAATTGCGGTGTGGGTTTCAGAAAAAGAAAATGTCCGGCTTGTCTGCCAAGTTCCGGCAATCAGAAAGCATTTTGGTAGGCTTTCTTGCTGATTACGGTCAGTAAGAGGATGTACAGGTCCAGCCAAAAGCTCCAATGCTCCAGGTACCAGAGGTCATGCAGGGTTCGGCCGGCATATTGCACCCGGTTTTCCATGGGGCCGCGGTATCCGTTAACCTGGGCCCAGCCGGTGATTCCGGGTTTTACCAGGTGCCGCACCCGGTAAGCCTTCAGTTTATGCTGCATCGAGTCATTCAGGCTTTGGCGATGTGGCCTAGGCCCAACCAATGACATTTCGTTATTCAACACATTGATGAGCTGCGGAAGCTCGTCCAGGTTAAGTTTTCTAAGGAATTTGCCGACGCGGGTAATCCGCTCGTCATTGACGGTGGTAGAAGAATCCTTGGCTTTATCCCCGCCGGTTGTCCTCATGGACCGGAATTTGTAAACGGTGAAGGGAAGGCTATTTACCCCCAGGCGAACCGGACGGTAAAATACAGGGCCCCGGGATTCCAATTTGATCGCCAAAGCAATGAGCAGCAGGATCGGAAGCAACAGTACCAGCGCGATGAGCGCCAGGGTCATGTCAAATGCCCTTTTCCAAAACCGGTTGGGATAACTGTCCAGCGGGAGTCTACGGTAAGTGATGAAGGAAAGGTCTCCCATGGTTTCCACATGAAAGGCCCTGTCAATGAGGCCGAAATAGTTGGGTATTATGTGCGGCCTCACCCCATTGCGCTCGGCGCGGTCAATGATCATTTTGATGCGTGCATTTTCCGAAAGAGGCAGGGCGATCAGCACATCCTGGAAAGGCTGGCGGTCATAGATTCTTTGGAAATCGTCGAAAGAACCCAGCAGGGAATTATTTGGGGCCGAAGAAAGGTTGAAATCAAGGATTCCCAGGGGCTGCAATCCGAAGTGCGTATGCTTCTGTAAATATTGGAAAGCGGAAATCCCGATGGAATTGTTGCCTATGATAATGGCCGGACGCATATTGGGTTGGTTATCTATCCGGGCAATATAGATTGTCCAGAGGCTGACGAACAATTTGAAGGCGAAGAATATGCCAATGCTGCCAAACAGGATGCGGTGCGAGAAATCATAATACCGCATAAGGATCAGTCCACTCGCCAGAATGGCAATGAACAGGACGAACATGCGAATCAGGCGCTGGATCATGAAACGCAACCTGGTCTTGAACTGCCGGACGTCATCGATGAAGACCAGGTAGCTGACCAGCCAGGCCAGGTTGATGAGCAGGATGATCTTCCCCTGGTCGCTGAATAGGGAGCTAAGGTTCTTCGCCCGGAGCACGGACACAATCCAGGCTGAAGCGTTTAGTAAGCCTAAGTCAAGGACAAAATAGAGCAGGATGCGTAATCGAGTTCTCATGGGGGGATCTGTTCATTTTTTTTTCTTCCTAAGTACAGAGAAGTAAAACCGGGCCACGGCCCAATACTTGGGCCCCAGTCGCCGCGGCTCCCGGGCCAGCCTCCAAAGCCAGCGCAAGCCGATGCGCTTAATCCATTCCGGGCTTTTTTTCTGGCTGCCGGACAGGTAGTCGAATACGCCGCCTACGCCCAGCAGGACGCCATGGCGCAGCCGTGGCGCATGGGAATCGATCAAATAATCTTGTTTGGGGCTGCTCAATCCTACCCAGATCAGGTCGGGCTGCAATCGGTCAATCTCCTCCCATTCTTGTCCGAGCCGGGAACCATCTTTGAACCAGGACAGGTCCTGAAACGGAAGCGGTGCATACCCCAAAACCCGGGCTGAAGGAAAACGGTTCTGAATATGGGCCCGTATTTTCTGCAGGGTTTCTGGGGAGGATCCGATAAAATAGTGCGTGAGTGAGGAAGCGAGCAAACGCTGGCAGAGCTGAAATCCGGAAACCGTAGAGACCTTCCCGTAGCCTTTGGAACGGGCGTACCAGGCGGAAGGAAGACCATCGGGCAAGGTTAATAGCGCTTGATTCAAAATGTTGCGAAGCCGGAGATCGTGCTGGCTAGCCGCGATTACGGAACTGTCGGGAAACAACACGTAGTTGGGTTGCGTAAAATCGTATTGGAGAAGGAAACGTTCCGTTTCCTCGAGATGGGTAGCATGGATGTTGACGCCATAAAAACGGAATCGCTCAGGGACCTTCATGGGTTCTTTCCTGTTTTATTGGGCGGGCAGGGTTACCGGCCCAAATCTCTCCAGCCGGAATGTCTTTTGCGACGACGCTGCCGGCGCCAATGATCGCCTCGTCTCCGATATGCACGCCCTTCAAGATGATGCTTCCGGCGCCGATAAAGACATTATTGCCGATGCGTATCTCTTCCGTCGCAAAGCGTTCATTGGGATGCATGCTCCGCTCGACCGGATCGAGGGGATGAAAATCCGAATCCCAGATCCGGCAACTGCCCCCGATCATCACCTGGTTCCCGATGGTTATTTTCCGGGCGCAATAGATTGCGGAATTGCTCATCCGGAAATTATTTCCGATCTCCAGAACTGCTTCCCGCTTTACTACCAGGCTGCTGCGTGTGTCTCCTCCGATAATGTTTTTATAGCGTGAAGAGTTGATCCGGGCCGACCGCCCGATGGTCAGCGTTCCCTGGTTCCTGACCAGCAGGATGCCGAAGATCTGTGGCCGGCTAGCCTTTACGTTGTTTATTTTTAACAGGAACCCGTTCAGGAATCCCTGGAAAAAGAATAACAGGCTTCGGAGCCAATTCATGCGATCGACGGTTGGAGTTGATTTTGTCGGGCGAAAACTTCATCCAAGGTATCGGCGAGGCGGGCCTCGAACGCATCGAGCGTGTAGAGAGATTCGAATTTTTCCCTGGCCTTCCTGCCCATGGCCCCGATCTGCAAACGATCTCCGATCAGTCGGGCCATACTCGCGGCCAAGCGGGGGATCTCACCCGCCGGCACCAAAAATCCCTGCTTGCCATCTTCGATCATGCTGGGAATGGCCCCAATCGGGGTGCTGATGACGGGTAAACCGGACTGCATGGCTTCCAGGATCACCAAAGGGAAAAGCTCCCGTTCGTATTTGGTAGGAAATACAAAGAAATCCGCTGTTTCGTAGGCCCTGGCCTTTTCGGCTCCGTATTTTGGCCCTTCGACAGAAACCCAAGGATCTAAGTCCAGCTCTTGAACGCGTGAGCGCAGCTGCTGCTCAGTGAGGTCGCGGCCATTGCCGATGAGGGATATATGGAATTCAATTCCTTTTTCCCTCAGCCAGCGGGCAGCTTCGATCACGTCCAGGACCCCCTTGCTGGCAAAAAAATTCGACAGGTACAGGATCTCGCAGGGCCGGTCGGGCGGCTTGGGTGCCGGCGAAATAGCTTCCCGGTGGCCAATCCCATTGGGAACGACGAATGGCTCTCTTTTCAGGCCCCGTCCGAGTTCCGCTGCGAGCTCCGGCGCGAGGCAAATATTTTCGTTGGGGGCAATCATCCGGTAATAAATGCTGCGGTAAAGCCTGTTTTGCCTGCCTGCTGTTCCGGCCGGTCGGCCGTGATGATGAAAAACCACCGGAATCCGAAAAACCCGGATAATCCGGTAAAACAGGAAATCTTTGAGCAAGGCTTTACCCGTGGGAGTCAAGGCAAAATACACCAGGTCCGGTTTGATCTTTCGCAGGGTGCGGAACAGGCGAACGTAATCCCGGCCCGTTAGCGCCATTTTTCTCCAGCTCAGCTTGCCCACCTGTTGGATGTCCCTGCTGAGCGAAAGCGGAAAGAAGCTGCAATCAAAGCGATTGCGAAGCAACTGCGATTGCGACACGCTTTGATTCATCAGCGTCGAACCGTGGACAGGAGGCGGGACTTTCAGTAGGAAGAGTATTTTTTTCACTGGCTGATCCCCCAAATCCGAAGCAAATCCGGTTTCATCCGGGATACGGCATATTTCTCCATATCATCTTCGGCCTTGCCCCCGTGCGGCCGGAGCCCAATCGCTCGGGCCATCTGCTGGGAGAAGACGCGCGCATCGCGGGAATCCACCACGAACCCATCCACCCCCTGCCGGACAATATCCTTCGCACTGGAAAAATTTGTCGTGCAGATCGGCACGTGACAACCCTTGGCCTCGAGAAGCGCCGTGGACCAGCCTTCCTGCAAGGAACCCATCACGAATAGATCCGAGGACTGGAGGTATTTGGCCAGATTAGCCTGGGACTGGAACCCCGGAAGCTTTACCCGGTCGGCGAGGTTTTCCGACCGGATGAAGCGTTCAATGTCCGGGCGGCAGTCTCCATCCCCCAAAAAATAGAGGTAACTGTCAGGATACTGGCTCAGGAATTCCCGGAAGGCTTCCACCAGCAGCGGCCATCCCTTCGCCCAATGAAGCCGGCCAGAAGTGGTTACGATGCAGGAATCGGGTGGCAACTGCAGTTCATTCCGCGCAGAAAAGTCTGACGTCGCCCGGAATACTGAAGTATCGATCCGTGTGGGAAATGATACGATCTGTCGATCGCCCAAGGCGGTTGGGTGGCTACTGACCAGTTGCCTTATGCTGGCCTGGTCCGCGGCCGCCAGTAAGTAACGTGCGCGCTTAAGCGAAGAATAAAAGAAGCGGTCATAAAGCCCGCTAAGCAACCTCCCGTACCAGCGTCTGCTGAATCTCAGGGGGTTTTCGGTGCCAGAAAAATTGTAGGTCAGGTTGGGCAGATCCCAGTCTTTCAGCGCTAGCAGCACTTCGGGTGCACAACAAAGGCTATAGTCAAAAGGGAATTGCAATATCGCTTTCTTGTACCGCTTCAGTGATCTCAGGGTGGACCAACGTCGAGGGATCAGCGGCTTTTTGACGCGGCGGGTCACCCGCTGTATCGCAAAAAAGGGAAAGGATTTGTCTCCGATGCGTAATTTTCCCCAGGTTCCGAGCGGGGTCTCATCCGTTGCAATGCCTACGAGCCACAAATTGTCGCCAAATGCGGACAGGATCTGGCGCGCCCAGGTCAGCTGGCCGCCGACTGGGAAATCCTGGTAATTGCATGCTTCTACGAAAAGTACTTTCATATGGGCCGGATAGAAGGGGGCCGGCGGCCCAGGCATTAGTTGATCGCTGGGTTCGCTTTGACGGCCTGTTGGGAAACGGACTCAAAAAATCCGCCCAGCCTGCCGGAATGCTGCCGGTAGTCAAACGACAGTTCAGCCAGTGCCCGACCTTTTATTCCGATCTGCCGCGCGGTATCGGGGTTGTTTATGCAGAATTCCATTTTCCTGGCGAGATCGTCCGGATCCCCCGCTTCAAAAAAGAGTACATTTTCTCCATCAGAGAGCCATTTACCCGTTTCGCCCAGCTGACAACTGAGGATCGGTCGCCCGGAAAAAAGATAACTGGCGAGCTTGGTGGGAAAGCGGGCTTCCGAGCGTTGATCGTGCCATAGGGGGGAAAGAAGGGCCGTAGCCTGCTGACAGGATTCAACCAGCAGCGCATCGGAAATATATCCGGTGAGGATCACGTTGTGGGAGCCCGGAAAGGATTCAGCGAGGGCCCGCTCAATGATTCTCTTCGTTCGTTCCTTATACTTGCCGCAGAGTAATAGTTGATAGGCTGGGTATTTCCGGCTTAGGATCGCAAAGGCCTGGATCATCAGCAATATATCGCGCAGGTAACCATCCAACTGACCGCACCAAAGAAAGGTTGGCCGTATCAAATCCGCTTCCCTCTGCCAATCCTGTTTGTCCGCCAAAACGGGAACCAGAATTACGGGAAAGGGCTTGTCAGCTTTCTGGTATCTTTTCAGCTTTTGCACGATAAAGTCGGAAATAGCCAAAACGCCGCTGGCAAAGCGAAACATGACGGACTTATAGACAAATCCCTCTAGCCCGGCCCGTTCGAGGTTTTCGGACCATTCGTTTACTTCTTGCACCACGGGAATCCGGTGCAGGGAAGCCAGGACCGAAATATAGGCATTGAACAACGAGCCCTGGGAATACAGGTAAATGACCGGTTCACTTTCCCTTCGCATGGACCGGATCAGCCGAAAAGCCTCATAAAATCCGGTACCGTAGTAATCCAGCGCATTTTTCCATTTTGGGCCGCCCAATTTCATCATACGATTTAAGTGTCGGAAATCGATGCCTTCAAAATTGCCGGAGCGGTCGACGTTTAATGGATTGCGGGGCCTTTTGCAGTTGACGAATACCTGGAAACTATGTTGTTGCTGCAAAAGCGCTTTTCCGACCATGAGGATCCGGTTATTGGTGGCTTCGCCATGCGGGAAGCTGATGCCGTCACATAGACAATAAATCTTCATCCGTGTACGAAATTTGAAAGTTCTTTGATGACCTCGCAGGGATTGCCCGCGGCCATGCAGTTGGCCGGAATACTCTTGGTCACTACGCTGT
>Ga0206988_1304_pt1 | contig 9925 bp, 7 predicted proteins | sample Alteio_BWMinCont_12_FD_153263 | JGI IMG/M metagenome (GOLD analysis project Ga0206988, IMG submission 153263) | Enriched cells from forest soil in Barre Woods Harvard Forest LTER site, Petersham, Massachusetts, United States -... | ecosystem: Environmental > Terrestrial > Soil > Temperate forest >... | reverse complement strand
CACCAACGTTGTGTTGGCTGTATCTGTAAGTGCAATGGCGTTATTTGATAAATACGCCGTTCTTATGGTATGTCCTGCGGAGCCGCTTACTGGCTGCCAGGGTGTACCTGGCGAGCCTTGCTCAGTAGCCCTGTTGAGGGGAGAGAGCTCAAAATTAGTAACAGCATAAGGTGCTGGATTATATACTATGCCATTATTTTGCTGCGCCCCGGAGGCCGCGCTGCTGCCTGCGGGATAATAATAATTAAAAACCCCAGCGCCTGTATTTATGGCATCAGATTTATAGCTCCCGTCTGCACTTGCGGCAACATAAGGTAAATATTTGGTGGATTGCCTGCCATTGGCATCATAAGCCACAGGCTGTACCAGGTCATAATCAGCAGGGCTTCCTTTTACCTGCACGGTTTGCATAGGCCTTCCCAAACCATCCATATACTGTATGGTTTGCATTATATCGCAGGCACTGTAGTTTGTTCCTGAAGGATTGTAGCCCGGCACCCTGGGAACCGACGTCGTGATATAATTTTTTGAAACACTTGGGGCCGTTGTAAGCGGTATGCAGTCAGGAGCAGAAATGTAAAGCTTAAGTGTGCTTGTTGCTGTAGCAGTAAAACTTACCGTAGGGATTACGGTAATACTGGTAGGGCTGTAATATGCACCTGCAGCAGGCGTTGTATTAATTGGCTGGGTTACCAGCGTTTGTGCCCGCAGGCCCAAAGAAAAAAACATACAGCCGGACAGTAATATTCTGATAGTTAATTGTGTTTTTTTCATAATATATATTTTTACAGTCATGAGTTTTAGCAGCAGATTTTAAAGAAATAATTCAACTCGATAATTTATTATATAAATCTTATCCTAATATATAAGCGCTGTGAACGATGAGCCAGAGCCAACACTTATATTGCTAAAACTAGCCCTGGGTGTATTAGAATACGTGCTGTTGCCTAGGCTTATGGTATGCAGATTTGAAGCCCCTGTCGGATAGATGTTTATAAAATAAGTTCCCAATGGCACCTGTACGGTTATACTTCCAGGATTTGAAAATGTATAGGTATCGTTTATTATTCCTCCGGTGAATGCTATCTGGTAGCCATCGTTCGTATTATTTGTTAAGGTAAACGAAAACGTTTGGATACATTGCCCATTTGTATTTGCATAGTTTTGCCCGTTTGTTGTCATATCCTGTTGAGCTTGCGCATCCGCGCTGTTCTGATTATTTGATGTATACTTACCAGCAGGCACGGTGTAAACCACGCTTGTGCCAGCATAATTTGTTTCGCAGGCACAGGTAAAGCTTTGTGAAAGAGCGCTATTTCCATAAGTTATTTGCGCGTAATTATAATTGTAGTTTTTGACGATATTTTTATTTTTATCCATGACATTAGCCAGTCGCTGAAATCCATCGTAATTGAAGTAAGTTGATTTACCGGCGGCATCAGTTGAACTGGTTAAGCCTATCAGCTTGTCATAGGTATAAGTTGTCATCAGGGAGTTAACAGGAAAAAAGCGGACATCATCAATTTGTGCAGATAGGTTTATCGTATAAGTACCGTTGGAAACGGGTACTACACTTGACTGCAACGTCCACACTCCTGCACTCTCCTGCCAGTAAGTAAGCTGGTAATTTCCATTATTAAGCCCCGTGAGTGGCTGTGAATAACTTCCTGTATGACTGTAATACCCTGATTTTGCATCTCCGCTGGTACTATTACCGTCACCTTCCTCAAAGCTGTCATAAAATACGTCTGTACTCGCGGCATTTTTAATTTCAGCAACCGGGAACAGGCGGTTATATCCCCAAATGTAAGATGTATTCGCAGGACTCGTGCTTAGCGCAGGATTGGCATTAAACTGGGCAATGTTACCACGCTGATCATAATTGACAAACTGTGTATGTTGTATAAACCTGTTATCTATTTGCTCCTGTTCATTATTGCCGTTGTAAGTAACGGCATAATTAGTAAGTCCGCTTGCCACTGGCATTTGCACAAATTCAAGCCCATAGTTATACGAAGGTTTGACTGTTATTTGAGGCGTTCCGGAAGGAGGGGTTATATTAATTCCTTTAAACGTAGTAAGTGAAGCCGAAACTATTTGTTCAGAACCGTTTATTACTTTAGTATTTACAACCTGTAACGGGCTGCCTATCATGTTATTGTTCACCAAATAAGATATTGGTTTAGTAACTAATGCCGTTTGATCTACCGGGCTTGGGACAACATCAAAAGGGTACAGATATTTTGTATTTAAGGTTTGACCTTTGCTGTCTGTAAATGATTTTTGCCTGAGTAAACCATGCGTAGTTTCATAGTTTGAATTTGTTACCGTAGTTACAGGGTTCAGGCCATTTTGATCATAGTGTACATCGGTCATTTGACTTTCCAGGTATGGATATATATAATGATAATATGCGGTTGCTTCAGAATACTCGTTGCCGGCAGCGGTACTACACAAAAATATGATATCCGCTTTTAGGGCACGGATGGAATCAGTACCGTTGCCAAAAGCCGTATAGGTATACGTTTTTAAATCAAGCGGTGTCCCTGCCGAATTGTAAATATTTTTGCCGATCAGTTTGCCCCGCTCAAGTTCGCGGCTGTTAAAAGGCACATACGGAGATTGGTTAGACTGAAGATTGCTAACATACGGAAGGTCCAAATGACCGTTATCGTAATTAGTAAATTTATATTGAGTAATTCCCCCATCCTGGTCCTGTTCTTCTACTTCGCTGTAAGCTATGTGCGTGCCAGCGGTATTTTCAGTGAGCGGTAAAACTGACTGCCATGAAAAAACACTTATACTGGCTGTTGTATTTTTTTGTCCATTATGGATTACATAGTTTGGCCAGTAATATTGAGGTTGAGAAGCCAGTACCCCGCTAGATCTTCCTGTTAACCCTGTTGAGGGTGTATAATTTTTGTAGTAGTAGTATTGTTTTGTGATGGTTTGATTGGGGAGGGTTGGATCCATGCTAATTATTTTACGTATCCTTAACCCCCCTGCAGTTAAATCCGCCGGATCGGCAACCAGAGGATTCCAAATAGGCACACTAAGTTCCTGCGAATAGGTATTGGGCTCATATTGAAAAGTAGTAGTTCCTCCTGTTGGATAAATGATCTTGGTAAGTGTACCTGCCATCAGATAGTTGGGATCAGTTCTTCTGAAAGCGAAAAAGCTGTTAAGATCCCCGCTTAAAACTGTATTCAAGTCTTGAGTCTGCCCATTGCTGAACCCCCAATGGTCTACCTGGGGGCTTGCATAACCAGGCAGCGGTGTTGAATTGTCATAGGTAAAATTGTAGGGCGGTAATGTTTCGTTTAACCCATCTTTTTCCTGAAGATTAAGCAGCGTTAGTCGTTGGGTAGGGTCGTTGCTATAAGTAAAGTCATATTCCTTAAGTAATTGATTTGTAGTAGCGCTATAAACCTGCATGTTATCGAGCTTTTCCCATTGCATATTGCTTAAAACATCCGGATAGCCTCCACTAGGGTAATTTTGACCATTATTGCCATAAAGAAAACATACGTCCTGCGTCTGGACACTATGGTCACTTCCATTAGCATTTGTCAGATATTGCATATAATTCTGATCCGGAAATCTTAATTCAGTAGTTGGTGAAATATTAAACTTAATTTTACCCTGCTCGGAATCGATTTCCTGCAAATACAATGGCGAAATCAATTTTCCTTGATATAGGCCTGTTGCCGGGACCGTAGCATCTTCAGAACCACATGTTTGGGTAAGAAAAGTGGAAATATTCATAAACGACGTATGGTTTTTTGTTACATCATAGCTTTTTTTATAAAGCGCTATATACATTTGATTAATCATGGGACCACGGGTATAGGTGAAGGTAACCTGGCTACCATCAGGCCCGATAATTTTTGTGAGATACCAGGAATTTGCCAGCCAGAAATCAGTGTTTTGTGCAAAAAAACCGATACTATATTCGATTGCCGCATTACTACCGCCAAATATGTATTGAGTGCCGTCTTCTGTAGTTATTTTGAAGCCAGAGAAACTGGTTGGATAGCCATTTGCAGACCAAGGGTCACCAGCATTTGGCGGAGGAGTGAACGGACAGGCAATACCATTTGTTCCAATTTGAGTAATTATTAATCGTCTGTCTGTAGAACACCATTTTCCCAGATTATTGAGATAGAATTTACCAGAATAATTACCGAAATTGAAATTGAATTCGTCGGGTTCATTATCTAATATGTATTGCATATAAGTTGTACTGGCAATGTTTTGCATATAAGTTCCCAAGCTCCAATCATTCGTGTTTAAACCATAATGAGACCAACCGAAACCGATACCGTCCACTGAAGAATACCCGGGAACAGTACCGTTTGTTGTTTGATTATCATCATCAGGTAAATCATGTACTGTACGCGTGATCACCCCTGGATTTGATAAGCTCCAGCCGTTTCCAACCCACCCCGGATGGGTATCCGGCCGCACCCCAGATGCATGGTAATTTATTGAAAGTGGAAGCGTAACCTCCTTTTCTTTTAAAGTATATAAAGGAATACTAATTTCAGGTACCCCGGTAAAATAAGAAACAGGGATTTCACCATATAAAGCCAGGCTTGACGTATTTGGGCTTTGAACGCTTATAGGAGGTTCTGGTACCGTTATTTGTGAAAAAGCCGGCAGGGTGATAACTGTAATGAAAATTAAGGATAGATTAATTGCTAATGCTCTCATATAATTTTAAATGGTCAAGGTTTATTGTTTGGTTAATATTTCAACCTGAGCTTCAAGTTTGTTAATTCTTTTTTCTTGTTCCTGTTCTGTTTTATCCTTCTCAATCAAATACAGTGTCAGCTCCTCCACCTTTTGCATCAACACCTTATTCATTTCGCCCAGGTTAAGGCCATTCTTTTCAACTTCAGTTGCTGATGGAACATCAGGTAAATGATGGTTTTGATCGATATAGGTTTTTACTTCCGTTAAAGTTGGGAGCTTATAGGTAGGCTTGAAAACATAATCGGGCCAGTTAGCATATGCTTTAACCGTCATTGAAGTGGCTATTGCCGTACCGTTTACGGCGAATGTGTAGCCTTTGGTGTCGGTTGTACCTATCCCAACATTACCACCACCAAAATAATAGTTGCTTGCAAAAAAGCCGAGGGGTGTATAACCCGAGTTTGCATCATTAAGGCAAACGATACCCGATAGGCCAGGATAACCACCGTTTAAGTTAGCCACAAACTGGACATGTTGATTAGTTGTAAGTTTAATGTCCAGTGGCGTAAGAGGGGCTGTTGTGCCAATGCCTACATACCCGGTTTGATCAACTGTCATAAAGCTGGTCCATGTACCATTATTATCTATACTGCCGAGCTGTACATTTCTATCATTTGCATTGCCAATATTTGAGCGGATACGTATTGCTCCGCCATTTCCTGGTCCATGAATAAAATAGGCTGTTACGTCTGCTGCAAATGTTAAGTCTCCATTTAACCTCTGTGCTCCATTTACATCTAATTTTGCTATTGGGCTTGTAGTTCCAATGCCAACTGAATTGGTGGTTGTGATAACGCCGGTTCCTTGAGCCCACTGTGCTTTACAGGATATAGAAAATGCTAAAAATGCGATTGTTGTGATAAAAAGGGTTTTCATTTTATATTATTTAAATTTTTTGTGGTTAATGCTATCCAGGCTTTTCTTCAACTCATCAATTTGTTTTTGTTGTGATTGATTTGTTTTCTGTTGATCTGCCAACTGCTTGTGCTGCTCCATCAAATACAGCGTCAGCTCCTCCACCTTTTGCACTAAAACTTTGTTCATTTCACCCAGGTTAAGGCCGTTCTTTTCAACATCTGCGGCTGATGGTACATCGGGTAAATGGTGGTTTTTATCGATATAGGTTTTTACTTCTGTTAAAGATGGCAAATGGTAAGTTGCTTTGAAAACATAATCCGGAAAAATATTCACATCAACCACTACGGATTTAGAGTGAATAGTTCCATTTACGGTGAGTGCCTGGTCCGGAGAGGTAGTCCCAATGCCAACATTACCATTTAGGTTTATTCTCATTTTCTCGGTGTTTCCCGTGTAAAATGTGTGAAAGCCGCCCGTGCCAGTTGTAGTCGCGAACTCCCCAGTACTGGTATTAAGCCCTAAGCCGTAAGAATTTGTGCCGTTATCATAGATGCGGAGCATGTTGGCATTCGCAGCTGTGGTTGTTCCATGAATTCCTAATGAAAGAAGTGATCCGGGCGTCGTTGTACCAATCCCCAAATATCCTGACGAAGTAAGGCGCATTGCCTCAAACCAATTGCTTCCGCTCCAATTCCAAAACGCAATGTTAGATGGCGAGCCAGTTGAACTGCCTGCAATAACTCCAATTTGGCCAGCACTATCATATCCTAAAATTATGCCCCTACTGTTAGTGTGATCTTGTGAAAAAATGGAATTAACTCTAGCTGTACTAGCAATTACAGCCCCGGTACCTAACACATCAAGAGGCGCCGCAGGGCTTGTTGTGCCAATGCCTACATTGCCATTAGTAAATGCCCAATTTCCACTACCGCTTGAGAATGTGAAATTGCCTACACTAAAAGGGGTGTATTGTAAACCATTGCCTATTCCCTGTATAAAATAATGAATAATATCATTATTAAACCCAATCATTGAAGAATTGGATGTTAAAATATTTCCATTAACTTGAAGAGCTTGTGAAGGGCTGGTAGTGCCAATACCAACATTACCGGTTGTTGGAAATATGTTTTGTGCATAAGAGAAATATGATACCGAGGCGATAATCAGCGTTGCAAATATTTTTTTCATTGTGGGTTTAGTTCTTGCTTATTGATTTAGTTAAAGTATTCAATTGTTGTTTAAGCTGGTTAATTTCATCTTGTTGATTTGTATTTTGTTTGTGCTCCTCGATCAAATACAGCGTCAGTTCTTCCACCTTTTGCACTAAAACTTTATTCATATCGCCCAGGTTAAGGCCGTTCTTTTCAACCTCTGCAGCTGACGGCACATCAGGCAAATGATGGTTTTGGTCGATATAGGTGTTTACTTCAGTTAAAGAGGGAAGTTTATACGTAGATTTAAAAACGTAATCGGGCCAGGGATTTGTAACGGCTACTACAATTTGCTTACTCCAAAGGTTTCCATTATTGTAAACATTCGTACTATTTACTGTTTTAGCAGTGAAATCAACATCGGACCGATTAAGATTTCCACTATGCCATATTTCAAACCATGAATTCCAGCTTGAATAATCTCCATTGCGCGTCCTGAATGAGATATGTTTGCCCCCAGCCCCGTATTGCGCGCTGATTTGACAGTCATAATTATTTACAACACCACCAAAGCTCATCAAAGCACCATCCCATGGGCTTCCGGACGTGGCATAGGCAAATGTATATCCGCCTTTAAAGGTATCAACAGCACCCGCAGCGTTTATAGAGTAAGTTGGGTTAAATGTTTGTGCATAAGAACAATAGCTTATGATTAGGATACTAAGGACTAAAAGACTTTTTGTCATTATAAAAGATTATTAATGTAAATTCAGGAGTTATTTTAAATTAGCATTTACTTTATGAGGTTAATCATTTGCGTTTCCTTGTTAAATGGTTGATTTGCTTTTGAAGAGACTTATTTATTTTGTTCTGTTCTGCCAGTTGCTTATTTTGCTCAATCAAATACAGCGTCAGCTCCTCCATCTTTTGCACTAACACCTTGTTCATTTCCCCAAGGTTAAGGCCGTTCTTTTCAACTTCGGTTGCTGTTGGCACATCGGGCAAATGGTGGTTTTTATCGATAAAGACTTTTACTTCGGACAAAGGTTTTAAGGTATAATCCTTTTGAAAGACATAATCCGGCCAATTAATAAGATCTACATTTACTTGTTTTGTATGTATACTGCCATTTACTGCGAACTGGTATCCATGGGTGTCTGATGTGCCAATTCCTAAAACACCTGTAACATATACTCCCGCAGCTACGTGGGTTTCTATCATAGTTGGATTAAAGTTCTGGATATTACTGAGCACACTTTGATTCACAGGCTGCCCGTTCACCAGATAAGAAACACATTTCATATTTTCGCCTGTAGAAGATGTAGCACCACTGAACTTAAATCCCCAATTATGATATGCATCCAAATAAGGAACATCAACAGCCAGGTACATACTTCCATTATATAAACATGTTTTTAAACTCCATGAAGGGTTGTCATCATAAGAATTAATCGTACCAGATGTACTCAGGTATGCGGAAGAAGTATTGACATTGACCACATTAATTCTATTAAAAGCACCTGAGGTACCGCGCATAGCAGTAATTGTTCCAATAGCATAATTATGATTTATAGGTGTGGTTCCGTTGTACATCTGGTGCAATAAAATTAATGAATGGGTATAATCGCCATACCCGTTGCCTCCCATATCAATAATTTTATAATCGCCGGCCAGGGTAGTTACCTGTGCTTTTGCACTTAAAAATAAAACAAGTATAAAAATGCTTAGTAATGTCTTTTTCATAATTAATTTATGGATACTTGTTAACAGACTGTTTAATGGAAAAGTTAATTTTTATTTATGATTTTGGTTATATTGCTTCAGCTGGTTAATTTCGTCCTGTTGATTTTTATTCTGTTTGTGCTCTTCAATCAAATACAGCGTCAGTTCTTCCACTTTTTTCATCAAAAGCTTGTTCATTTCACCCAGGTTAAGGCCGTTCTTTTCAACTTCAGTAGCAGATGGGACATGTATGTTTTTACTTCAGCCAGCGAAGGGAGTTGATAAATAGGCTTGAACACATAGTCCGGCCATCCTGTTAAATCAACATTTACTTGTTTGGAATGAATGGTTCCGTTTACAGCCAGTTTTTGATCCGGACTTGCTGTACCTATACCAATATTGCCTGTAGCGTTTGTGATCATTACAGGAGAAATTGTTACCGATGAACTGATATCAGTACTTGTAGGTACAGTAGATTGGGTGGTAATATTTACGAATTGAGGAGACAAAGCATATCCAAATGAATAAGATGTTACCGCAAACGAGGTATAATCAGATGGACTCGGCACAATATAAAAGTCGATATTGGTGCCATTTTGATATGACTTAAATGCTAATCTGGAGGCACTACCGCCTAAACTGGTTTCGTTAATGGTTAGGCCACCCCTGTTTGAAATATAATAAGTTGTTTCTCCATCAGAGTCCGCAAACCACGATCCTCCCAATATTTTAACAATTATTTTTTGAGAATTTCCGCTGTCTCCTGAAGATCGGTTTAAACTTCCAACATAAACATAGGTAGTAGCGCCCTGAACAGTTACAATTTGAGTAGGTACTTGTGCCCTGCAGGTTATTACAAACGTCAAAAATGCGATGGTTGTGATAAAAAAGGTTTTCATTCTATAATGGTTATGGGGTTATAACAAGGTTAGATACGGTAATTTTGAAAATAGGAGAGCAATAGCATGTTACTATTGTTTTGTTAAACCAGGAGTATTTGTTTCATGATAAGGTTATTGTAAATATGCTTCTGCGAGCAATATCTACTGCGATAATATCTGTTACAATTATACAATAAAAATACAGCTTTCAAAATGTGATTATTGCTTAAAAAAATGCTGCTTTACCTTCCAATAAATTGACGTGGGTAAAGCAAAAAGTCTACGAGCCGTCCTACGAGCAACGAAAAAGGTCTTTGAAGAGAAAGCGCCATTGCGCGACTTCAAAGAATGCTTCACAAAGGCCTGGCGTTGCTTTTGAACTGCTGGGCTGTGTTAAGGGAATATCAAAAGCCATGACAGGGCTGAAGCCTTTTTCGTCGGGCGTAGGCGAGTAAAATATAGATGAGCGCTTGGATTTGAATTTGTTGAGCGTCGCAAGCATCACACCTGGTTACAAACCAAGTGAGAGCGCAGCATAAGTAAAACTGATTCAAATAC
>Ga0206988_1302_pt1 | contig 10049 bp, 6 predicted proteins | sample Alteio_BWMinCont_12_FD_153263 | JGI IMG/M metagenome (GOLD analysis project Ga0206988, IMG submission 153263) | Enriched cells from forest soil in Barre Woods Harvard Forest LTER site, Petersham, Massachusetts, United States -... | ecosystem: Environmental > Terrestrial > Soil > Temperate forest >... | reverse complement strand
TGATGATACCTTTGACGATTTAAAATCACCATCCATATAAACCTTATTTTCAATATGTGAGCCCACATCATCAAATGTTTTAAACTTCATCCTGAAATAATTTTTAATGCTTGAATGATTGGTTAACACAAACAGGTTTTGCGCCAGGATCTGGTTGGTATCAACAGTGGCATCTGCATTAAATTTTTTGAGATAGAAGCCGCTTTTTTCGCGAAGGGTAAGGTTGGTTACATTGCCTTTAAAAAGATGGTTGGTAATGTCCATGTTTTTTATCACGGCGCTAAAATGTTTTACATCCAGATCATCAAAGTTTATGCCTTTTACAAGGGAATCAACCAGCATGTTTTTAAAACGGAAATGAAAGTTATTGATAGCGACTTTTTCAAACACTACCTTCCATGGCTTGCTTTTTGTTGTATCAGGCGGGCCGCTTAGCGAGTCAATAATAAATTGAAGATTTGATGCGCTGTCTTTTTGCTTTTTAAGATAGACTGATCCGTTATTCAGCTGAATCAGCTTAAAATCAATTACCCGGTTATAAATGCTGTTGAATAATGAAAAATCGTTTAGCGCAACCTCTAATTTTGGCGTGCTTAATAAAGTGTCTTTTTTCTTATCCAGCACATAAAACCCCTCAAGTACAACCGATGAAAAAGGTTTAATATAAAGGCTTTTGATCCCAACCTTTGTATTTAATTTTTCAGACAGATAGCCTGTCGCTTTTTTTGCTGCCCAGGTTTGTACGGGCTTGTATTGGAATACCAGCAACAGGATGCTGAATATCAATAGAATAACCAATACTATACTTAACGCTATTTTGAGTGCTTTTTTAATAACTTTGCCTTTTAATTGGTGCGTTAGCTAATTAGTGAATTATTGACTGATGTATGTTTAATAGTTGGTTTAACATACACAACACAATATGGTTTAATAATCATAACAATTTTTAGTTTGTATGGTGATCATTCATTTTAATTCACTAAATCAGTAATTCACTAATTCAATAATTGATTAAATACATGCCAGTAATATTAGGAATCGAATCTTCATGTGATGAAACCTCTGCATCTGTTTGTGTTGATGGTGAGATACTAAGCAATGTTATTGCTAATCAAACCATACACGAAGCATACGGAGGCGTTGTCCCTGAGCTTGCCTCAAGGGTTCATCAGCAAAATATTGTTCCTGCTGTTCAACAAGCACTATTGAACGCAAAAGTAAACAAAAATGATGTGGATGCCGTAGCTTTTACACGCGGCCCCGGACTTTTAGGCTCGCTGCTGGTTGGGGTATCATTTGCAAAGGCTTTTGCTTTGGCAAAAAACATCCCGCTTATTGATATAAACCACATGCAGGCGCATGTACTGGCACATTTTATTGGCGATAATAAACCATCGTTCCCGTTTTTATGTTTAACAGTATCTGGCGGGCATACCCAAATAGTTTTGGTGAAAGACTATTTTGATATGGAAGTGATAGGCCAAACGCTTGATGATGCAGCCGGCGAGGCGATGGATAAAACCAGCAAGATTTTAGGTTTGCCTTATCCGGGTGGTCCGTTGATTGATAAATATGCAAGGCTGGGTAATGCGGATAAATATAAATTCCCTGAACCTCAGATCCCTGGCTATAACTTTAGCTTTAGCGGGTTAAAAACATCTATCCTTTATTTTATCAGGGATAATGTTGCGGCTAATCCCGATTTTATACAGCAAAATTTAAATGATATTTGTGCATCAGTTGAAAAACGGATAGCTACCATCCTGTTAAATAAGCTAAGCAAGGCCGCACAGGCTTATGGTATAAAAGATCTTGCTTTGGCAGGAGGTGTATCGGCCAATACAGGTTTAAGGCAGAGCTTACTTGCTTTGGGCGAAAAAAACGGCTGGCGCTGCTTTATCCCCAAACTTGAGTATTGTACAGACAACGCCGCTATGATAGCAATAGCAGGATATTATAAATTTTTAAAAGGCGAATTTGTAGGGCAGGAAGTAACGCCGCTGGCCAGGATGCCATTTGGCCCCCTGACCCCCTAAAGGGGAAAGTTTGGCGGATAGCTAACAGCGTGTTATAGAAATAATAATTATAAATATACCAGGCCTTTCTTTACGGATAAGGCTAATAAATTTCCCCTTTAGGGGGTAGGGGGCTTATGAACATTCCATCACTTATATTCTGGGCGGTTTTTGTACTGCCGTTTGTTGCGTTTTTAATATGGCTTATGCGGCAGGATAAGCGTAAAGGCAAAACAGGCCTTATAGTTTTGGCTATAATGGTTATAGGCTGTATTGCTTATATGTATTGGAAAACCAAAGGGCAATAAAAAAGGTGCGTTTTAACAAAACGCACCTTTTTACATGACTTAACAAAAATCAGGCACAATACAGGAAAGATCCGTGACCCGCCGCTGCACAATAAGCAGGTGCGCAACCAATTGGCTGCTGGCCGTTAGGAAACGGATTGGTAGTAGAAGAACAATAGGTTTGTTGTAAAGTACCCCCGGTAATTTGTTTTAATTCCTTTTTTGTTAACTCATTCATCAGGCTTAGTTTGCCTGTAGGTTTAGGTTGCTTTTTCATCATGTTTTAAGTTTATAATTGGTTAATTAAATGTATGCAGATATTTATTAATATACAAATGTTATTTAACCAATAGCTAAGAATTAATTTTAACGGCACCTGCATATAGCATGCCTCTAACTGTATTTATAATCAATTGTTTAAATGATAAATAGTTTTCTTCTATTTCCTCAGAGGAAAAATATTGTTTCATTTCAGGTAATATATCACCAATGGTAAAGGGATCTTTAATGGTATCAAAAATAATCATGTCCAGCTCATCTAAATAGTATTCCTTAATGTTGCCCTGCAATTCATCGGGCAATAGCAATACAGGCTGTGCAGACTTCTCTTCGTTAAAGTTTCTTTCAATGAGTGCATTAACCTGTTCTTTGTAATCAAGTTTCCAGTGCCATTTTGTCTTGAATAATTTATAGTGTTCAGGCCTGTTTATTTTAATTTTTAGCAACTCATTTTCCGGCAATGAAAATATTTTCTGGATCTGTTTATAGGATTTAACCCCCTCCTTATAAAGCTTTGTTACAGCAGCCTGGTTAGCATACAATTTTTTTAAGAAAGAATTGGTTGTTGATTCCAGCTTGAATATTTCCAATAAGCAATCGCTTTCCGTATTATTAGGCAGCAGTAGTTTTGCCTGTTTTATAAATTCGTTTTGGCTTATGCTGGGTTTAAGGGCTGAAAGTTTATTAAGCGGATGTTTTTTATTTAAATAATCAATGGCGGCATTTGTGCGGTCAAAATATGGTTCAGCTTTTTTTACCACTCCTGGTTTTTCTGCCGCCAATGAGGGCAACTGATCCAGCTTAAGCAAGGGAGAAAAGTATATGGCCGACCGCATATTTGCACCTCCCGACCTCACCATATTAATTACCCGATAATAATATTCAGGATAATCGCTCCTTAGTTTTTTTGCAACATGATCACATACGTGTGGGTATTTTTTAAAGCCGCCAACGGGGTGTACCATTTGCACATGCGGATAGTCTTCAAATTTAATATAATCCTTAAATAGAGGGTTGTCAACCATTTCCCCATAGTAGCTTATGGGGATCTTTGCTGCGGCTGCAAGCTGACAAAAAAGGTATTGTTCAAAAATAAAGTTCAGGCTGCCGGTATTTACCTTAGTAAGGCCGGCTTTATTTTCGTCAATAAATTTAAAAGCTTGTTCACAATAGGTTTTAAAAAAGTTAAAATCACTCCCGCCCAGTAAACCTGCGTTGCTACCATAAAGATCCTTATGCTCATAGTTTGCTTTCAACAGTGGTGATGGGATGTAAGTAAATTGTTCGTTTATCTCGTTTAAGGTACTCAGATAAAATTCCAGGTTTTTATCAAGGTTTTGCGCTGCCAGGCGCGAACTAAGAAATTCTTCATCCGGCTTTTGCCAGATAAAAATATCCCCATCCAAATGAAGAAAGGGTTCTGTTTGAATACTATATGTATAAATTTTAGCCAGTGCCCATAAAGACGGATGATAATGATCAAGTATCCCCTCTAATTCAGTTGATACAGTTGAATAAGGTAACTGCAGCCGATCAATTAAAATCCCTTTCCCTTTTAAATCCGTTACCAGGTTAACTTCTCCAAAAATAGCTTTGGCTTGTAAACAGCTTAGTGCCCAGCTCATCCAATGATACTCGCATGAGAGCCATCCTGCCTTCATGCTTACCAGGTTTTCAGTATTGGTATTGGAGGGGCTGGTCCAAAAGGTTTGAAGGATTCTCATAACACGATCAAAGGATTATATGGATTGACACGATTTAGGGGTTATTAATTGACAAGATAAGATTTTTAACACGATTTAAAGATTATATAGATTTACAGGATGTGATTGATTTAGGGTTATTTGAATAACAAGGTAAGCGAATTTTTAGCATGCTTTTATTCTGTCAATCTATATAATCCTTTAGTCGTGTCCAATCGTGTTATTCCATCAATTGTGTTACAATCAGCTATAAACTTGCAGGTAATACACATAGTTAATAACTTGTGCGCTATTATTAACTGGTATAATTAATCTCATCATAGCAATGGTCAGAATTGGCAAAACGCTGTTATTTATTTCCTTTATATGCATGGTGCGAACAGGCTTCGCACAGCAAATTAAAGTAAGCCCCGAGGTTGAGCAGGCGTTAAACAAAGTTGATACTACACAATTTAAGGCTGATATTGCTTACCTTGCTGATGACAAGCTAAAAGGCCGTGCCCCCGGTACCGAAGGTTACCAGATGGCAGTTGATTACGTGGTGAGCCGTTTAAAAAGTCTTGGCGTTAAACCTGCTGGTGAAAATAATACCTGGCTGCAAACGGTGAAGTTCCGCAAGGCATTTATTAAAAGTGCTGAACTTTCATTAACCGGACAAGATAATACCCCCACCTTAAAAGCGGGTGTTGATTATGTAATATTACCTAATCCTCAAACTCCTGATATTGTGTTGAATGCCTCACTTGCTTTTGCCGGTTTTGGCGTTAGCGAACCGTCATTGGGCTATGATGATTATGCCGGACTGGATGTTAAAGGCAAAATTGTGCTGATAACGCGGGGTGCACCAGAAAAGTTCTCTTCGTCGGTATCAGCACATACCATGAATACCACAACTATATTAAAGGTAGCTGCCGACCATGGAGCAGTAGGTGTTATTATCTGCTCGGCAGATTCCTCTGCGCGCATGAATAATGGAAAGGGAGGCTCATACAGTGTTTTAGGGAAAGACGGTAAGGTTGTAATTTCAAGAACCTTTTATTCAGACCAGGTAAAGGTGTTGGGTCTGTTTAATTATACTGTTTTTAATTTGCTGGTACAGCAGTCCGGTAAATCAATACCGGCAATTTTGGCGCAGATCAAGGCTGGTCAGCCAGGTTCATTTGCAATAAATGCAAACGTAAAAATTGCTTATACTTCAACTTACCAGGATATTATAAGCTATAACGTGGTTGGGAAAATTGAAGGATCAGATCCTAAACTAAAAGATGAATATGTGGTTCACAGCGCCCACCTTGATCACCTGGGAATCGGCAGGCCGGTTGAGGGCGACTCGATCTATAACGGCGCACATGATAATGCTTCGGGAGTTGCCAGTGTTTTGGGCATTGCCCAAATTTATAACAGCATAAAGCATAAGCCTAAAAGATCAATCCTTACCGTGTTGTTAACCGGTGAAGAACTGGGTGACCTGGGATCGGGATATTTTGCTTCGTATCCAACTGTACCGGTTAAAAGTATAGTGGCCGATGTAAATACGGATATGCCAACTATTATTGCCCCCTTGCTTTCAGTAACAGCTTTAGGCGCCGAACATTCATCATTAATAAACCAGGTTAACCAGGCCGCAGGCTATTTAGGTCTGGGCGTTGAGCCCGATCCGGAACCCAAACAAGCTCGTTTTACCCGGAGTGATCAATACAGCTTTGTGGTAAACGGCATCCCCGCGCTGCATATAAAGTATGGGAGCAAAACCGCCGACGGTAAAAACAATTTAAATGATTTTGTAGCCAAATGGCGCGCAAAATATTACCATAAACCGCAGGATGATATAAACGGGATCTTTGATTTTGCCGCTGGGAAAAAATACGCCCAGCTTAATTTTTTGATTGGTTACCTGGTAGCTCAGGACAATGAAAGACCAACATGGAATGCGGGCGATATTTTTGCGGTTAGAGATTAGTGATCAGAGGTTAGAGATCAGGAAGAATTATTGAACAATCAAAAGTTAAAGCAACGAATTTGACTTTTTACAGGTATAAATAAATAATGATAAGTGATATTGATACGGAAACAGGTTCCCTTATAACAAATTTAACGTGCCCTGAATGCGGCGCCATACATAGTGCTGCGGTTATAAATACAGTTTGTATAAATGAAGCATGCAGATCAACCCTGTTTGCGAAATACAATTTGGGCGGCCGTATAAACAAATCAATTCTGGCGGGTCGTCCGGCTACTATGTGGCGTTATAAGGAGTTTTTACCGGTTATTGAAGAAAAAAATATTGTTACACTGGGCGAAGGCTTTACCCCAATAATACCGATTGAAAACCTTAGGCAATTTATAGGCGATAATGAGGTTTTCTGGAAGGATGAATCAGGCAATCCTACGGGTTCATTTAAGGCGAGGGGTATAAGCGCAGCAGTATCCAAAGCAAAGGAGTTAGGGATTGATACAATTGCCACGCCAACAGCGGGCAATGCAGGCGGTGCCCTGGCAGCTTATGCTGCCAGAGCCGCCATTAGGGCTATTGTTTATATGCCCAAACAAACCCCCAAAGTTTTTAAAGATGAATGCCGTTTATACGGTGCAGAACTGGTTGAAATAGACGGTAACATCAGCGATTGTGGCAGGCTGGTAAATGAGCTGGCCCTTGTACATGGCTGGTTCCAGGTATCAACCTTAAAAGAGCCATACCGCCTTGAAGGTAAGAAAACCATGGGTTATGAAATTGCGGAACAGTTTAACTGGCAACTACCTGATGTGATACTTTACCCAACCGGTGGCGGTACCGGCCTGATAGGTATGTGGAAGGCCTTTGATGAGCTGGAACAATTGGGCTGGATAGGCGGCAAACGCCCGCGCATGGTTGCCGTACAATCACAAAGCTGTGATGGGATTGTGAAAGCTTTTAATTCAGGCCACCATGTTTCAGAATTTGCCGACGGCGGCTTTACCATAGCCAACGGCCTGCGTGTACCAAAGCCTTATGCCGATAAAGTGATATTGCGCGTACTGCGCGAAACCAATGGCGCTGCAATTACCATAAGCGATGAAGAAATGGGTAGCGCCCTGAAAGAGATAGCCCGCAACGAAGGCATGCTGATAGCCCCGGAAGGCGCCGCCCTGTGGCAAGCCTTTAAAAAACTGAAAGCCACCAACTGGATAAAACCCGGAGAAAAAGTGCTGATGATAAATACAGGCAGCGGTTATAAGTATTTGGAGAATATAGTTTAATTTGCTCTACCACGTCATTGAGATATAAGGTTCGCGAAACTTTGAAGGTGAAATAATAAGAAAGGGCTGTAATGTTGAGGCTCTCGAAGCATGCGGGCAAAGGCCTTTGCACCATTCTTAGCGCGCAGATAGATCACTGCGCGGGTCGTCCTTCGACAAGTTCAGGACAGTCACCACATGTTCGAAGTAATCTGTTTTAGGTAGCGAAAGCGAAGGATTTTCAGCGCCAGAAATGAGCGTAAGACAAGTATAGTAGTGATCCATCAACCGATTAAGATTCTTTGCCACATAGTTAAACGCCTCAGCAAATGGAGTTTTTTTTATTATATTAGAAAAATTTACATGATGGATTGGGGTGATTTTTTTATAGGAATTGTTTTTTTAGCCGCAGCACTTTTGTTTTACAAAATTAGAAAATGGGGTAATTATAGCGGTGAATTGGCTTTCGTAAATAAGGCAAAAGTTTTTAGGGATTGGCTAACAATTACAATGTGCATAATGGTTGGAATTGTGTTTATTTTTAAATCATTGCCATTTTAAAATTCCGCGTTGCCCGAACTTATATATAGATCCCCAAAGCTTTGGCGCCTTTTGCATAAAAAATCCGCTAACCACATTAAAGCGATTAGCGGATCTCGTAAACAGGCCTGGTTTGAAATTATCTTATTTGCTGCCCGAAACCTGCATTGGGTTTACACCCACAGATTGGCCACGCGCGGCACCTCCGTTAACTTTTTGTTTAAAGATAGAAAACTTTGATGGTTCAGGCAATTTTCCCCAATAGTTATTGCTTTCGTCAATATCAGCTGTTTCACGCATTGGGTCTATTTTAATAGATGCTACTTCCTTATCCTGCACATAGAATTTTGATACATGCTTTTCATTCAGACGCCAGATCTGTGCCGGAATGCGGTCAACTAGTTTAGTGCCATCTGTATAGGTAAACTCAACAATGATTGGCATTACTAAACCGCCTTTATTGCTAAAATCAAGCTGGTAAAAATATTTGCCCGCATATTTGGTTTTATCCTCATCGGTCATCGCTTCGGCAGTAGCGGCGTTACCCTGCTTGGCTGCAAGATCCTTAGTCAGATAGTTAAATTTAGTGGTATCAACAGTAGTAAGTCCGCGATCATATTTGTAATAAAAATCATGAACTGAAGTATCCTTATCTACGTAAAAACTAATGTTTTTATCCCCGCGGTTACGGATCTTTGAAATATCGTCAAACGCATTAACAGCCGGGGCGTCAACTTTAGTCGCTCTCCTGTTAAATTGTGGTGCGTTTCCGTTCAGGTCAGCCTTTGCAACTTTAACTGAGTCGAGTGAAATATCAACTGCATCGGTTCCGTAAAACCAGCCTCTCCAAAACCAATCCAGGTTTTCGCCGCTGGCATCGCCCATGGTGCGGAAGAAATCTGCTGGTGTAGGGTGTTTAAATTCCCAGCGCCTGGCGTACTGTTTAAACGCATAATCAAATAACTGGCGACCCATAATGGTTTCGCGCAAAATATTAAGCGCAGTTGCCGGTTTGGTATAGGCGTTCGGCCCAAACCGCACAATGTTTTCAGAGTTGGTCATTATCGGCTCCAACTCATTCTTTGGCAGTTTCATGTAATCAACAATGGTGTAGGCAGCTCCCTTTTTGCTTGGATATTTATTGTCCCAAAGCTCTTCGGCAAGGTATTCCATAAATGAGTTTAAGCCCTCATCCATCCAGGTCCACTGGCGCTCATCACTGTTAACGATCATCGGGAAAAAGTTATGACCAACCTCATGGATAATCACGCCTATCATACCGTTTTTAGTGCTTTCGCTGTAAGTACCATCCTTTTCGGTACGACCGTAGTTAAAGCAGATCATCGGGTACTCCATTCCGTTTGCAGCCTCAACACTTTGCGCTACCGGGTAAGGGAAAGGAAAGGTAAAGCTTGAATACGATTTTACAGTATGTGCAACCAGCTTGGTTGAAAATTTACGGTATAAAGAGTAAGCTTCTTTACCATAATAGCTCATGCACATTACAGTTTTGCCTTCAACTTTCTGGCCCATTCCGTCCCAAATAAATTTGCGGGATGATCCCCATGCAAAATCACGTACGTTGGTTGCCTGGAAAACCCAGGTTTTTTTAGCGGTGCTTGGTGCCGCCTCTCTTTTTTTAGCCTCGTCAAGCGTTACAATTTCTACCGGCTCGGTTGAGATTTTTGCTTTATTATATCTTGCCAGTTCAGCAGGAGATAAAACGGCTGCATAGTTAATACATTCGCCGGTAGCGCCAATTACGTGATCGGCCGGCACCGTCATCTGAACTTTAAAGTTACCGAAGGTTAAGGCGAATTCGCCCCTGCCGGTAAACTGGTGGTTTTGCCATCCCTGGAAATCGCTGTAAACGCAAAGGCGCGGATACCACTGCGTCATAGTAAAGGTAAAAGTGCAAGGATAAATTATTACCTTGCATTGTGTTTCGGCCTTATTCACGGGATGGGTTTTGCCAATGCAGTAATAAATATAGTGCATGGAATTAAAAA
>Ga0206988_1301_pt1 | contig 10091 bp, 11 predicted proteins | sample Alteio_BWMinCont_12_FD_153263 | JGI IMG/M metagenome (GOLD analysis project Ga0206988, IMG submission 153263) | Enriched cells from forest soil in Barre Woods Harvard Forest LTER site, Petersham, Massachusetts, United States -... | ecosystem: Environmental > Terrestrial > Soil > Temperate forest >... | reverse complement strand
CCGGCAGCCGCACTACTAAGTCGGGCCGCATCACCTTTCCATTCGCCTCGATAGTGACCTGCTCGTGGAAGTCGCAATGGTTTACAAGACCCGCGAGTTCTACCACTCTTCGCAAATGAACCTGGCCCCAGGAGCCCCGCATTTGCGGCGACCGGAGTGCCCGTACAAGCTGCCCCGTCTCACGCCTAAGCTCGGTATCGGAAGCCATCATCAAATCGAGTTGCTTTTGCAGCCCCGAGTATGCCCCTTCCCGCCGCTTCTCCAATTCCCGATGCTGATTGTCGAGCTGCTTCATTACCGCCTTGAGCGGTTCCAAGCTCGCTTCAATCGCCTTTTGCTTCCCCTCCAAGTCCACTTTGGCTCCCTCTTGGAATTTCCCTAGTTTCTCTTCGGCCAAATTTAAAAAGACTTTCGAGCTCTCGCCCAGCACATCCATCGAGAGCGCTTTGAACGACTCCTGCATCTGACTCTTTGTCATTTCGAGCCGCTTTTGCATCCAAACCCAAAGGCCCAAAAAACTCATTCCGATTCCAATAACTGCAACGACCTGCCACATAGCGCTTTACCTATACCCTTTAGTGGAAGTATAATCCTTCCGTTTAATTTACCGGGAATCCTAAAAATGTTAGCATCGACTACACTCTCTCAAATTGCTCAATCGCCCGCAGCTTTTTCACAGATCCATTTTAAAGACCTGCCTAGCGTGGCATGGAAAATCGTAAAGATCTCGCGCTCTGTAAGCTGCACGGATTCTCTTTCGGGAACATTTGGAGACCTTGCCGCATCCGCTCTTGAACTTCGCCGGGCCGTCCGGTTCAATATCCAAACCGAAACAATGGAAAATCACAAGCGCCTGGAAGAAATCGCCGCCTCTATCAGCACTCTGGTTTCAAGAATATTGCGCTCTGTGAAGATGGAGCCAGATTTAGTGGAGCTTCTAAAATGCAACCAGCAAATCAGGGACTTTTTCGATAAATTTGAGGCGTGTATAACTACCTGGGAAAATGACCATCCTCTTCCTCCTCCTCCGGCTCTGGCTCGAACTCTTCAAGCGTCTTCGATTTCTTCCCAGCAATCAGACGAATCAGGGAAAGAATCAGAGCGACCCCGACATAGGACCAAGCAATCACAGCGAGTATAATCGGGAAGAAGTAGAGAATCCCGTAGAGAAACAAAACAGCCACCACCACCGTCAAAAAAGCGAGGTGGAAAGAGGGAATCTTGAAGTGAAGGACCTTCAAGCTGGGAAACTTTAGGCGCGATACCATTAGGTAACCTATCACAATCATCACAATCGTAAGGGCAATCGTCCGACTCACGGGACTAATGTCAAGCCACTGCAAAACTTGCGGGAAAAGGAGCAGAAGATTCGCCGAAACGGCAGCAGCAGCGGCGGCCGGAATAGGAAGGCCGGTGAAATGTTTTTTTTGCGCCGCCATCAGCTCTGCATTGCCTTTAGCTTCAGAGCCTTTCACATTGAATCGCACCAGGCGGAGAATTCCCGAAAGCGAATAGACCATGCATCCGGTCGCGGCAAAGAAAGAGAGAAGGGTCCCCTGCTCGAGAGAAAGCGTCTTAAGCAAAAGAACCGAAGGGGCCACGCCAAACGAAACCGCGTCGGCCATAGAATCAAAGACAAACCCAAATTCGCTCTCAGCCCTTAGCGCACGCGCTAGAGCACCATCCATAAAATCAGCAATGGCTGCGACTAATAGGAGTACCGCGGACGTGAGCACGACCTCATAATCGCCGCTGCCTGGCTCTAACATATTGATCTTGAAGATCACGAAAAGACCGCACGCAAGACTAAACGCCGTCACGATATTGGGGAGTAAATTCACTCGTCTCATATGAAGCTCATTGTACCAAAGTAGACTTCAAAAAAGAAGCTGATTTATCGAGCCAGTTGCAAAACTCGGGCGCACGGTAAAATCGCCCTTTTGCCGCCCCTCGCATTCGTTCCGACTCGCCTTCTCTCCGGAGAATGTCCTCGTCGGAACGAAACGAGCCGGCAAGCCGGCTCTTGCAATGGACGACAAAATCATCGATTTTTCCGTACACCGGAGTTTTGCAACTGGCTCTTTTTCTTACGAACTGGCAGAATCCATGAAGCATCCCGTTTTCCATAGAGAGCCTTTTTTTTGTAGACACGAAAACGGCAACTACAATATATAGTGTGATAAAGACGAAGACGGGTACTAGATCTGGTACCCGCAGTAAAAAACAAGCAAAACTAAAAATCCTTTAGGGGCCAGCCATGAGAAAAAATGCGAATCCCGATGCAACAGCATCGTTCTTAGACGAAACGACAACGCTTGCGACCAAATCCTATGCGAAAAAATCGCCCCCCTCTTCCAAAGAGATCGGATACACTGTCGTCAAACGGAACGGAACCCTTGTCCCCTTTCACCGCGATCGGATTCTGCGTGCGATCGAAGCCGCATTTCGCGATACGAAAAAGACGCCAGCGCCGGAACAACTCGATAGCGAATTGAAAAAAGTAGTCGGAGAGATCACCGATCTCGTCGTCAAGCAAGTCTTAGGCTTAGCCTCCAAAGGCGCGTGCCTAACCGTCGAGGGGATCCAGGACATGGTGGAAGTCACCCTCATGAAAAACGGGCACCACGACGTCGCTAGAGACTACATCATCTACCGCGATGAACGGAAAGCCAAACGGGAAAAAACGCTCCTCAACCTCAAAATTTACCGCCGCGATAAAACGACCCCGGCCCGCTTCAATCCGATGAAAATCGCCTCCTCCATCGAGCGCGCATTCCGCAGAGCTCGAAAAATCGAAGAGCAATCCCCCGATGAAGTCGTCGCCGCTGTCAACGTCCTTACGCAAAAAATCGTCGGTGAAATGGTGGAGCTTTCCACAAAAGGGGATACTCTCTATATCGACATGATCGAAGACCGCATTGAGCGAGAGCTCATGAGCGAGAGAATTTTCGATGTCGCGAAAAACTACATCATTTATCGCGCCGAAAAAGCCCTTAAACACGAAACGCTTCAGCCGATCCCTGTCCATATCGACGAAAACGCGCCCGTCCGCACGTTTGAAATCGCAACGCAGGAAGGGGGCCATGTCAAGCTCAACGAGCACATGATCCGCGCCAAAATGGCCTACGCTTGCCGAGGCCTTGAAAAACTCGTCTCCCCCGATGAACTCCTCGAAACGGCCATCACCCAATTCTACGTCGGCATGAAAGAACACGAAGTGGATCTAGCCAATATCTTCGCAGCCAAATCGAAAATCGAAAAAGAGCCCGCCTATTCGCAAGTCGCATCGCGTCTCCTGCTCGACGTCCTCTACCGAGAGACGATGGGCCTTCCCGCCTCCGACTCAACGCTCCAAAAAGCGCACCGCCAATACTTCAAGCGCTACGTTAAACAGGCCATCTCCTATGATAGGCTCTCCCCGGCTCTGCTCGATTTCGACCTCGACGAGCTTTCTGCAGCAATGGATCTGAAGCGCGATGATCTATTCCAATACCTTGGACTACAGACCCTCTATGACCGCTACTTCATCCACCAAGACCAGAGACGCCTTGAAACGCCGCAGATTTTCTGGATGCGCGTCTCCATGGGACTTGCTCTCAACGAAGGCGAGCAAAAAAACAAGAGAGCGATCGAGTTCTACAACGTTCTCTCCCAATTCTACTTCACCTCCAGCACCCCGACTCTCTTCAACGCCGGAACGCTCCACTCGCAGCTGAGTTCCTGCTACCTCTCCACCGTCATGGACGACCTGCACCACATCTTTAAAGTTGTCGCAGACGACGCCCAGCTCTCCAAATGGGCCGGCGGCATCGGCAACGACTGGACCAACGTCCGAGCGACCGGCGCCCGAATCAAAGGGACCAACGGCACCTCTCAAGGCGTCATCCCGTTCCTAAAAGTGGCTAATGATACGGCTGTAGCTGTGAACCAAGGTGGAAAGAGAAAGGGGGCGATGTGCGCCTACCTCGAAACTTGGCACCTCGACATCGAAGATTTCTTGGAGCTGCGCAAAAACACCGGCGATGAACGGCGCCGCACCCACGACATGAACACGGCCAACTGGATCCCCGACCTCTTCATGAAGCGGATCAAAGAAGGCGGCATGTGGACCCTTTTCTCCCCGAGCGACGTGCCCGATCTCCACGATCTTTACGGCAGCGCCTTTGAACAGCGCTACCTCGCTTACGAAAAAATGGTCGACGACGGGAAACTCAAACTGCACAAACGAGTAGAAGCGCTCCAACTCTGGCGTAAAATGCTCAGCATGCTCTTTGAAACGGGCCATCCATGGATCACCTTCAAAGATCCGTCCAATATCCGCTCGCCGCAAGACCATGTAGGTGTCGTCCACTCCTCCAACCTTTGCACCGAGATCCTCCTCAATACATCTGTTGGGGAAACGGCCGTCTGCAACCTAGGTTCAATCAACCTTCCGATGCACGTCACCGAAAAAGGGCTCAACGAAAAGCTTCTGGCAACCACTGTCAGAGCCGCAGTCCGCATGCTCGACAACGTCATCGACGTCAACTTCTACCCAATTGTGGAAGCCAAAGCCGCCAACATGCGCCACCGCCCCATCGGCCTCGGATTCATGGGATTCCAAGACGCGCTCTATCTCCAGAATATCAGCTACGCCAGCCACGCCGCTGTCGAATTTGCCGATCGGAGCATGGAGATGATCTCCTACTACGCAATCCTCGCATCTACCGAACTTGCGCAAGAGCGAGGAACCTACCAATCGTATAAAGGATCGAAGTGGGATCGAGGACTACTCCCGATCGACACCATCGATCTGCTCGAAAAAGAAAGAGGCCAGAAGGTCGACCTCGATCGTTCGATGAGCATGGATTGGGCTCCCGTCCGCGCCGCTGTCAAACAATACGGCGTACGCAACTCCAACATCATGGCCATCGCGCCGACCGCCACCATCGGCAACATCACCGGTGCAGTCCCCTCCAACGAGCCGATTTACAAACACCTCTTTGTCAAATCGAACCTCTCTGGAGAATTTACCATCACGAACCCCTACCTTGTCGCCAAACTCAAACAAATCGATCTTTGGGACAGCGAGATGGTCGACGACCTCAAATATTTTGACGGATCGATCCGCGAAATCGAGAGAATCCCGACCGCCATTAGAGACCTCTTCCTCACCGCCTTCGAAATCGAACCGGAGTGGATCATCGAATGCGCCGCCCGCCGGCAGAAGTGGATCGACATGGGCCAATCGCTCAACCTCTACCTTGCAGAACCTAGCGGCAAAAAGCTCCACCAGATGTACATGCTCTCTTGGGAAAAAGGACTCAAAACCAACTACTATCTCCGCACGCTTGGCGCTACCCAGATCGAGAAATCGACCATGGACGTCAACAAACGCGGCCTTCAGCCCCGTTGGATGAAAAATAAATCAGCCTCGGGCAACATCAAAGTCGACCGAGACGAGGAAGCTCCAAAAGTGTGCAACCTAGGCGAGGGCTGCGAGAGCTGCCAGTAATTTAAGACGAAAAAAAGAGTTCACCACAGAGACTGCAGAGGACACAGAGGATGGATTTCCTCTGTGTCCTCTGGGATCTCTGTGGTTTAAAATAAACGGAGCACGTTGGCCAAATATTCATGCTCATTGTGAACAAGGCCAAATTAATTTAAGAGGGAAAAAATATGACTACGCAAGAACACACCGGCTCGAATAAACGGGTCAACGTCGCTGAAAAACGACTCATCAACTGCCATGCAGTCGACGTCAACCAACTCATGCCCCTCAAATACAAATGGGCATGGGAACACTACCTCAATGGCTGCGCCAACCACTGGATGCCCAATGAAGTCCCGATGGGCAAAGACATCGAGCTTTGGAAATCGGACAAACTGACTCCTGATGAACGGCGCGTCATCATGCGCAACCTCGGCTTTTTCTCCACCGCCGAGAGTCTCGTGGGCAACAACATCGTCCTCGCCATCTTCCGCCACATCACCAACCCAGAAGCGCGCCAATACCTGCTGCGCCAAGGATTCGAAGAGGCAATTCACACCCATGCATTCCTCTACATCGTTGAATCGCTTACCCTCGATCACGGCGAAGTGTTCAACATGTACAACGAGATCAACTCCATCCACAATAAAGACACCTTTGAGATGCAGTTAACCACCGAGATTCTCGATCCGAACTTTTCAACCGCTACCCCTGCGGGCGCCCAAAAGTTCCTCGAAAACCTCATCGGCTACTACATCATCATGGAAGGCCTCTTCTTCTACAGCGGCTTTGCCATGATTCTCTCCTTCCTCCGCCAGAACAAAATGGTCGGCGTGGGAGAACAATTCCAATACATCCTCCGTGACGAAACCACCCACCTCAACTTCGGCATCGATCTCATCAACGGCATCAAAGAAGAAAATCCAGACCTCTGGACTTCCTCTTTCCAAGCCCACATCATCGACACGGTCAAGCAAGCCGTCGAACTTGAGATCCAATACGCCGAAGACTGCCTCCCACGCGGCATTCTCGGCCTAACCGCACCATGCTTCCGCGACTACGTCCAGCACATCGCAGACCGCCGTCTCGAGCGAATCGGCCTAAAAGCCATCTACCGCTCCAAAAACCCATTCCCCTGGATGAGCGAGACCATCGACCTCGGCAAAGAGAAAAACTTCTTCGAAACGAGAGTCACTGAATATCAGTCCGCCTCAAACCTCGTCTGGCATTAGCATAATGGGGGGAGTTCCTCCCCCCTTTTTTCGTTTTGGCTTCTCATGAAGTATGCACTATTAATCGCTACGGTTTTTGCTCTTTCGTATGGAGACTGTGCGGAAGAACGGAGACTTGAGTCTTGTGAAAAAGTCTACGTTCAACCCGGGCAAATTTCGATCACGGGAGAGGGCATTTTCGTTTACGTGAGCAATGAATGGCTGGCTGCCGAAGCTCTCCACGCAGATGCATTGGGTGTTTATGCGAAGGCGAAGTGGATGTGGATATGTTCTGTATGTGGCTATGAGAACTCATGCTGTAAGCCTGTTTGTCAAGAGTGCGGCTGCCACAGAGGATAAGCAAAATGGCTCTCCGTACTCAGTTACGAAGATTTTACGCTTATTCCGAGCAAGGCCGAAAATCCACTTTTGCATTGAGCAAAATTTGGTGTTACCTTAGATTTCTTTCGTAACCAAATTTTGGGAGTTACTCATGAAGTATGCATTGTTAATCGCCATGTTTTTTACTCTTTCGTATGGAAATTGCGCGGAAGAGACGAGACTTGAGGCTTGTGAAAAAGTTTACGTTCAACCCGATCAAATTTCAATCACGGGAGATGGCATTTTCGTTTACGTGGGCAATGTATGGCTGGCTGCCAAAGCTCTCCATGCCGATGCAGCGGGTGTTTTTGCGAGAGGTCCGGATGTTGACTGGACGTGGACATGTCCTTGTGGAGAGGAGAATAGCGTTTTTAGAGCTTCTTGTAAAAAATGCGGCCGTCGTCATGGTTACAAATGAAATCAAGAAAGCTGTCCGTCACAATGTTTTGCTTGCTATTGGTCGTCGCGTTGCTGCTTGGAATCGTCTACATTAGATCCTTCCACAAATCGGTCGACGTTGCAAAAATATTGAATACATTGCCCAGGGAGGATCGAAAATCGCTTGAATGGCTGTTCCGTGGCTTTTCTGGATCCTCCTATGTTTTGTTTGGAAACAAGCCCATGGCTCTTCGTTGCGTGATGGATATCGAGCCCTATAGTCCACAGATTTCTGACACTTGTGAGTTCATGGAATCCATCACACTACTTCATCTTAGTTGTTTGGTTGAAAGCAAGGGGTTGGGGGCATGGAAAAAATATAAGCATTTGTTTCCTTCCTCGAATTTCATCGTCTTGGAAAACATCGAACCTGACCCAACAACAATCTACCTAATCAACAAGCGCGTTTTTTTGCAAAAAGTGGAGGAAAACATAGATTATTTCAAAGATGTGTTAGGCACCAATACCACCCCGCAAAAAGTTTTGGATGATTGCATAAAATCAGACGATCTAATCAAAGACGCGCTTAAGGGACATGATGGGCTGCTTGGGATATTGTTGGGATTTGGAAGGCATAATGCTCAACTTTATTGGAGGAGAGAGCAAATTGGAAGCCTAGATGGGCTTCTCACAAAAAAATCTCTCATCCCCTCGCCGGGATTTTCTACGATAGATGAAGAGAGGAACCACATCAATTCAAGACTTGGATCCTTTAATGATCGGGAGATTGATGATTTCAATCCTCATTTACTGGGTTTACCCGGTTTTGTAGCAGATCCCAAGCATCCTGAAACCCAACAACTAAAAACCGACTACCTAAAGCAGTACAAAAAAATAGTCAAAGCATACAAAAACGGGGATTATCTTGAAGTAACTCTGAAACAGTTTTGCAACAGCTGATCATCAGCTACTGGCTTTCAAAACTTTGATGTCAAACATAAGCAGGGTGTTCGGGTAGAGAAAAAGATAATCCTTATGCTTAAAGGAGAGGTCTGGATGAACATACACGATCCGCTTTTCGCCCTCTTTCATTCCAAGCATCCCCGCTTTCAACCCGTCGATCGTCTCGTCTAGGCCGAGCGGCTCCTCTAAGTTCGGTTCCCACAAATCTTTCCCTTCGAGCGTCTTGACGCTGACACGAATAAACGGAGAAGAATGAGGCTTGATTTTTGATCCCTTCCCAGGAGAAATCATGCGATACTGGACTTTGCCCTTTTCGAGTGAAACAACCCCTTCTTCTTTGGCGTTGCTTGCCAGAAAATCTTCTGCCTTTTGCAGATTCTCTTTGCTGACACTTTCGAACCTTTTTTCTTGCTCAGAATAAATTGCATCGATGCATTCTTTTTCGGTCAGCGGCGATCCTTTTCCGGCGGCAGCGTCTTGAATTCCCTGGACGATCTTTACTAGATCGAATTTTACGTTGAGGCATTCAAAATTCTCATAAATGAGATGTCCAAACGCCTCAGAAACCAACGAAATATTTGGCTCGGTTTGTTCATTTGCGAACGAAAATGAACAAAGGGTGCAAAACAATATGGTCAAACATTTTGTCTTCATGAAGACCTCCAATGATGGAACCATCTTAACAAAAGCATTTTTTGGAGACAAGCCGCCTCGTTTTTTGGAGCACTGCAAGGATAGCCCCAAGACGATACAGCTTGGAGGCAGCGGGAGCCGGAGCCCTCGGCTATTTAGAGAACGCAGTATTATTCCACGATACCACCTGTGGTTCTGTATATGAAGGAACTGGCTGAGTGGTAAAAAACTAAGGGAGCCGAGAACCAGCTCCCTCACTAGGAAAACGACTTATTTGCCGTCGCCTTTCCCTTTTCCTTTGCCGCAGCCGCAGCCGCCATCGCCGTCTTTCTCAAGCACGACATCATCAGCGCTGCTCGCGGTTTCTTCAGAAGCTGTAACTTCGGTCTCATTGACAATTTCTTCGCTGCTTTCTTGTGCATAGCCTGCAAAACAAACACAGCTAAGAGCTAGGGTAAGTGCAAATTTCATCATAATATCCTCCTAAGGAATGGTTTAAGGTTCACAGGGAATATTATTAGATCCTGAATTTATTCGCCAACATTTTTTTTACGCAAAGACTTAATCCTCACTGAATTAAAATATAAAGTTGATTCGTTACATAAAAAAGTATAATAATACAGATGTCAGCTTATTTGGAATAATATGAAAGAAATGCCTAATAAAAGTGATCTAGCAAAAAGGGCCTTTGAACAGGCCTACATCCATGACACAAAGGATGAACATCGGCTCTTGGAAAAAGAGCTCATCCTAATTGCTACGGAACAAAACCTTCTCAAACAACGGATCCGAACCATGGAATCGTTCGTGAACGACCTCCCCACCTACGATCCCCAATACAGCATGCTCCTCACCACGATCAAAATGGACCAGATAGAACTCGACGAGCTGGCCATCCGGAAAGCATCTCTTGTGCAAAAGCTAGAAGGGATTTAGTTCTTATACACAGGGAAATTGCAAGAAAAATTTCTTGATCTCAATCTTGATCATGATCTTAATCTTTTTCGTCACTTCTTTGAAATCGAGGTCTTATGTCCCAGTTTGGTCACGAAACG
>Ga0206988_1297_pt1 | contig 10260 bp, 5 predicted proteins | sample Alteio_BWMinCont_12_FD_153263 | JGI IMG/M metagenome (GOLD analysis project Ga0206988, IMG submission 153263) | Enriched cells from forest soil in Barre Woods Harvard Forest LTER site, Petersham, Massachusetts, United States -... | ecosystem: Environmental > Terrestrial > Soil > Temperate forest >... | reverse complement strand
GTGATGTGAATGAATTAAGCAAGCATTATGGGAGATCAACTGCCAGTGGAGAAGGGTGGAGTTTTAGTACAAATGCGACTACCAGCCAGGCCATCGGCCATATTCAAAAAATGACACAAGATTTTGCGGATCGTCATCATATTTCATATGGCAACGCAGCAAACCTTTTGGCCAATGCATATGTTTCAGGACAAGGGTCAATTGGCCTTGGAACAGGACACAAGGCCTTACCGTTGAAAATAGGGGGCTCTTCCTCAGGCGGAATGTCAAGGACCTCAAGCCATAATAGTTCAACAGATAAAGGTGCTTTATTTTCAGAAGCTCAAAGCTATATCAAAGACCATCATTATTCTGAAAATATGGACATTGTCCAACGCGCCATGAAAGACCATAGTTTACGGACCAACAACGAAGAAGGCGACCGTTTGGTTGAAAATGCTAGTGCTTCTTTTGATAAGGCCGAATCATTTCGAAAAGACATGCAAAGAAATTTATCGGAAGCAGAAAGTGCAAGAGACATGGCAAGTTTAGTAGCAGAGAAAGCAGATAGCATTAATGTTAATAGCGCCCAAGCTTTTGTCAAATGGTTTATTAATCAACCTGGGACAGATGGCAAGGGGAGGCTCGGTTACCGTGGTGCGGAGCGCCTTACACATGATCCAAGCGCCATGATGTTCTATGCACGTCAATATGCAGAGCAACATAGGCCAGCAGTGACATCAAATTGGCAGCATGGACTTGCGTCTAAAAAAGATGAAATTATCAATATTCATCATTCAAAACAAGTAAGCATACCGAACCAAACAATAATTCAATTATCTCACCTAGCGACTAAAGACCATGTTCATCATCAAGCGGAACAAGCAGGATTGTCCCCAAATCGCCCCATTGATCGCTCATCAGTGTCCCAAGCAGAGGGCCTTTTAGAAATTAATCAATCCCAGCTTATTGATGAAAAAACAAAGGTCGCACAGGAAGCAGAACAGGAAAAAATTAAAGTAAATGATGAGTCAAAACGCGAACGACACAGTGGTCTTTGGCATGATATGACGAAGGACATTGATACAAAAGATCATTAATTAAAAGCCATAAAGGAAAACGATGAACCAACAATCACTTAAACATTACACTCGCGGTGGCCAAATTACGTTACATAATTTTCGTATGTTCACCCAAATCACAAATAGAGTGGCCTTGGCTGTTTTGGTAGTTTTTCTATTTGTTTCAGGTGGAATGTTACTGGCCACCGTATCGGATTATGAGCGCTACGTTTTTGGAGAATATGTATGGTCGAATGTAATACCACTTTTTAATGAAAAAGCAGAAACTGATTTCATTCAACCCAACGGTAAAAAAATCAAAGTGAAATATACCGATATACACGATGCAAAATTGATTGAAAAAGTGAATACCGGTCTTATTATCAAGCTTCTCAAAGCCATTATTTTTGGATCAATAGCAGCCATAATTACTATGGTATGCATTTCGATTTGGTTGAAAAGACGAGGACAAGAGCAAACAGAAAATTTGACCGTTAGAGGAGATGTGCTCGCCTCTAAAGAAATGACAACTAAAATCATTTTGAAAGAAGGTACCAACTCTGATTTTAAATTAGGAAATTTACCGCTGATTAAAAATGGCGAAATCATGCATTTTTTATTTCATGGGACCACGCGTTCTGGCAAGTCTAATGCAATTAAAGATTTATTAGACCAAATTAGAAAACGTGGTGATAGGGCCCTGATCTATGATAAAGGTTGTAATTTGTTATCAGAATTTTTTCAACCGTCTCATGATATTTTGCTTAGCCCACAAGATGTACGTACCAAGAATTGGGGATTATGGTTAGAATGTCAAAATGCCGCTTCTTTTGATAATTTGGCTGCTGCATTAATTCCTATGTCATCACATTTAGATCCATTTTGGGTAAATGCGGCGCGTATTATATTTTCATCAACTGCTTTTCAAATGCGCAATGATCCTAATCGAAGCATTGCAAAACTGTTATATTATTTGTTAACACCGGACTTAGACATAGTCCAAGAGTATCTAAAAGGGACACCGGCTTCTACCTTAGTATCAGAAAAAATAGAAAAAACGGCCATTTGTATTAAATCGACCCTCGCAACTTATATTAAAAGCTTAAAGTATGTCAATGATCAAGAAGGCGAGCTTTTTTCTATTCGTCAATGGATTAAAAATGAAAAAAATAAACATTGGCTATTTTTTACCTCGCAGGGCAATACTCACGAATCGATGAAACCATTGCTTACTGCTTGGTTAGATATTGCAGTGAATGAATTGATTAGTTTACCGGACAGTTCAGGACGACGTATATGGGTCATTTTAGATGAACTCTATAGTTTACAAAAATTACCTTATCTTCAATCGTTTTTGTCAGAGGCCGGAAAATTTGGCGGTTGTGCAGTCATTGGATTACAAAGTTATGCTCAATTAGAAGAAGTTTATGGCGAAAAAGGTGCTTGCATTATTTCTGCATTACTCAATACTCGGTTTTTGTTTAAACAACCTGATCCTAACGTTGCTCGATGGTCGGCATTTAATTTAGGGGAGGCCATAACTGAAGAAGTTAATGAAGGTATTTCATATGGCGCAAATTCGATGCGAGATGGTATTTCAATTAACAAAGTTGAAACCAGGAAGCCCCTGGTTAGTTATTCTGAAATTATGTCACTCGCACAATTAAATGCCTTCGTAAGATTGCCCGGAAAATATCCTATTACACCAGTCGATTTTATACCCAAAGACCGTCAAAAAATTAATCCAGGATTTATTTTACGAGAGGACAATGAAATTTTAATCAAAGAGATTGATGAATTAATTGAAAAATCTGAACAATCAAGAATTGTGCTTTCTGAAGAGGAACTGAAACAAGTCTATCTTGATAAAAAAATGAAAAGAACAAAAAAAATAGAAAAGAAAAAAAAGATCAAAACAAACTTAGTACAGGGCACGCATTAGATTTATAAGGAGCTCGATATGTTATCAACCAGCATCATAAAAAATGTCGATCAAGCAGCACATTACTTCAGTAAACAAGATAATTATTATACACGAGAAGAAGGTTTTGAGCAGAGCGAATGGTTTGGCAGGGGAGCGGAAAAATTAAATTTATATGGTAAGGTGGATGATAAAACTTTTACGGAGCTTTTACAAGGTAAATTACACAATGGCGAACAAATTGGAAAAATCGAGGATGGCAAAATTAAACATCGTCCTGGATGGGACTTAACATTTAGCGCACCTAAATCAGTTTCTATTATGGCATTTATTGGTGGCGATAAACGTTTAATTGAAGCACATCATAACGCAGTGAAAGTCGCACTTTCTCATATAGAAAAAAGCTGTAGCCAGGCACGCATAAAATTAACCGATGAAATGAAGTATCAAAATACTAATAGTATAATTTCCGCACTTTTTCATCATGATTTATCGCGTGAAAAAGACCCTCAATTACATACACATGCTGTTACAATGAATATCACCCAAAGATTGGACGGTAAATGGCGCTCGCAAGCCTCACAAAGTGGTCGATATGCTCTGAAAGCACAAAGAGAAATAAACGGGTTTTATGAACGTGTAAATCATTGCCGACGATATTACTCAAAAATATATGAAACAGAATTGGCATATCAAGTTAAAGGTTTAGGATATGAAATTACAACGGATACGAAATCAGGAAAATTTGAAATTGTGGGTGTTTCTCCTGAGACAATCCAATTTTTTTCTAAAAGACGTAAACAAATTGAAAAAGCACTTGATGAAAATGGCTTGTCGGGTGGTAAAGCTGCGAACATAGCAGCGCTTGCTACACGCAATGCAAAAGATACTGTTGATCGTGTAGAACTTAAAGAAGAATGGGACAAAAACGCCAAAGGATTAGGCCTGAATTGCCAAGATATCATTAAAAATACTTATGAGGACAATAGAACACCAAAAACCCCTGAATTAGACCATCAAATACTAGGTGCCATAAAATCTGCTGCCCGGTCTTTGTCTGTTTTCCAGACGACTTTTACTCTGGAAGAAGTAATAACAGAAGCGGCTGATTATGCGGTTCGTCATTCATTCAATTTCACTGCATTATTAACGGCCGTCAATGCTGAAATTTCATCGGGCAATTTGATGTCGATACCGAATGATCAAGGGAAGACCATCCTAATGGCAAAAGCAACTTTGGAGGATGAAAAACAATTATTCATCCGATTAAAAGATCAAAAAATGTTATCGCCTACAGTGGATCCAATCGATTTAATCAATTTTTTAAACCAAAGAAGTGAGATCAAGGTTGAATTACATGAGTATTTAAGAACAATTTTTAACAATGACCGCATTGTATTGATCGAAGGAAAAGAAACCCGTGATATTTTACTTGCCCCTATTATGCAAGTTGCTAGGGCATCTGATTTAAATGTTGTTATACTATCTCCTAATCTTGTTGGCAGTAAGTCTCTAGCAAATCGATTAAAACCAGCATCTCAGAACATTTGGGAACGTATTAAATACTTGTTTGTTGACCAAACACCAAAACACTATAGCGTAATGCAATTTTTATCTGAACATGAAGTCTCGAGCAATAAAGGCCAGCCTAATATTTTAATAGTAGATAATGCCCATTTATTATCGACCTATCAAAAAGCCAATTTGGTTGAATGGAACGTCAAACATCAAACCAAATTGATTTTGCTAGGGGAAAAACAAATGCTTTTATCGCAACAAATAGGCATGGGCTTGCATGATTTTGAAGCATCTGGTATTAAAACCATCTCATTACCAAATAATACTCAAGATGAGCAAACGATTTTTAATAAATCATTAAATAAAATATCTGGTCAGATAAATGAAGTAAAGCACCAGGACGATAGATTATATGCTATGGCATCACATTATTCGAGGCTCTCTGATCAAAATAGAACAAATTCTTGGCTAATTGCACACAGTAAACAATCGGTAGGGGAGCTGAATCAACTTACACATGAAACCTTGAAAGAAAAACAAAAATTAATCAAAGGAAAAAATGTCGATGTATTGATACCTGTTTTTTTAACTGACGATAAAAGCCGACTTGCATCGCATTTCCATGAGGGACAAGTGGTCCGATTTAATGAAACTTATCCCTCTCTCGGAGTAGAACGGGGAGAATATTTGCGTGTGAGCAAGACCCATAAAGCATCAAACCGTGTGGTCCTTAAGAAAAACAATGGTAAAGAAGTGATTTGGGCGCCTGATAAGGTCGCGGGCGGGACCGCTGGTAAAGTGGAATTATTTAGTGAAATAACAAGAGAATTTTGTGTAGGCGAGATTATTGTGCTACATCGTTCAATCAAATCACAGAAAGTCGTAAAAGGTGAACGATTGACCATTTCCAATATTCAAGGCCAAACCATAAAATTAAAAACAAACGAGGGAAAGTCCATTGTTCTTGATTTAGGAAAGTATTATCATCGCCATATGGATTATGGTTATGCGTCAACTCCTCATGCCATTGCGCATGAACGGCCCCACGCGTTGATAGCGGAATTACCTGCAAAAGCTTTTCATACTGATCAAAGAAGGTTTTATCAAATCGTTTCACAGCCCCGTGAAGCATATGTTTACACTGATGACCATAAAGGATTAATTGCACATCTTGAGAAAAAAACAGGCGATAGATTGTCCGTGCACGACACCTTATCAAAAGCAGAAGAAATAAAGAAAAATTTATACTCACTGTACGATGTGCTTGAAACGCAATTAATCAATCAAAAACGGTTTGACAATGCATTTCAGCTTTCTCGTTCCGCGGTCAATGCGATTGAATATGCCATGTATCATTTATCTGAGCGGAATGCTGGGTTTACTCATAAGCAACTCTTGGAGGTTGCCATGGAGCACGCTTTAGGTAAAGTAACGCCAGAGACACTTGATACGGCCACGATTGCGCTCGAAAAATCAGGCATTCTTCTTCGTGGTATTCGACCAGATGGTACGCTCTGGACAACAGCAGACGCTGTTAAAATTGAACGTGAAATCATTGCATTATCTCATAAAGATCAAGGAAAACTTGAACCCATTGCCAATGAGGAATTATTAGCTAAATTTTGTTGCCCCATGAAATTGGCACCAGAACAAATCGATGCAGTGAGGGCGATTGCCTTGGGCCGTGATCGAGTACTTGCCATCCAAGGCCACCCAGGAACAGGTAAAACCACCTTGTTTGCGACGATTGCAGATATATTGGCCGCAAAAGAAGTATTGTCTGCACAAGGACATGAAATCTTAGGGCTGGCCCCCACCCATGTTGCTGTTAAAGAATTAATAAACCGCGGTATAAAAGCCCAAACGTTGGATAGTTTTATTGTGGACATGAAGAATGAAATGAGTATTTCTCCTATTAAACGTGGCAATTTAATTCTTATTGTTGACGAAGCATCAATGGTATCGAACCGAAAGATGCTTGATGTATTACAGATCGCACATCAAATTGACTGTAGGCTGGTACCTGCGGGCGATACACGCCAGTTGGCCTCTATTGAATCAGGTAAGCCACATGATCTCATCCAAAATTCAGGAGTACATACTCAACACCTTATTCAAATCAAACGTCAGAAAAACGACAGCTTGAAACAAGCTGTTAAAGAAACGATTAATTACGATTTTAAGGCGGCCTTTACGGCCCTGAGAAATTCAATTCAAGAAATCTCCATGGAAAAAACACATCATAGGGATGAAATGGCCGATTGGAACATAGAGCGTATGAAACGGGTAGAGACCTTAGTCAATGATTATTTTTCTTATGAGAAAGACAAGCGAGACCAGATACAAGTCATTACACCAGGGCATGATGATCGAGTGCTTGCTAACTCGCTCATACGTGATCGTTTAAAAGAAGAGGGGACTTTAGTCAAAGAAAATGATCAAACTTTTTCAATTCTTTCCTCAAAAAACTTTACCCATGTTGAACGATCACATGTTGAAAATTTATCTATTGGCGATGTATTACGTTTTAATAAACGTGAATCCTATCATATCAAAGCAAGTAGTTATTTCACAATAACAGAGATGAATAAAGACCATAGCATAATCAAGCTGAGGAACATGGAAGGCCGAGAAGTTGCTTGGCAAGTGCCAAAATTTGATAAAAAACGCTTAAGCAAAATTGAAGTTTTTAAAATAGAAACACGTGATGCGCAAGTAGGGGACATACTTCGTTGGACAAAAACTGATAAAGAACATCATTTGTTGGGTTCTGAAGCAGCAAAGATCGTTGCTGTTGATCAAAAGATCATTACCGTTGAACTAGTCAATCAAAAGCATTTTACGTTTGATTCCAATAATCCTAGGTTTCAACATTGGGACCATGGTTATGCGGCAACAGTTTATGCGGCGCAAGGCAAAACTAAGGAGATCGTTTTAGCGCATTTAGAAAGTTTTCGTGATAATTTAACGACGCAACCTGCCTTTTTAGTGGCGCTGACCCGTTCAGTCAATGAATTTCGTCTCTATACAGACAGTATACCAAAACTATTAAAAAGTATAGAAAAAAATACCGGAACCAAGCTCAGCAGTTTGGAAGTAATAGGTGAATATCCTAATAAACCAGTTAAAAAAACCAAATCAAAAGAAATTCATTTAACGCTCGCCAATACAGTGGTTGCAGGAAAATTAAAGCAAAAAAATAACAAAAAAGTATTAAATTATTTGTCTTATTTTAATCGTTCCACGATCTCTAGTATTAAAGAAGGTTTAAATCAACATGCAGAAAAAATCGCTATTGATTTTTTAGGAAATCCAAAAGAGAAGGGCGTTCATTATCTTAAATTTGGCAGTAACCAGGGCAGTTTAAGTGTCACGATTAAAGGCGAAAAGCAAGGGTGGTTTTATGATTTTGATACGAACCAAGGAGGCCGTGACATGCTGAAGTTCATTCAAGTTTATGGTGGAATGAATAGAAACGAGGCCATTAAGTATGGTGCAAATTGGCTGGGAATGGCCCCAAATCAAGGTATTGATCTGGCTAAGATCAGCAAAAAAAATCATATCAAAAATCATGATTTAGCAAAGAAAAATGAAATCCAAGCATTCAGTATTTATGAGAAAAAAAGAATAAAATGGGCGAACCAACTTGCAAGAGAGAGCAAAGCCATTAAAGGAACATTGGCTGAAACATATTTAAAAAAATATCGCGGAGTTAACATCGAACATTCATTACATGATATACGTTTTCACCCAAAAATATATTGTAAGAAAAACAAACAAGCACTACCTGCGGTCTTAGGCATTGCCCGAGATCAAGCAGGCAACATTCAATCTGTTGAAGCAATTTATTTAGACCCGAAGACCGGAGATAAGGCAGATGTTCCCTTAAAAAAGCAAACGATTGGGCCAAAAAAATGGGCTTCAATCGTGATTCATCAAACCCATGATCCAAATGCACCTACCCTTCTTGCTGAAGGGACCGTCACTGGTTTAAGTCTTGCAAGAGCGCTCCCTCATGTAAATGTGAGTATCACCTTAGGCAAGGGCATGTATGCCCATATTGATCCTAAAAAACTTCCAAATAAGGTCATTTTTTGTCTTGATAATGATGGGAAAAATTTGCAATCCGATAAAGTAATATTTACAGCTTCCCATAAGCTTATTGAAAGCAAAAAGGAGGTCAGCTTTATGGTGCCAAACGGTCTTAATATACAAAAACAAGACTATAACGACATCTTAAAACAAATAGGCGTAGGTGCGATACAGAGAGATTTTCACCAAGCTGTTTCATACGTGGATTTTTATAGTTCAAATAATAATGAGCGCATCAAAATGAAGAACAATATTATATTGCCTAATCAGAAAGTTATTCAAAAAATTATACGGGATGAAAAATATCTCTCCTCTTCAGTCATTAAAGAGATCATTTCCGAAGAGCCATTATCACCACATCTTTATGAAAAAAAAATTTCTCATTTTGCTAAAAATTTTACAAAGGGAGAAGGACAGGAAAGCGGAATCCGTTCTCATGCTTATAAGGCTTTGCACAATGAAGTTTCACAAAAAGAAACCACTACATCTGTTCAAATCAATCAAAATATTAAACATGATATTGAACGATAATTGGAGATAGCCATGATCAGAACGACCATTACATTTCAAGATGAAACGTACAAAAAGATAGAAGATCGAACAATGCAAAAAGGCATGAACTCCATAGCTCACTGTATTAGAAACATGGTTGATATATGCTTTAAAATTGAAGAGGCAGCGTTAAAATCAGACGAAGATGAAAGCGATACTGATTTACTACAGGCAATATTAGAGTTGAAAACCTTGTTAAAATCTAATCTTAATTGGTCATTAGAAACAAGGTTTTTGGTACGATTTTTGGTTGAAAATCAGCCGAGTGGCAGCAAAGAAAAGAAGATTGAAATTTTGGAAAAATACAAAGAAAGTGCGGGTCTCCATGTTAATGAACTACTAAATAAAAATGGAAATAAAAAATTGTCCCCTGATGCAGAGTGATGCATCGTTTAATATCGGTTGCATCACAGTGATGCATTTAATAGTTGCTAATTTGAAGTTTTTAATGAATAAAGAAATAATATTTAGCAATTTTATTGATTATTGACGCAAAAATAAGGTGATGCGTGGTGCCATCATTATGATGCAGAGTGATGCAAATAAGAAATTGATTTTTTAAACTTAGTTTTCATTCTATTTCATAACTTACTGAATAATTGAAATTTCTTTTCAAGCAATCGCCATTGCGACCTGTGTAATAAAATCTTTGTAAAAATAACAAAAGCAGATTCAAAGTGAGCATAAAAAACAGTATAATTTTAACGAATAGGGATAACAGTTTTTTACGAATGTATCGCGATTATTTTAACTGAAATTTTTGAAAATAAATGAAGGAAAAAAATATGCCAATCGTCAAAGTAAAACAGAAACAAGACAAAACACAGGTCCGTATCAATATCGAAAATAAAATATTTGAAACTATCAAAAAATATTGTGATTGGGCAGGAGTCAATAAGCATGATGACTTCTTTGAAGAAGCAGCGAAGTATCTTCTGTCCAAAGATAAGGATTGGAAGAGTCATAGTAAACAAAAAGAACCCGCCTAAAATTTATGACAGAATATGTCATGGTTCCTTATATGATTAATGATGTCCCGGTCGATTGCATCAATCATGTGGTGAGAACGTATCATGTTCCTGCCCCAGTCATTTTATCTATCATGAAAAAGGAGGGCGGTAAAAATGGTCAAGCAGT
>Ga0206988_1276_pt1 | contig 10270 bp, 8 predicted proteins | sample Alteio_BWMinCont_12_FD_153263 | JGI IMG/M metagenome (GOLD analysis project Ga0206988, IMG submission 153263) | Enriched cells from forest soil in Barre Woods Harvard Forest LTER site, Petersham, Massachusetts, United States -... | ecosystem: Environmental > Terrestrial > Soil > Temperate forest >... | reverse complement strand
GCTACATCCTGCACTTTCGGGTTTTGGAGCGGCATTTTGCGCCATTGTTGCCCGTGCAGCTTTAATCATGGGTTTGGTTGCGTTTTGTGAGGGGACTCAACGCGTTGGTTCGGTTGCGGGATTGAAAGTTTTGGTTGTTTTTTTATTGTTTGATTGCGCGGAGAATACAACGTTGCTTTCCGTGATGGCAACGATTTTGTATTGGGCTCCGGCGACGACCAAAGGCTGGGAATTGGTCCGCTGATTCCGCCACACCTTGTTTTCGAGCGGGTACCTCAGGTCAGCCATGTAATCTTGTGCTTCTTGATATGGTTTCTCAACGCCAAGGTGGATGATTTCGCCGGAGTCTTTCAGCACGAGAACCAATTCGGTGGGCTTGTCCGGCGGGCCAACCACTTCCTGCAGATCCAGCAATTCGCTGCGGTTGCTTTCCTTGGACACGATGGTGGAGGTATGACGCTGGCTGTCGCGCGTCGCCGCCTCTCTTTCGACGGCGATCTGGTAGCCGCTTTCGGACGGGGAGCTGTAAGTCAAACGCAGATATAGCGGTTTAATGGCCAGAATCTCCATTGCGTTGATGCCGACCTCATTTCCAGTCGCGATCTTGACGAGGCGGCCGTCAGCCGTCTTCTGCCAGAGCACAGGGTTGAAAAGATTGTGCCTAGTTGTGTAGTCCAGCCTCACGGGGGTCTGCGCCGTTTGGAGCGCGGCTTCTTCCACCGACGTGTCCAGCGGCGCAAGCGGTTTGACCCTGGGGTTTTGCTTGGCATCGCTCAGCTCCTTCAACTTTTCCCGCTTTTGCGGGATGATAAAAAGCAGCGCCCCGACGGCGACGGTCATGCCGAGCACCACCAGCCCAAGGAGAACCTTCTCGTAATGTTTTTTTAAGAACTCCATGTAAACTTCATTTCATCGGTTTGAGTTTGACCACTTCAATCAAGAGGGTCACCCGGAGGGGTTTCTCGTTCAAAAAGACCGTTGGCCCGCCAGGACGCGCCGGCGCTGCGCCGGGTTGAAAACCCGCCGGCGGCGGATAATTTGGATTGGGCATGTATTGATTGGGCATCATGCCGCCGTGAGGGGGGCCACCGAAGCCGCCGGGATTGGGTGCAAAACCCGGAGGGGCGGCAGGCGCAAAACCAACCGGCGCTCCAACAGCGGCCCCCATGTTGGAAGCCGAAGGGGAGGCAGATTCCACGTTGATGTTTTTGACGATCAAGCCGTACGGCGAAGCCGCCAGGTTGCCAAGGACCGAAGCCAGCTCTGCGCTGAAGCACTGGAATGTCACCCGGTACGGCGTCAGATCAGCCAGCGGGGTTGAAGTGGTCTTTTGATCCGGCGGCAGATAGTCCGGGGCGTTTACGTCGTCATTCGTCGAAACTATTTCACGGCGCAGGAACTCCAGGGAATTTACCTTGGCGTCGAACAGGATGTCGCAGATGGCCTTGATTTCGCCCAAATGGGTCGCGATTTTATCGTGGCTTGCCGGGTCAAAGATCATCAGTTTTCGCTGGGCTTCGAAAGTGAAGTAATAATCGTGGGGCAGGAGCACGCTTTGCTGTTCGGCGGCTCGTTGCAACTGCACAATGGTATTGCGCAACTGTGTGGCAATATCCGCGTTGGACATTTTGTTGGTGGGAATGTCCGGGATGGGAGCTATCGGTTTGAAATACGGCCTGATTTTTTCGATATACGCGCGCAAGGATGCCCGCTGTTCCTGGGCGGCCTTGACGTTGTCGATTTTTCCCTCCCCCGACATCCCCGGATGAGGGTTCTGGTTGTTGAGCGTGTCCCATTCGGCGTACAGGCTCGTGATATCCTCCGAAACCTTGTTCTCATCCGCCATTTGCTGATAGAGGAGGAAACCTCCCGCGCCCATCAGGATAATCGCGATCAGGCTCCCGATTGCAAAGTACAGATTTCGCTTGATCCAGGCCATATTACAAATTCAGTGGTCGCTTGAGCTTGAGCTTCACGCCAAACGTGAAGGTGCCATTCGGGTCCGGGTTATTATCGCCAGCCAACTGGGTTTCGTCCTTGTCGAACAACGGGCTGTCCTTTAGCGCGCGTTCCAAGGCGTAGGCGATGTCCTGGTTGGCGGAGGGAACGCCGCTGATGTTGGCCACATCCACCCCCCGGCATACGATCGTGATTCTGGACAAATCGTTGGTGGCTGCCGCGGCCGCGCCCGGAGCCGCGACCGGGGTGCCGTCGGGGTTGAGATTCATCGGGTTCGGGTTAAAGCCGCCGTGCAAGGGGGGGCCGTTCTGCATAAATGGCCCAGGCCCCATACCTTGGTCCATCATCGCGGACGCGTTGTCCGCAAGTTCCGGGGAGGAAATAAACTGTTCAATCCAGACGCCCGTGGGAGTGCGAAGTTTGTTTCCGGTTTCAGCCTCCACCTGGATCAGGACGCGGTGCAATTCAGCCAGGACGTTGCCCCAGTGATAGCGGCCGTCGATCCACGAGGCGTATTGGTCCGCGTCAGCCTTTGCGCTATTAAGCTCCTTCTTCGCCTTGTCAAACAGCTCTTTTCTATGTCGCGGCTGCTCGATTTCCTGGCTCAGTTTGGTGTATTCGTCCCGATAGATGCCGGCAAGTTCTTTGAAAATGAAACTTGAGGCGAAGACAACGAGAACCAAACAGAAGGCGGTGAAAATGAAATAGGGTTTTTTCTGATTGAACTGGACCCAGTTCAGCGTGCTTTCGGGCATCAGGTTCAACTCGACGGGGCAATGAGCGAGATTGCGCAGCCCAAGCCCCACCACCTCCCCGAGGGAGTGGGCCACACGGGCCAGCTCCTCAAGGTTGACGGACGGATCAATGTCAACGTTTCGGAAGGGGTTGAAATACTCCACCGGAACATTCAGTTTTTCTGCGAAGAACTGCGCGGTGTACGGCATGAGGGAGGCGCCACCGGAAAGGAACAAACGTTGCGGCGCCGAGCCACCCTGTTGTCCCCGGTAAAATTGCATCGTCTGATTGACCTGGATGTGCAACCGGGTCATGAACTGACGCGCAATTTTGGAAATGGCCGCCTGATGGGCATTTTCCGGCTCCTCATACGCACCCCCCAGGCTGACAAAACCCTCGCTGATCTTTTTCTTTTCAGCTTCTGCAAAGGGCAGCTTCGATTCGTTGGCAAAATCCTGGGTGATGGAATTGGCGCCCAGATTGATGCTTCGGGAATAAACCTTGCCCTTCTCGAAAAACAGGAGGTTGCTGGTCTTGGCGCCAATGTCCAGCAACATGGTGCAATCCTCAAGGTCCCCGTAATTATACCGAAAGGCGTTGCACAGGGCCGCCGGCGAAACATCCGCCAACTGGAGCCGCAGACCGGCGGATTCAGCCACGCGGAAAAGACCCTCGACGATGTCGGACTTGATGGCGACGAGCAGGACTTCCAATTCGCCAGTGGGGGTGGAACCAAGTATCTGATAATCCCAAACTACTTCTGCCAGCGGGAAGGGAACATTTTGCTGGGCCTCGTATTGAATGATCTGGGTGACCTTGGAGGTGTCGACCGGGGGCAGTTTGACGAATTTGGAAAAAACGTGAAAACCCGGGGCGCAGACATTGACATTTTTCGAACGGACGCCTTTTTCCGCGAGCAATTCCTGGAGGGCCTTCTGCATGACGCCTTCGCGCGCTGATTCCTGGGCTCCTTCCGCCCCGAGGGACTTGAGGGCATATTGCCGCAACCGCAAACCGCCCGTTTCATTGACCTCGAACTCAGCCAACTTGAGACTGCCCGCTCCGAAATCAACCGTCAAAAATGCCTTTGAATTTAACATTCTGTTTCTGCCGGCCCCAATAAACCACCGCGACGCGCCACGGCGCCGGTAAATTTGGAAGCCAATTCGTGGTGGTTACTGAAAATCCCTTGAATGGTCAAACATAAAATCTCTTTTTGTACGGCTTTCATCGGAGCGGTGTCACCCGCAATCCTTCCTCCTGTCGGTTCAAACCTTCTAAACCTGCGGCGGTTCCCAAAGCTAAACCTTGCCGCGAAAATATGCAATCGTTTCTTTTAGTCCTTCCTTGAGGGGCACTTTCGGCTCCCATTTTAATTTTGTCCTTGCGCGGGTTATGTCCGGCCGCCTCTGCTTTGGATCATCCTGGGGCAAAGGCCTGAACGCAATCCTGCTTTTCGAACCGGTTGCCCGAATTATCTCATGCGCGAACTCCAATACGGTCATCTCATGGGGGTTGCCAATATTGACAGGTTCACCCACGGAACTGTTCATTAATCGATAAATCCCTTCTATCAAATCGGAAACATAGCAAAAGCTGCGGGTCTGGTTTCCCTCGCCAAAGACGGTGAGCGGCTTGTTTTTCAGCGCCTGGCTGATGAAAGCCGGCACCACCCGCCCGTCATTGAGCCGCATTCGTGGACCGTAAGTGTTGAATATCCGCACAATCCGGATGTCCGTGCCATGCTGGCGATGATACCCCATGGTCATGGCCTCGGCGAAACGCTTGGCCTCATCGTAACAACCGCGGGGCCCGATGGTGCTCACATTGCCCCAATAATCCTCGCGCTGGGGATGCACCAGCGGGTCACCGTAGATCTCCGAGGTGGAGGCCAGCAGAAACCGGGCGCCTTTATTCTTGGCCAGCCCCAGCGCTTTGTGCGTGCCCAATGAGCCGACCTTGAGGGTCTTGATGGGGATTTCCAGGTAGTCAATCGGGCTGGCCGGGGAGGCAAAATGCCAGACATAATGGACGGGCACATCCAGAAAAAGAAACTCGGTCACGTCCTGTTCGATGAATTTGAAATTGGGATTGCCACCCAAATGCACGATATTGGCCACGGAACCCGTGACGAAGTTATCGATGGCAATGACCTTGTGGCCGCGCGCAAGCAGAAGGTCAGTGAGATGCGACCCTAAAAAACCGGCCCCGCCGGTGACGACTGAGGTGGGCTGCACGACAATTCGGGACCGTTTCTGTTTCTTGGGCATAAATGTGGCAGCGATGTTACCAAACGGGGAGCGCGCTGCAAAGCCTCTTTGTCGTGACAAACTAAAAAATTATCTTGCCCCGGACCCAATCAACACAACGGGAATCGTCCGCCAGATAATCTTGAGATCGAGCCACAGGGACCAGTTGTCGATGTATTCCAGGTCAAGTCGGACCCAGTCCCTGAAATCGGCCACGTCGTTCCGTCCGCTTACCTGCCACAGGCAGGTCAGGCCGGGTTTGACGCTAAGCCGGCGGCGATGCGCCAGATCATCAAACCGCTTGACCTCGTCTACTGGCAGGGGGCGGGGCCCCACCAGGCTCATTTCACCGCGCAACACGTTGAAAAGTTGGGGGAATTCATCGACACTGAATTTGCGGAGCCATTTTCCCACCGCCGTGATGCGTGGATCATTCTTCATCTTGAAAACCGGCCCGGACATTTCGTTCATGGCCGCCAATTCGTGCTTGCGCTGCTCGGCGTTCGTTTCCATGGTGCGGAATTTAAGAATGGTAAAGGGCCTGCCATTAAGGCCGCAACGCTTCTGCCGGAACAAGATCGGCCCCGGCGAGGTGAGTTTGATCAGCAGCCCGATGAGGATGAAGGGGACCGAGAGGATTGTCACCGCAACCAGCGCCACCACAAAATCAATCACCTGCTTGAGAACCCCCTGCCAGGACGCGTCCGGCGTCGTGCGAAAGACCAGCACCGGATGGCCCTGGAAATCATCAAAGCTGGTGTGTGAAATCTGTGTCTTGAAGAAATCGGCAATCAACCATACTTCCACCCCTTCAAGTTCGCAGGTTTTGATGGCGCGCTCGACCTTCTCGAAGTAATTGTGACGGGCGTTGAGGATGACCCCGTTGACCGAATGTTCATGCAGCAGTTGGGTCAATTCCTCGACCGGTTTTTCGTTCAGGTCGAATTCCGAGAGGACCACGAGGCCGTCTTCCTCCCGTGCATCAAGTTCCTTGCGCATGCGCGCGGTTTCCTGTCCGGTGCCCACCAGCACGAACCTGCGCTGAAATTGTGAGCGCGCAAACTGGCTTTTCAGGCCCAACCGCACCAATTCCTCCTTCAGGAAGATCAGGACGAAGCTGATTGCGCCGAAAAGCATGGCGACGGAACGCGCCAGGTCCAGGCGCCAGAAAAAGAGGCCCATGATCAGCCCCACAGTCGCAAGAAAGCAGCCTTTGAAAAGCGGCCAGATGGCTGTATCGCGCGGAGACAAAAGCGACCGCTCATAAAAACCCTGGGCCTCGAGTATCAGCGGCCCGGCGACAATCAGCACCACGTAGAACCAAAAATAGGCTTGAAATGTGCCGATGGGCGGCAGCCCGAAGAACCCGCGCAGGTCAGGATTCGCCCGCAGGTTCCAGGCGAGCCAGAAACTGAGGCCAAAAAGGATGGCATCCAGCAACTGTTGGATCTGCATCTTGATCTGGCGGTGACGGCGCAACATGATTCAATTCCTCAACCCGCCGAGCCCGCTCGACGCCTTGCCACATCCGGCTTTTTGGGCGGTCAAGTTTACAGATACCAGGCGTATTGCGGCGCGGTTCATGGATCTTTGGAGGCGGTTTGCGTTGCATTCCGGGCCGCGAGGCGGGGACCGGTTGTCAGTTGAAATTCGGGCACGGAAGCGGCGAGAAATTTGCACATGTGCTCGTAGGTGACCTTTTCTTCTCCCGGCTTGCACGTCGTGAAACAAAACACGAAGGCCCAGCGCTGCAATTCACCGGTTCGCAATAGATGTGTTGTACTCTTACGCATGCGGACCAAATGGTTCGCGGTGAGATCATTGTCCGCCACGAACCAGTAAACATCGATGCCCCGTATCGTTTCACTCTTGCCGTCCTTCACAAACTGCCTCGGTAATGTCAATATCTTCATCACCGGCAGATCATACGAATACGGGCTGGTCATATGCACCGTGTCCTCCGAGGATTCGACGTTGTCGATGTCCCATCCGGTGCCTTTGAGGCAAAATTGGGGCTTGTGGATGCTGGTCCGGTCCGTGCCCATCAACACAACATTCAGTTGGAATTTATCGTTCGGGTTATCCGATGCCGTATAGATTCGCTGACCAAGACTGGTGTCGCGCGGCAATCCTCCCACGTCAAGGGGGACGGCCACCGAGTCATAGTTCAACACGTGCTCCGGCAAAAAAAGATCCATCCTCACACTGCCCGCTATGGGACTGCCCTTAACCCCGGGCCGGCCCAATCTTTGATGAGCCTTCAGCCGGTTCACCGTCAGGGCGCCACCGCCCATCATGGCAAGCGCGACCGCGAAGATTATCCATTTCTGTCTGGTCATACAGGGCTTGGTTTGGGAGACAAGGAGGGCTCCGGCGCGGGTTCCCGCAGCCAGTGGGCCAGCAACATCACACCCACGATGGCTGGCACATAAGGCAGGAGGCTGAAGAAAAAGTTTTCGTGGACAAAATCGCCGCCCGATTGGCCAAAAATCTCGGCCGTTACGATGATGATCAGCATGCGGAGGGTGTTTCCCAGTACGGAGAGAGGAAAAGCGGCGGCCATCATCAGCAACCGTTTCCAATTCTTATCGAATGTGATGAAGCCATAGACCGTGCACAAGGCGAGGATGGCGATGGTGCTTCTAAGCCCACTGCATGCCGCCGCCACTTCATAGCCGTAGGAATGCGTCGAATTCGACAGCCCGGTTCCCGACCGGACCACATCGATGCCTAGAACATTGTTACAAATGCCGGTGACCAGCCAGGACACCAGCAGTCGGAGGCGAAAAGTAACCGGTTGCGAAATCGAAGCAAAGGGCACATTAAAGGCGAACAGAAAGAAGGGAAAGAAACTCCCCCGAAGCCACGCCGGCCCCCAAGCCAGCCCCATGAGCGCATAAATCCCGCCAAAAAACGCCACGATGGAAATTCTTGGTTGTTGGATCAAATATCCCAGGGCATGCAGCGCCAACGCGCCGGCCAGCATCAGCAAGGCCGGCCACCAGGTACGGCTGGGAAGCGCCAGCAATTGTTTCCGCTTCCACCAGAACAGCGCCGGTACCACGAAGGGGATTATCCAGCCCTGCCCATCCCCGTTGCCATCGACATCGTCCCTGTATCCGTTCGCCATCCAGCCGAAGAGTGAAGCGGTATTAACGTAGCCAAACGTCGCGTTGCCGAGAAATTGGAACAGCAGCAGCCACGCGGCAAGGAGGCTCAAGAAAAGGCCCTTGTTGGGCACCTCGTTCCAGTAATACATCAGTTCCTCAACAAAGCCCTTTTCAAGGACGGTGGCCTTCCCTGGAACAGTGGTATTTTGGGTTTCAGTCATTCGCGACAATCGGTTTCAATTAGACCATAAAAGACGCCGTTCACTCAATCAAATTCCCCATCTGCGTGCCACTCCGCCGCTCCGCTGTATCGGCTTTTCGATGCCATAACCTAAATGCGGGGAAATTGGCAAAATTGACGTACGGACTTTTACGGACATACTCCGCCAGAACGCCCTGGTCGTCGAACATGTCCGGCTTTGACGCTATTATTATTTCCGGCGGCGGCAGACTTGACAACGTCCCGGGATTGGGATTCAGCAACCAGACGGCGTGATTTCCCGTGTCCGGATTGCTACCAAGTGGCACATGATAGTAGGCCGCGCCGTGCAGGCCGGCGTTCCACCAGACAATCTGCCCTTTCTTCAACGCGTCATTGGCGGCGGCGGCGGCATCCCGATAATCATCCTTCTTATGCCGCACTGAAAAACGCACCTCCAGACAGGAGACCAAGCCCAGGACAACAAAACCACAAGCGAGAATCCTGGAGACCCAGTGACGGCCCGACCAGGCCGCAACCAGTCCAAGACCCAGGACAAAAACCAGCACGGGCAACAATGGCGCAAAATGCCGCTCCAAAACCCGAAAGTGCAGGATGTAGCCTGCTCCCAGCAACACCAGCATTGGCAGACTGATGACTGCACTCAAACACAGCGCATTCCGGCGCGAAGGCCCGCGGTACAGTTGGCCGATGCCGAGGAGGCAGAGAAAAACAACCATCCCGCCGTAGAGCGCCAATTCCGCCACATAAGGAAGGAAGGCCGCCAAAGCATTGACGCGCATCTCGAGGCGGCCCGGACCCAGCCCGCCAAATCCAAGCAATTCGTATCCGACAAAAGCCAGATTCCACGCGTCCGTTTTCCCGCCCGTCGCGCGCGCGCCTATTTTGAGCGTCCAAAGATAATAAACCCCGGTCGCCGCCAGGAGGCCGATGGAGAATACACAGGCATACCGGTGCGCGCGCATCAATTCCATCATCCGCTTCCACGGAATAAGTATCCCTGCCCCCAACAATGCAGCGCCCGCCCAGATCATTCCCAGCAGGCTGCTGCCACAAAGACAAATCATGCCGGCGAAAAACGCCAGCACCCAGGCCCGCTCCTGACGATCGGTGAAAGTTCCGCCTTGTGAAAGTCGACATAGCGCGGCGAACACTACCAGGCCCGCGCTGAGTTGAATCGCATAGGGCCGCGCTTCATTCAAGTAGTACCACGCGAACGGGCAGGCCAGCGCGACAATCCCCATCGCCCATCGCCTCGGCCCAGTAAACGCGCTGGCAAATATCGCAATCGCCGCGACAAACCAGGGAATGTTCGCCGCGCGCAACGCCCATTCGCCCGTGCCGAACAGCTTCACCCAGCCCCACATGTAGAAGATGTAGAGCGGCATTTGCAGATCCGACCCCTTGTCGTGCAGCACCATCTGCCACATGCCGCCGACGGTCTCATGCGCGGCCTCCTGCGCGGTCAACGCCTCGTCAATCCATACGCTGTCCGCACTCACCGCCAAGAGGCAAACCACCAGGCCCGCGAGCGCCCAAACCCACCAAGCCGGACCCGCATCCTCAATGCTGGAACCACCTTGGGCGGACGGGGCGTTCATCTGATTTGCCCCGTCACATTATCTTCAACTTCGGCAAATCCTGCGAATCCACCAGCCCCACCGGCTCCTTCTTCGCGTTCACCACGATCAAATCGTCTATGTTCCGCTCGTTAAAAATCCTCAATGCCTCCTGCGCCAGCGCGTCGTTCCGGATACAAATCGGCCGCCGTGTCATCACGTTCTTCAAAGGCTGTCTAAGCAACGTCGCCTCGTTCAGCGCCATGTGCCGGCGGAAATCACCGTCGGTGAACACCCCGGTCAACTTCCCCTTCGCGTTCACCACGCTCAGGCTGCCCGACCGCGCCCGCGTCATGACCATCAACGCGTCCTTCACCGGCAGCGTCTCCTTGGCCACCGCGTTCCGCTCCCCCGTCCGCATGATGTCCCCCACCTTCA
>Ga0206988_1295_pt1 | contig 10302 bp, 7 predicted proteins | sample Alteio_BWMinCont_12_FD_153263 | JGI IMG/M metagenome (GOLD analysis project Ga0206988, IMG submission 153263) | Enriched cells from forest soil in Barre Woods Harvard Forest LTER site, Petersham, Massachusetts, United States -... | ecosystem: Environmental > Terrestrial > Soil > Temperate forest >... | reverse complement strand
CGAAATAGGCAACGATATAGCCGCAGATGAGGTGGTACGTACCCACGATGCGGTGGTATTGGCTGGCGGCTCCACAATTCCGCGTAACCTCGATATCCCCGGAAGGGAATTAAAAGGAATCCACTTTGCGATGGACTTTTTAAAACAGCAAAACAAACGCGTAAGCGATACCAAATTTGCCGATGAGGATATTTTAGCAACGGGCAAGGATGTGATTGTTATTGGTGGGGGTGATACCGGCTCCGATTGTGTGGGTACTTCAAACCGCCAGGGTGCAAGCTCAATTAAACAGTTTGAGGTAATGATGCAGCCGCCTGCGCAACGTACGGCACACATGCCATGGCCAACCTACCCCATGGTACTAAAAACAACCAGCAGCCACGAGGAAGGCGTCGACCGTTTTTGGGGCATTAACACCGAAGAGTTTTTGGGCGATGAAGATGGCAACCTGCGCGCGATAAGGGTTTGCGATATCAGCTGGGAACTGGATGTGATGAACCGGCCAATAAAATTCAATAAAGTAGAAGGTTCGGAGCGCGAAATAGCATGTCAAAGGGTATTCCTGGCGATGGGCTTTTTGCACCCGCAATTTCACGGTATGCTCGAAAACATCGGGGTAAAGCTTGACGCCCGAAAGAATGTTCAGGCTACTGAACAAGCTTACCGCACTAACGTTGGCAAAGTATTTGCCGCCGGCGATATGCGCCGCGGGCAATCACTGGTAGTTTGGGCAATTTCTGAAGGCCGCGAAGCGGCAAGAAAGGTGGATGAGTTTTTAATGGGTCATTCCGTATTAGAAAGCAAGGATGCAGTAAACCAGTTTGAGCAGGTGTTCTAAGGGGAGTCCATGGTCAATAGTTCATAGACCATGGTAAAGTAGCAATCAATTCAATCACTATAATGGAACCGGGTAACGAAAGTTGCCTGGTTTTTTTTGTTCTACCCTAAAATTTACCCAGTTTTTAAAAATTGGTGGATTTCTCTTTGTGCAAATTGACAATCCAGAGAGCGCCTGTAAAATTGGGAGTAACACCCTTTTTTTGATTTGATGAGAAATGTTGTTTTAATTAATTTTCACTAAATTTAAAAATTATTTATAACCGTACAAACGTTAGAGATATTCAATATCTTAAAAAAAATGTAAAACATGGATAAGTACGAGAGTTTGCCTGAGTTGATGAGTGAAATGCTTAAAAAGCAGGACAGGACAAATGAAATTCTCGAGGAATTTATGTCTGTTTCTGTTAAACAATGGGATCAACAGGCAAAATTAACGAGCGTTTTTTTGATAAATTAGAAAAATTTGAACGGATACTCGAAAAATTCACCATACTGGAAGACCGTGTTAAACATCTTGAAAGCCTGGAAGAACGCATTGCAAAAATTGAAAACTTATTGAGGGCATCGTAAAAAAATGTAGATTTGTTCATACGTCAAAAGTATAACAGCGCATTATATGGAAACATTAGTCGTTTATCCCACAAAAGCACAGGAAAAGGCTGTCACAGCGGTCCTTAAAGCGCTAAATGTGCAATTTGAGAAAAAGCAGGAAGTATTACCCCCGCATGTTTTGGCCGGAATTAAAAAAGGACAGGAAGATATAAAGGCCGGCGATACTTTTACCTACGAGGAATTTAAGCAGCAACTTTCAATATAAGTGAGCTTTACACTAACATTTTCAAGACAAGCCAAAGAAACTTATGCGGCTATTCAATCACAGCTATATGATCGTTTTGGCGAGGCAGTTTTAGAGAAATTTGAGCGAAAAACTGTCAAAACACTTGATTTAATCTTACAATCACCATTAATGTTCAAATCGGTAACTGACAGCCCCAACATTCGAAAGGCTTGATCCATAAAAACTGTTCTGTTTTTTATGAAGTTAAACCGAATGAAATAGAAGTGCTTTTCTTTTGGGATAACCGGCAGGATCCCATAATTTTATGAAAACAAATTTAAAAAGATTCATTTAAAGAATTTTCGAATTTTATTTGAATCAGCTATATTTTATTATCCCCCCATCACTTCACCCTCATCGCCGGAATAGTAAACTTAAACGTTGTGCCTTTACCAATGGTGCTTGCTACATCAATAGTGCCGCCGTGCTGTAGCACAAAATCATTTACCAGCATCAGGCCCAGGCCGCTGCCGGGTTCGTTGTTTGTTCCTAATATGGATGCGCCGTTGTGTTCATTAAATAGTTTTTCTTTCATTTCGTGTGCCATGCCTACGCCTGAATCTGCAACCAAAATACTCACCATGTGGCCATCCACCTTTGCATTAATAGTTACCGAACCACCCTGGGGCGTGTATTTAATAGCATTGGTAACCAGGTTTTGTACAATCGACCGCAGCATTAATGAATCTGCTTTTACAAAAATATCCTTGGGGGCGCGGTTTTGAAGTTTGATTTTCTTTTGGGCAGCGTTTGGCCTTAATAGCTCCAGCGCTTCTTCAATACCCATAATAAGGTGTACCTTTTCGGGATTGAAATTCGCCTTTTTGCTTTGCTTTTTAGCCCATTCAATTACTTCGTTCAGCTGATTAACAAGCTTATTTGATGTACGGTGAACTATCTGCGAAAGCTGTTTTATTTGTGCTGTGGTTAGGTTTTCCGGTTCTTCACTCAATTTAGCCGATGCTATTAGCAGCGCTGTAAAGGGGTTACGCAAATCGTGAGATAGTACAGACAGAAACTGGTCCTTAGATAAGTTAAGCGACTTTAGTTGATGGTTAAGGTTCTCCAGCTCGATGGTGCGATCCAATACCCGTTGTTCCAGATCGAGGTTCAATAGCATTAAATCGTTATTGATCACCTGCAGCCGCTCTTCCTGTTGCCTTAAAAGCCGGTTCTTTTTAAACAATTCAGCAAAAATGGCAACTTTTGAACGCAGCAGTTCCGCGTTAAATGGTTTTCGCACAAAGTCAACGGCGCCTGCCTGGTAGCCCTTAAACATGGCTGCTTCCTCATAATCATGTGCAGTAATAAAAATAATGGGAATATCTTTCAGTTTATCACGCTGGTAAATGAGTTCTGCAGTTTCATAGCCATCCATGGTGGGCATTTTTACGTCCAGCAGGATCAAAGAAAATTCGTCTTCGCGTAAAAGTATCCTGAGCGCTTCCCTGCCGGATGTTGCCTTAAAGAAAACATAATCTTCTCTTTCCAAAGCGACTTCCATCGACATTAAATTATTGTCGTTGTCGTCAACCAGCAGGATTTTAACAGGTATTTCGGGCACTAATTTGTCATTTTTATTCACTATAGCTATGTTTTACCCTGTTTATTTAATAAGCCAAACCCTCATTAATGATAATAGCTGGTCGGTTTTAACCGGTTTCGTTATATAATCGGAAGCGCCTGATGAGATACATTTCTGCCTGTCTCCTATCATCGCCTTTGCCGTTACTGCAATTATAGGCAAAGTTTTATTTCTTGGCTCCTTTCGGATGATCTGTATGGTTTCATAACCATCCATTTCGGGCATCATGATATCCATCAGCACAATATCAATGCTTTTATCATTATTCAATATCTCCAATGCCTCCCTGCCGCTTTCCGCAGTGATCACCTCTAAACTCGACCTTTCAAAAACAGCTGTTAAGGCAAAAAGGTTTCGCACATCATCATCAACTACCAGCACTTTTTTCGAGTCAAGTACATCGTGGCTCTGGCGGATGCCATCCAGCATTTTTAATTTACTTTCACTCACGAATTTTTTATTGATATGCAGCAATATCAAAATTTCCTCCAGTATCTGGATGTGTGAGTCAGGAGTTTTGGTGATAATTTTGTGGTTTAACCTTTTTAGCTGCAACAACTCATTTTGGGTAAAATCCCTTGCTGAATGCAGAAGAATGGTTGTCTTAGGCTGTTTTAGCAGGTTTATCTTATTCAGCAACTCCAAACCATCGGCATCGGGGAGTATAAAATCTAAAATTATACAGTCAAACAATTCCTTTTTAAGTGCTGCAAGGCCCTTTTTAGCTGTCGTGGCCCCGAAAACTTCTACACTATCGTTTGATAGTAATGCAGAAAGTCTTTGCAATTCAGCTTCGTTATCCTCGATAACAAGCACCCTCTTTTTGGTATGCCCATGGAAACTGACTATGCCTGATATCAACTCATCCAGCGAAGTATTTGATAAAGGCTTAAGGTTGAAGCTTTTTGCACCATATTTTTGCGCGATCAGTTTGTTATCTTCGCCAGAGATGAGGTGGACAGGGATATGGCGCAAATTAATATCGCTCTTCAGCAATTTGATAATCTTCCAGCCATTTGATTCGGGCATGTTGATGTCAAGTGTAATGGCGATAGGATTATATTTCTGGATACTTTCAAATATCTCGAGGTAGCTGATGGCTACAACTACCTTGAGGTTCATATCGTGTGCTTTGTCAACAAGTATCTTTGTAAACCGGAGATCATCCTCTATTACTAATAAAACCTTGTCTTCGGCAACAATATTGTGGCGGTCATCATCCATTACCAGTTCCGCGGCATCCATGAGATTGCTCCTGAGATGGGAAACCTGGTAGGCTTCTTTCGCCGGATAATTTATTACAGATTTTTCTTCCTTATATTTCAACGGCAAATAAAGGGTAAATGTACTTCCTTTGCCTAATTCGCTGCCAACAGTAATGGTACCGCCCAGCAACTCGGCAAAGCCTTTGCTGATGGACAGCCCAAGCCCCGTGCCGCCATATTTACGGCTGGTTGAACCTTCGGCCTGCTGGAATGCTTCGAATATGATCCCCTGTGTATTTTTGGAGATACCGATGCCGGAGTCCTCAATTGAAAATGCAATGACAGATTCGGTACCAACAAGCGGGTTTTCCTGGCCCACTACAGGCCTGAATATATGCAGTTTTACACGGCCTTTTTCGGTAAATTTGAAGGCATTGGAGAGCAGGTTCTTTAATATCTGGTTCAGGCGCTGCATGTCCGTTTCCATAGTTTCGGGGAGGCCTTCTTCGATATCGATCTCAAATTTGAGGTTCTTCGCTTCCGAGATTGGCTTAAAGGTTGATTCAGCAAATGATGCTATCTCTTTAAAGCTAACCGGCATAACATCGGCTGCAATAACGCCCGATTCAATTTTGGAAAGGTCGAGGATATCATTGATCAGCTGGATAAGGTCATCACCGCAAGAGTGGATCGTCTTGGCAAATTTCCTTTGTTTTTCGGTAAGGTTGCCTTCCGGGTTTTCAAATAATTGCTGCGCGAGGATGAGCAAGCTGTTTAACGGCGTGCGCAACTCGTGCGACATATTTGCAAGGAACTCCGATTTGTATTTAGAGGTAAGTGTAAGCTGTTCGGCCTTTTCTTCCAGTGAGCGGCCTTTATCGTGCAACTCATCATTGGCCCTTCTTAACTCTTCCTGCTGTGCGGAAAGCTCACCGGCAAGTGATTGCGATTGTGCCAGCAATTCTTCCGTACGGGTATTGGTTTCGATGTTATTTAACACGATACCGATACTTTCTGTCAGCTGGTCCAAAAAGTCAATGTGGGTATCGCTGAAATTCTCGAAAGATGCCAGCTCGATAACCGCTTTTACATTGTTTTCAAACAATACCGGTAATATCACCAAATCGATTGGCGCTGCGTTGCCGATGCCCGAACTGATCTGCAGGTATTCGCTTGGTACATTGGCCAGCCTTATACGTTCTTTATCAGTAGCGCACTGCCCAACTAAGCCCTCGCTCAATGAAAACTCCTGGTTAATAGTTTTGCGGTTCTTTTGCGCATAGCCGGCAAACAGTTTCAGTTTAACCTCGTCCTCGCCTTCCGGCTGTTCTAAAATATAAAATGCGCCGTAACGGGCGTTTACGAGTTCGGCCAGCTCAGACAGTACTTTATTTGCAACCGCGTTTCTGTCGCGCTGGCCCTGCAGCATTTGCGCAAACTTCGCAAGGTTTGATTTCAGCCAATCCTGCTCATGGTTCCTGAGTGTTGTACCTTTCAGGTTGGCGATCATCTGGTTAATGGTATCTTTCAAAGCTTCCAGCTCGCCTTTGGCATCTACACGTATAGTTCGGGTTAAGTCGCCCTTTGTTACCGCCGAAGCTACTTCGGATATGGAACGTACCTGTACGGTTAGATTTTGCGCTAACTGGTTTACGTTTTCAGTTAAGTCCTTCCATGTACCTGATGCGCCCGGCACACTGGCTTGCCCGCCCAAACGGCCCTGCACACCTACTTCACGTGCCACGGTGGTTACTTCGTCCGCAAATACCGCAAGGGTGTCAATCATTTCGTTAATGGTATCGGTAAGCTGCGCCACTTCGCCTAACGCGTTAATAGATAGACGTTGTTTTAAGTTTCCTTTTGCAATACCGGTGGCCACCTTAGCAATACCGCGTATTTGCCCGGTAAGGTTGGATGCCATCTGGTTTACCGAGTCTGTTAAGTCTTTCCATGTTCCACCCACGCCTTTTACGTGCGCCTGGCCACCAAGTTTACCTTCCGTACCCACCTCACGTGCCACACGCGTTACTTCGGATGCGAAGGAGTTCAACTGGTCCACCATCGTATTGATGGTGTTCTTCAAGTCCATGATCTCGCCTTTTACGTCGATGATTACGGTTTTTGAAAGGTCACCGCTGGCAACCGCTTTGGTAACTTCGGCGATGTTACGTACCTGCAGGGTTAAGTTACTCGACATCTGGTTAACCGAGTCGGTCAAATCTTTCCAGGTACCGGCAACACCCGGCACAAAGGCCTGGCCGCCTAAGTTGCCGTCAGTACCAACCTCACGTGCCACACGGGTTACTTCGGATGCAAAGCCGCGCAACTGGTCAACCATGGTATTGATGGTTTCTTTTAGCTGGAGGATCTCCCCGCGTACGTCAACCGTAATTTTTTTAGATAAGTCGCCGTTTGCTATCGCGATGGATACATCGGCAATATTACGCAGCTGGGCGGTTAAGTTACCGGCCATTTTATTTACCGAGTCAGTTAAGTCTTTCCAGGTACCATCCACACCGGGCACATTCGCCTGGCCGCCAAGCTGCCCTTCCGAACCCACCTCACGAGCCACGCGCGTTACTTCGGATGCAAAGCCGCGCAGCTGGTCAACCATCGTATTGATGGTATCTTTCAATTCCAATAACTCGCCCTTGGCATTTACCGTGATCTTACGGGATAAGTCGCCGCGTGCTACGGCTGTCGTTACTTCAGCAATGTTACGTACCTGCGAGGTAAGGTTATCCGCCATTTTATTTACCGAGTCGGTTAAGTCCTTCCAGGTACCGCCTACGCCCGGCACATTCGCCTGACCGCCAAGCTGCCCTTCGGACCCCACCTCACGCGCCACACGCGTTACTTCGGAGCCGAATGAGTTGAGCTGATCCACCATCGTGTTGATAGTAACTTTAAGTTCGAGCATTTCGCCTTGTACGTCAACCGTGATCTTTTTTGATAAGTCGCCTTTTGCTACCGCAGTGGTTACTTCGGCTATATTACGCACCTGGCCTGTTAAGTTACCGGCCATCTGGTTTACAGAATCTGTTAAATCTTTCCATGTGCCGCCTACGCCTGGTACATTCGCCTGGCCGCCAAGCTGCCCCTCCGAGCCCACTTCACGCGCCACACGTGTTACTTCGAACGAGAAGGAGTTCAGCTGATCCACCATCGTATTAATGGTGTTCTTCAACTCCAAAAGCTCGCCCTTGGCATCAACCGTAATCTTCCGTGATAAGTCGCCCTTCGCTACCGCTGTAGTTACCCATGCGATGTTACGCACCTGGTCGGTAAGGTTACTGCCCATCTGGTTTACGGAGTCTGTCAAATCTTTCCAAACACCGCCAACACCTTTTACACGCGCCTGGCCGCCGAGCTTACCTTCGGTACCTACTTCCAGCGCCACGCGCGTTACTTCGGATGCAAACGAGTTGAGCTGGTCCACCATCGTATTGATCGTCTTCTTCAGTTCAAGCATTTCGCCCTTTACGTCAACCGTGATCTTTTTGGAAAGGTCACCGTTCGCTACAGCTGTCGTTACACCCGCTATATTTCGCACCTGCGATGTCAAGTTACCCGCCATACGGTTTACCGAGTCGGTTAAGTCCTTCCACGTACCTGCAACACCGGGCACCTTGGCCTGGCCTCCCAGTTTACCCTCGGTACCTACTTCCAGTGCCACACGCGTTACTTCCGATGAGAAAGAGTTCAACTGGTCCACCATCGTATTGATGGTATTTTTAAGCTCCAATATTTCCCCTTTCGCTTCCACCGTGATCTTCCGGGAAAGATCGCCTTTTGCTACCGCAGTAGTTACCGCCGCAACGTTTCGCACCTGGGCCGTAAGGTTGCCCGCCATCTGGTTTACCGAATCCGTCAATTCCGCCCACACACCTGCTACACCTTTGATTTTGGCCTGCTCACCCAATTTTCCTTCGGAACCTACCTGGCGTGCTACGCGCGTTACTTCCATCGAAAACAAGCGGAGCTTTGAAAGCATCTGGTTCGATTCCTTCGCTATACGCAAAAATTCACCCTTTAACGGGTGTCCGCTGATTTCCAATGGAATATGCTTGGATAAGTCGCCATTGGCAACAGAGTTGATCATACCGGCAATTTCCAATGTAGGAGAGGTAAGGTCGGAGATGAGGTTGTTTAGCGATGTTACGCCAACCGCCCATTCACCACGGGCATCGGGCAGTTCAATTCGTTTCGCAAGGTTGCCGCGTTTGCCTATGGTTATTTCGGCAGAAGATATTTCGGCCACCAAACGCTCATTCATATCGATGATATCGTTCAGTACTTCGCAAATGCGCCCGTTTATGCCTGCCTGGGTTACCGGCATGCGTACATCAAGTTTTCCATTTTTTACAAGGGAAAGTACTTTTAAGAGTTCTTTCAGGTCGAGCGCTTCATCATCGTGACTGCCGTTAAGGGACGGCGTGGTTTTTAAAGGAATATCAAGTATATCTTGTTCCATAGGTTGAAAATGTTTTCAAGAAATTAATTAATCAGGGTAGAGCCGGTTGATGTGTGGTTAAACAGCGTTTAATTGACTTGGTTTTATTTATAAAAAATAAATTTTTAAGAAATTAAATCCTGCGCAAACTACTATGTAAAAATAAAAAATAATTGGTTTTTTAAAAAAATAAAAAAGAGGTTTTTTACAAGATCGTGACGTTGTAACGGGCGTTTATGCACTAATTAATACGTTGTACATTGATATGATTACCCTTTGCAACGTACACAGGACTACGCCATGGCATACTGCCCCCTGTTAGCGGTGGATGTAATCCATCGAAATTGTATGGTGAGAATATTAAATGAAATTATAAGTCAATTTACGAAGACGGGTTGTCGTTATCGGCGTATTGTTTTACTATTTTAATAAAGTCTTTCAGGTCAAATGGTTTTGATAAAAATGCATCGGCACTACATTGTTTTGCTATTTGTTCGAGACTATCCGAAGCGGATACTAAAATAACAGGGATGTGCTTCGTTAGCTGATTTGACTTTAATGACTGGCAAAATTCGGTACTATAAACGCCGCCCAGCTTATTATCAAGCAGGATGACCGATGGTTTCTGTTCACTAATTTTTTCTAAACTTTCCAAACGGTCATACATAACAACGCTATACCCTTCTTCAGCAAGGATGAATTGGATCACATCAAGAATATCTTTATCGTCATCAATTACTACGATCTTGTTGTCCATAGCAGGTTTTGGTTCCGGCAGCTAATTTAGACAAATTATGATGATTATTACCTGGTGCAAAAACATTTTACTTTAACCCGACCGAATTTTAATTGGTTAACGGTCGGTACCCTAATTACTTTACACTATGCAGCCGGTTAAATTAGTATCTAAGTATAAAAAAGCCATCCCTGGTACAGAAATGGCTTCTCGTGAATGAAACTGTTACGGTTAGTTACCCGAATGGTTAAGGCAGACTATCGTGGTGGTCCCGGCGGCGGCGGCGGGCCCGGCGGATGTGGCGGCAAATGAATGTGAACATTTAAGCGACCGTGGTGCCTGTAATACCTGTGATGACGGCGATGCCTAAATAAAGGCGGCGCCGGGGGAGGTGGCGGTGGCCCTTGTAAAAGCGCAGGGCTAAACGCTGTAACAACAGCATCAGCTTTTGCAAATTGCAGGCTAAGTACTGTGAAAACAACCGCCATAAAAATTTTGATGTATTTCATGTTAAAAATGGGTTAAGTAGCGATACTGGTTTTAATAACATAAATGTATGGAAAAGGTTTGGGTTAGATATGAGATATGAGACGTGAGATTTGAGATAGCACTATTTTTGTCTCATATCTCAAATCTCACGTCTCA
>Ga0206988_1293_pt1 | contig 10443 bp, 8 predicted proteins | sample Alteio_BWMinCont_12_FD_153263 | JGI IMG/M metagenome (GOLD analysis project Ga0206988, IMG submission 153263) | Enriched cells from forest soil in Barre Woods Harvard Forest LTER site, Petersham, Massachusetts, United States -... | ecosystem: Environmental > Terrestrial > Soil > Temperate forest >... | reverse complement strand
CCCACGCATCTTTATTAACAAGCAATTCGCGTAATATTTTATTATTAAGCGCATGACCAGATTTATATCCGCTAAATGCGCCAATCAAACTGGAGCCTAGCAAATACAAATCGCCTACAGCATCGAGAATTTTATGTTTAACAAATTCGTTTTCGTAACGTAGGCCATCTTCATTTAAAATACGGAACTCATCAATGGCAATAGCATTATCTAGGCTCGCGCCACGCGCCAAATTCATGGCTTGCAGCTTCTCAAAATCGGCCATGAAACCAAAGGTACGTGCACGACTCACTTCTTTCACATAAGAAAGACTAGAGAAATCCAGCGTGGCTGTTTTGGTGTCTAATTTAAAAAGAGGATGATCAAAATCGATGGTGAAGGTAACTTTAAATCCGTTGAAAGGCTCAAAGCTAGCCCACTTATCACCGTCTTTAATTTTCAGTTTGCGCTTGATGCGTATAAAACGTTTCGGTGCATTTTGTTCTTCAATGCCCGCCGATTGAATCAAGAAAACAAAAGGACCCGCACTGCCATCCATAATGGGAATTTCTGATGCCGTGACATCGACATAAGCATTATCAATGCCTAATCCAGCAAAAGCTGACAGCAGATGCTCCACGGTTGAAATACGAACTTGGTCTTTCATGAGTGTCGTAGAAAGAGTGGTATCCCCTACATATTCAGCTAAAGCGGGAATTTGCACGATAGGATTTAAATCCGTGCGTCTAAATTGGATGCCGGTGTTAATTGCCGCGGGTCGAAGTACGATTTCCGCGCGCTCGCCACCATGAAGTGTGATGCCTGTGGCTTTGATGACGTTTTTAAGAGTCCGTTGTCTGATCATGCTCTAAATACTAACATAAAATACTGTTTTATTGAAACAAATTCAAAATAAAAAGCCTACTGAACCCTACAGAGTGGTTCTGGCCACCTTTGTATCATGCCATAAAAAGAATAGCTAGAATTTTTTATATTTTAACAGCTTAGATTGGTTTAAGCTTCTTCCTTTTCTCCCTTCCGACGCAAAAACGCTGGAATGTCCAAATAATCGATTTCATGGAAATGATCAGCTGATGGGGTTGCCTTATGTAGCTCCATCGGTTGCTGGCTAAACACAGGCGGCGCGATATCGCTAAGTGCGGAAGCTTGCTGATTACTCTGGCGGCGCATAATCGCTGGCTTATCTAAGTGATCGTAGTCAATATGGCCATCCCCAACCCGGGCAGCGAGTTCCGCCGCCTGCGTTCTTGCTGCCACTCCTACATGTTTTCTTCCAAGCCCTGTCACAATAACTGTCACGCGGACTTCATCACGAAGCTCTGGATCAATAACTGTACCAACCACCACGGTTGCACTTTCTGATGTAATGGCTTTGACGACTTCGCCCACTTCTTCAAATTCACCAATAGAAAGATCCAATCCCGCTGTAATATTGACAAGCACACCTTTAGCACCCGATAAATCCACATCTTCCAATAAAGGACTAGCAATCGCCGCCTCCGCTGCCAACCGTGCACGATTTTCACCCGATCCCACGCCCGTACCCATCATCGCCATGCCCATTTCAGACATCACCGTGCGTACGTCTGCAAAATCAACATTGATTAAACCAGGACGCGTAATGAGTTCAGCAATACCCTGCACAGCGCCGCGCAAAACATCATTCGCCGCCTTGAACGCGTTAATTAAGGTGACACTCTTACCTAACACGCTCAGTAATTTGTTATTCGGAATGGTAATCAGTGAATCTACATATTGGGATAAATTTGCAATACCTTGCTCCGCTGTTTGCAAACGCATTTTGCCTTCAAAAGAAAAGGGTTTCGTTGTCACTGCCACTGTCAAAATTCCCAATTCTTTAGCAATCTGAGCAAACACAGGAGCTGCGCCCGTCCCGGTTCCACCGCCCATGCCAGCCGCAATAAACACCATGTCAGCGCCCGTCAGTGCGATACGAATTTTTTCTCTGTCTTCTTCAGCTGCGCGTCTACCCACTTCAGGGTTTGCACCCGCGCCTAAACCGCGCGTAATGCCTTCGCCCAATTGAATAACCGAGTTAGCGGACGAATTTTTAATCGCTTGTGCATCTGTATTCGCACAAATAAATTCTACGCCCTCAATGTGGCCTGCCATCATATGCTCAATGGCATTTCCACCACCACCGCCAATACCAACAACCTTAATGACTGCATTTTGTTGAAAGGTATCCATTAATTCAAACATAGCTTCACCCCAAAACTAAAAATTACCTTGGAACCAGTTTTTCATTCTGGACCATAAACTCTTCATGCTTGGCTGCGTCAATGACACATTGTGCTGGCTGTTACGCTGCCGCAATGCATACACTAACAAGCCAACACCTGTTGCATAAATCGGATTATGAATAATATCCGCAAGACCTGTCACATGATTGGGCCTGCCAATGCGCACAGGCATTTTAAAAATTCGCTCGCCTAATTCTTTTGCGCCTTCCACTTTTGATGCGCCACCAGTCAGAACAATACCTGCAGCCAGCCTCTCTTCCAAACCACTGCGCCGAATTTCAGCAAGCGCCATGGTAAATAATTCTTCATAGCGCGCTTCCACCACTTCAGATAAGGCACGGCGTTGCAAACGACGCGCCACTTTATCGCCTATCGAGGGAATATCAATCATTTGATTGGTATCTACCAAATCTTGTAGTGCGCAACCATATTTAATTTTAACTTCATCAGCGCTACGAGTAGGCGTGCGTAATGCGATGGCGATATCATTGGTGACTTGATCACCAGCGATGGGTATAACACCTGTATAGCGAATGGCGCCATCGACAAAAATAGCGATGTCACTCGTCCCACCACCAATATCAATCATGCAAACACCCAACTCTTTTTCATCTTCTGACAAAATAGACTGGCTAGAAGCAAATTGCTCTAACACGATATCACTGGTCGATAAACCGCAACGCTTCATGCACTTCACAATATTTTGCGCCGCGCTTACAGCACCCGTCACGATATGCACTTTGGCTTCCAAACGCACGCCAGACATGCCTACGGGTTCACGAATAGAGTCTTGATTATCGATAATGTATTCTTGAGCTAGCACATGCAGAATTTTCTGATCGGCGGGAATAGCAATAGCTTTGGCGGCATCTAATACGCGATCCACATCATTTTGCGATACTTCTTGATCGCGGATAGCAACAATGCCATGAGAATTAATACTGCGAATATGACTACCCGCAATACCTGTATAAGCAGAGAAAATTTCACACCCAGCCATTAACTCGGCATCTTCAACTGAACGTTGAATAGATTGAACCGTGGATTCAATATTGACAACGACCCCACGTTTTAGCCCTTGCGACGGATGAGATCCGAATCCAATGACATTCAATTTCCCTTCAGTAGTCATCTCACCTACTAGGGTTACCACTTTAGAGGTACCAATATCGATACCTACAATTAAATCTTTGTTTGGCTTCTTTGCCATAGTTATTTTTCCACGTCTTTATTTTTCCAACGCACCGCGACACCATTAGAATAGCGCAAATCTATATATTCCACATCCCCTTCGCGGCTACCTATAATTTTTGGGTACACTCTTACAAAATGACCTAGACGAGTCAAGACATCTTTATGGCCCATTTGTAAAGTAATTCCATTCGTCAATGTAAGCTTCCATGTCGAAAAAGGAGACAGCTCTAGATAAGAAATCCTAGCATGTAATGGGCTCAAAATGCGATTCATCTCATAAAAATTCTGCAACATATCGATCTGCTTCCCATCAGGACCCACAAAAGCAGCCAGGTTAGGGGGATAAGTATCTTGTTTTGGGGTAAATAATACCCCTGCCTCGCTCAACAAACTTTGCTCATTCCAGCTTGCAACCGGCACTTTTTCAATGAGGGTGATTTCGATTTGATCCGGCCAAGCACGCCTAACAAAGGTCGTCGCTATCCATGGAAGTTGCACTAACCTGTCCCGTATCGTATCCACATTCACTGCAAAAAACCCGTGTTTAACCAGTGGTAAGACCAACGCTTGAACTTCTTCCTGCTGAACGCGGTTAACGCCAAATACTTGCACTTTTTTAATCGGGAAATAACTAGATAATTTAATGTGAGTAGCTGCATAGATACTGGAAAAGATAAAAATCCCGATCAGGGTTATTTTTACAGCCTGCCATACCCATTGAAACAAGTTGTATATGCGTTGCTTCCCTGCTCTCACTTCCATGGAGGCACCCCTTACGAACGCCCAATAATACAAACCTCGGGAATAAGCCGAACACCTGTTTTTTCTAGGACTGTTGACCCCACTTTTTCGATTAGGCCTTCAATATCCGCAGATGTTGCACTTCCATCGTTAATGATGAAGTTAGCATGTTTTGTAGAAACTTGCGCACCACCCACCTGCGTTCCTTTTAACCCACACTCTTCTATCAAGCGGCCAGCAAAATTCCCCGGTGGATTTCGAAAAACGGAGCCACAATTCGCTGTACCCGTTGGTTGTGTATTGTTACGCGTTTCCAACAAATGTCGAATATCACTCAGTGATTTTTCTTTATTCCCCGGCGACAAGGAAAAATGACCAGCAACAAACCACTCATCCTCTGGACGCGCCACGTGCCGGTAACTCACTTCAAAATCATTGAGCGGACGAATTTTTATTTCACCAAAGCGATTAATGGTTTCAACGGAATGCACAAAACGCCAGGTCTCACCGCCAAAACACCCTGCATTCATGGCCAATGCTCCACCGACGGTGCCAGGAATACCTGCCATAAATTCTAAGCCTGTAAAACCTAAACGGGCCGAATACCGAGCAAGCTGCGCGCATGAAATACCTGCTTCTGCGCGAATATCATGCGGTTCCGTTTGCGCTAATTTATTCAACGCACCCTGCGTCACAATGACGACACCTTCCACACCACTATCTCGTACCAGCGTATTACTTCCTAGGCCAAGCCATGTCAGCGAAACAGTTTTTGGCAATTGCTTCAAAAAAAGCGTCAAGTCATCAAGGTCTGCCGGGATAAACACATAGTCCGCCACACCGCCGGTACGCCAAGACGTGTAATGCGTAAGCAGTTCGTTTTTTAAAAACTGCCCTCGCACTGAAATAGGGGATAAGACGTCTGTCATTTCACTGCCTCTTTCAACCCTGAGGCTGCAAGTTGCGCGGCTAAGGCACCAATATTCCCAGCGCCTTGCATCAACAAGATATCACCGTCTTTTAACTCACTTTCAAATAAAGCAGGCAATGTGTCATGCTGTGCAACAAAGATAGGATCAATGCGGCCGATTTTTTTTATTTCTTTTATCAATGCGGCGCCATCTGCACCTTGAATAGCTTCTTCACCCGCGGAATATACTTCAAGCAACATCAGCTTATCTGGCAATGACAATACTTTAGAAAAATCCACTAACAAATCCCGTGTACGCGTATAACGGTGCGGTTGATAAACCATCACTAAGCGGCGGTCAGGCCAGCTTTCTCTCGCGGCTTGCAAAGTCGCCGCAATTTCGCGGGGATGATGGCCATAATCATCAACAAGCGTCACGCGTCCACCACTTGTTAGTGGAAACTCACCATAAATCTGGAAGCGACGACCAATACCGGCAAAATGCTGTAACGCACTCTGAATGGCTTGATCTTTCACCTTCAATTCCGTTGCCACCGCGATGGCTGCAAGCGCATTCAGCACGTTATGCCGACCAGGTAAATTTAATGTAACTTCTAATGGAGACTGTCCCTTTGACCTCATTACCGTAAATTTTGTCTGCATGCCCATCTGGGTATATTTTTCCGTTCTAAAATCTGCATCCGTATTTATTCCATACGTGACCACCGGCCGCGATAATTGCGGCAGTATTTCGCGTACGATCGGATCATCTACGCATAACACAGCAAGCCCATAAAATGGCAGACGATGTAAAAATTCAATGAAAGTCGATTTGAGTTTAGCGAAGTCATTGTCGTAGGTGCCCATATGATCTTCGTCAATGTTTGTCACAATTGAAATCATGGGGTTAAGATATAAAAATGAAGCATCACTTTCATCTGCTTCTGCCACCAAATAGTGTCCACGTCCTAAACGCGCATTACTACCTACACTATTTAGACGACCGCCGATCACAAACGTGGGATCTAAACCCGCCTCTGCCAAGATACTCGTCACGAGACTAGTGGTAGTAGTTTTGCCATGTGTACCCGCAATGGCAATGCCGTATCGAAACCGCATCAACTCCCCTAGCATTTCAGCCCGAGCAACAACAGGAATACGTGAAGCACGCGCTGCTTCTATTTCCGGATTATTGCCATCAACCGCCGATGAGCGAACCAATACATCCGCTCCTTTGATATTTGCTGCGATATGTCCGCGATAAATAGTCGCTCCCATCACACGCAGCCATTGGGTTAATGCGTTGTCAGACAAGTCTGAGCCCGAAACGGCGTATCCCTGCCTCAACAGCACCTCAGCAATACCCGCCATCCCCACTCCGCCTATACCGACAAAGTGGATATGTTTAATATGTCCCATTTCAAACATCCAACTCACCGCCAGACCTCCTGACAAATTTCAAAGATTTTTTTTGCCACCTGCACTTTACGTAGCTGATAGGCAGATTGTGCCATTGCAAGACGCTTCGTAGGCACAGCATTAAACTGTTTAACTATATCCGCTAATCGGCCCACTGTTAATTCTGTTTGTTGAATACACATAGCTGCATGTTGCTTCACCATAAAACTAGCGTTGGCGGTTTGATGATCATCAACAGCAAAAGGAAAAGGAACAAATACTGCCCCAAGACCCGCAACACACAATTCGGAAACCGTTAACGCACCAGCACGACATAATACCACATCTGCCCAAGCATACGCTGCCGCCATATCCTTAATAAAAGGTTCAATATTTGCTTGTATACCCATTGATTCATAATCTTTTTTTACCGTGTCAGCATTCTTATCGCCAGTTTGATGCCAGATATCAGGTCGTTCATCTGCTCTTAATGCACCCATTGCTTGAGGCACAATCGTATTCAATGCTTGCGCCCCTAAACTACCACCCAATACTAAAAGACGGAATGGCGAACGTGCGACAGGAATACGTTCTTCAGGTGCGGGTAAATTTTCGATTTCAGGGCGTACAGGATTGCCGACCACAATCACCTTTGCTTGCGGCTTAAAAGCGGAAGGAAATCCTTCTAGTATTCGTTTAGCCAAGGTTGCCAACAGCTTGTTGGTAAGACCTGCCTTTGCATTTTGTTCATGGATAATAAGTGGACGTTGCATTAGCCAGCTTGCCACACCGCCAGGCCCACTGACAAAACCACCCATCCCTATCACGATATCGGGATTAACAGTTTGAATAATTTTTTTAGCTTGCATGATTGCTTTGAATATACGGACGGGTGCAAGTAAAAGTGGCTTAATACCTTTCCCTCGCAACCCGCTGATTGTAATAAGATGTAATGGAATGTTTGCTTCAGGAACCAATCTTGCTTCTAATCCCTGACTCGTCCCCATCCAGTGCGTATCGATACCTTGATCGTGCAAATAACGAGCCACTGCTAAACCTGGAAAAACATGGCCACCTGTGCCACCGGCCATGATCAACACTCGTTTTAAAGGACGCTTTTCTGTCATGAAATACCCAAAGCACTCAATCGATTCTCGTAGTCAATGCGCAGCAATACAGCAATCACAAGACAGTTTACTAACACACTACTTCCGCCATAACTCATGAGGGGTAATGTTAACCCTTTCGTGGGCAATAACCCAGAATTCACCCCTATACTGACAGTAAATTGAATAGCGATCCACAACCCAAAACCGTAGGCCAGAAAAGCCGCATAGTGTTTGCCCAAACGCTGCGCTTCTCGCCCCATTATAAAAATGCGACACACTAGCAAAAAAAACAACCCCATCACCGCAACCATTCCAATGACACCCAACTCTTCCGCGATAACAGCAAATAAAAAATCTGTATGTGCCTCAGGGAGATAGAACATTTTCTGAATGCTTTTTCCAAGTCCCACACCAAACCAACCGCCACGACCAAATGCAATGAGAGACTGCGTTAATTGGTAACCCGTATCAAAGGGACGTTCCCAGGGATTAAGAAAACTAGTCAAACGCGCTAAGCGATAAGGCGCAGAAACGGCAATCACCGCCAACGCTGCAATCACCAGCGAAAATAGCGCCGCAAAATGCCGCACTCGCATACCTGCTAAAAACATCATTCCTAATGTAGTCGCAGTCACCACGACTGTTGCACCAAAATCCGGTTCTTTGAGCAATAACACAGCCATGGTTCCCAGTATCAACATCGGCTTCAAAAAGCCACTTAATTGTGTACGGATTTCCAAATTGCGCCGAACCAAATACCCTGCCATGTATACCACTACAATAAATTTAGCGAGCTCTGAAACTTGAAAACCCAAGGGTCCCACCCCTATCCATCTTGCACTCCCATTTCTGCTATGCCCGATGCCTGGAATCAACACCAACGCCAATGCAAGCAATACTCCTACTAATAAATAACTGCCCAATTTTTCTAATTGAGCAATTTCAAACTGTAAAATCACACCAGCCATCGCAAAGCCTAATGTCATATAAACCAGTTGTTTAAAAAGATAATGGAAAGGTTGATGCATTTGTTTATCAGAAACGACAATGGAGGCTGATGTCATCATGAGCAACCCCAGGATGATAATGCTGCCAATAGCAAAGACAAACCATTTATCGTATAGAGCAGGAGCAACGACAGCCTGTCGGTGCATTGAGTGAGTGCGCATGCAGTACTTTCCCTCAGGATTTTCTAAGAGGTTATAACCTCTCCACTATTTCCGCAAACACCTGACCGCGATGTTCAAAATTCTTAAACATATCATAACTCGCACAAGCGGGGGAAAGTAGTACGCTATCATTAGGCTTCGCTGCCATGTCTGCTTCTTTTACCGCTTCTTCCATGGAACCTGCAAACGATACGGCCACACGGCTGCCAATCACCGCTGCTAACTCCTGCGCCGCTTGCCCAATAAGAACAATATGACGCACATACTTTTCCATGGTGGGAACAAGCGGAGAAAAATCAGCATTTTTCCCAAGCCCTCCCGCAATCAAAATCAGCTTACCTGGTATTTCACTTCCCAAGCCTTCAATGGCGGCTTGTGTTGCGCCTACATTCGTGCCCTTTGAATCGTTATACCAACGCACACCATTTCGTTCACGCACAAACTGGCACCGGTGTGGCAACCCATTAAACTCTTGTAACACCTTTAGCATAGGATCAAAGGGCAACCCAAAACTATAACCAATTGCAAGCGCTGCTAATGCATTTGCATGATAATGCTTGCCCATAATGGGCAATGCTTTAATAGAAAGTAATGCAAGGTCAGCAAAGGCCAAATACACATCCTGACCCTTGGTCAACAATCCAAATTCATTTTTATGCGGCGTATTCAACGTAAACGATAATTTATGGGTAGACACCGTATCCGTGAGTGGATCATCACGGTTACATACCACTTTTTTGCAATGTTGGTAAACACGATGCTTTACCTGTTGGTACTCAGCTAAATCATGATAGCGATCCATGTGATCAGGCGTAATATTCAACACCGTTGCCACGACTGGCGCAAGCGACAATGTCGTTTCTAATTGAAAACTGGAAAGCTCTAATACAAATAAATTTGCTTCTTTATTATCTAATAATAGATCTAAAGCTGGCACGCCTAAATTACCGCCCGTTTGTACATGAAAACCAGCCATTGTCGCCATCTGACCAACGAGTGTAGTGACCGTGCTTTTTGCATTCGTTCCAGTGATGGCAATCACTGGAACCTTGACTGCTTGCGCAAATAATTCAATATCGCCAATGATGGGTACACCGCGTTTCGCTTGTTCAGCAATAGCAGGTTCTCGCAATGCCACACCCGGACTGAGCACAATGGTTCCGGCTTCATCAAGCAATGCTTTATCAAGCTTGCCTAGAACAACAGGCACATCAGGATAAGCAGATTGAAATGCTAAAAGATTAGGCGGATTTGGCCTGCTATCTGTCACCGCAAAGGGAATACCACGCGCATGCAAATAGCGCGCACAAGAAAGCCCCGTTGCGCCTAAACCGACAATCACGTATAGATGAGCGTTTTTTTTCTGCGTACTCATTAGCGTAACTTCAGTGTGGCCAATCCACACAACACTAGCACACACGTAATAATCCAAAAGCGCACAATCACGCGGGGCTCAGGCCACCCCTTTAATTCAAAATGATGGTGAATAGGTGCCATTTTAAAAATACGCTTGCCGGTTAATTTAAACGATGCCACCTGTAAAATAACGGACACTGTTTCCAACACAAAAATCCCACTCATCACAAAAAAAACAATTTCTTGCCGCACAATCACTGCCACCGTGCCTAGCGCCGCACCTAATGCAAGCGATCCCACAT
>Ga0206988_1292_pt1 | contig 10453 bp, 7 predicted proteins | sample Alteio_BWMinCont_12_FD_153263 | JGI IMG/M metagenome (GOLD analysis project Ga0206988, IMG submission 153263) | Enriched cells from forest soil in Barre Woods Harvard Forest LTER site, Petersham, Massachusetts, United States -... | ecosystem: Environmental > Terrestrial > Soil > Temperate forest >... | reverse complement strand
AAATAAATAAAGCCCAATAGGCCATAGCGAACGGCGATTCGGGATAAATCATTCGTCCCTTGCAATATCTCGCCATAGATGTTCGTGGTCATGTGCGTTTCGTTAACCCCGCGGCCAAACGGATATCTTTCCACATCTCGGATATCATGAAGAAACATGGACGTGCGGTTGATCCGGGTTCGCCGGATCACGGAAGCCTCGGAAAAAGACTTGGTCTCGCTAAAGTAGCTGCCGACTTTTTCCCCGATAAAGGGCAATTGGATGACGACCAGGGCCAACGGAATGAACAGGGCAATAGAAATGAGCTTGATCAGCAGGGAAGACCGATACACAAAATAGCCTCCGAATACCAACAGGGTGAGATAGAAATTGGTCGATACGGTAGTCAGTCCGATGAGGGTCAGGATCAGAAATCGCTTGTTCAACCGCCCCCTATGGAGGACCAGGTTCAGGATCAACGCCAATCCGATATAATACCCAAAGCCGCCAGGCTCCCCGGCAAAGCCCGAATTTTGGGAAGGGTGCCAGGAAGAATAGTGGAACAGGATTCCATACCAATGGCCTTCTTCTCCCCTGGCCTGATCGATGAAATTGAATGGAATTTTGGAGAAAATATGGCTGTCCGCCAGCTGTATAGCGAAGAAAGGCACGGAAATAAGCGCCAGGGCATACAGGGTTTCCTCGTAATGTACAATGAACTGCTCCTTGAATATTTTCATAAAGGAATAACCGATGAACAGCTTCAGGACGCTTCCGCCTAAGGTCAGCAGGTTGAAATTCTCCCCGCCGATAAATGCCCAGGAGAAAAAATTGACGATCAGCCAATAGAGCAGGATATATAGAAAAATGACGTCTATAAATTCCTTTTTGACAAAATACAGGTAGAGAAATCCGAAGCAAGCCATAACGATGAGGCTGGCATCCGAAGTATTAAAAGCGCTTACCCCCGTTCCATAAAAAAAGAAGAGATAAAATACCAGGCGGTCGTACTTGTTCTTTGCGTATTCCATGAAAAAGGCCTAGGTCAGGGCGTGCCTGTTGGCGACTTCGCGATACATGGACAAGGCGGATTCCAAAATTTTTTTCCGGTCATGCCGGGCATGCGCCTCCCGGCGCCCATTGGCAGCCATGGCGCAGCCAGTCTGCGGTGAATGAAAATGCTGAATGAGCGCTCCCGCCAGTGCATACGGATCCCCGTCCGGTAGCAGGGTCCCGGTTTCGCCGGGCTTCACCAGGGTGGAGGTTCCGCCTGCGAAACTGGCCATTACCGGCAGTCCCAATAGCATGGCTTCACAAAGGCTATTGGGGCTGTTTTCTGCATGGGAGACCTGCACAAAGATGTCGGATTCCAAAAGCCGGCTGGCCAGGGATTCCGCGTCGAGGCTACCCAGCAACTCGATGTGCAAATCGTTCAGGCGCCTTACCTCCAGGATGCGCTTAACCAGGCGCACAAAGGAATCTTCCTCTTTCAGACCGGCCACGAGCCAGCGGAAGTTGAATTGGCTTTTCGCCAGCAATCGCGCGGTCTGGATCAGGGTTTCCAAGCCTTTGTACATCGAGGCGCTGGACGTAGTGAATACGGTCGCCTGACGCTGTTGCCGGGCATGCCACTGCTGATTGTAAAAAGCCGGGCGCATGATCTCATCCAAGTGGAAATACTGGGCGTGGGGAGCCAGGACCCGGGAGACCTGCCGGTCCCATTCCGTACGGCCGCATACATACGCCGTACCCGAAAGAATCTCCCGCTCGATTTCTGACCGTTTCCGGAATAAGCGATAGTCTGCTAGCAGGAAGAGATTGCCCCGCAGGAACTGCTTCAGCAGGCCGGGGGCGCGAATCCCACTAAAGTATTTGTGGGCGTAGACTGTCAGATTACCCTGAATGGAGACGATCACGGGAATTTTTCCCACCTTGGATTGGATCAGTCCGAAGGAATTTTCCGTGCCTAAAATATGGATCACGTCGGGTTGGAATTGCCGGATGATGGCCAGGAACTCATCCAGGTTTTCATCGTATTCGACTTTACCCACCATCCGCTGCAGGACCCTTTTGTTCCTGGAATGGTTCAGCCGGCGCACGGGAAAATAAGTGGTTCGGCCAAAGGAGAATGAATCCTGGTGGCGGTCTGCATAATAAACAAGCCCGAGTTCGCCCTGCCCCGATTTTTCCAGTTCAGCCTGAAAGGAACTGATCCATCCGCCTCCTCCGGTCAGTCCTTGCGGCGCAGATTGGCTAAGGCCTGGCGTATTGGCAAACCATAGAATGCGCATCGCCTTTCCATTGCTGAAAGGTGTAGAAGGCCCTTTACTTATTCCAGATTTTTGTAGCTCGGTCAAGGATGAGTTTCTTATACTGAATTCTCCAAAGAATCATCGTCGGCAGGGTCGTGAATAAGGTGGCAATCACGACTCCTGTAGGGCCCCAATGCAGGTTCCGGGCCAGGAATATGGCCAGAGGAACGGTGATCAGGGTAGTCACAATGGCGGTAAAAAATTGCAGCCTGATTTTGCCGGTTCCGTTAATGAAGGTGTTGTATGGAGTGGCCAATAGCGTTACGATAACATAAAAGCAGAGCGCTACATTCATTTTTGTCGGAATGCTGATCGAGCTGCCGATCCAAGTGGCATAGACGGGTTTGGCTATGAGGAGCATCAGGACGCTGAGCAGGCTTAGGGCGTAAGAGATAGCCACGATCTTTCTCATCGTTTTCCTGATCCAGCCATATTCCTTTTTGACATATGCTTCTGTAAATGCGGACCAGAAGGGCGTCATGATGATGCCGTAAATCATGGTAACCACCGTAAAATACCGGAACGCAATATTATACGTCGTTACGTCCCCGGGTCCGAAGAGCTGGGTGATGATGATGTTTGAACTGGTAAAAAGTACGAGGGAGGCAATCTGGATTATGAAGAATTGGAAACCAAGCCCCAATAAATTCCGAGAATAAGACAAATGCACGAATTTCAAACTGGGGCTGACTTCCTTGAATCTTCCGGTGAAGAAAATGAAATTGAACAGGCCGAGCACCAGGACCGGAGCTGCGCTGAAAGCGGCGGCAGCGAGAAAGAGCGAGCTTTTGGTTGTAACGGAAAGGCAATAGAGCAAAACCAGCGAAAGAATATTCCCCAAGGGTCCCATCAAATTGTTCAGTGCGGGTTGCTGATAGGCAAACAATATATTCCCTATTAAGGATAAAACAAAGCGGAAGCAAAAAAAGGTAAAAACGAAGAGGATGACTTTGGCAAGTTCCAGGCGAAGAGCCTCCGGAGCATTCAATATGGAAGGCCAGTTCAGGTGCGGGTTGACGATCCAAAAAAGAATGCTGATGACAAAGAATATACCCGCAACCAAAAAATAAGAGGTACTGACATAGGTCTTTGCCAAGGACACATTCCCGGTCGCCAGCGTTTCGGCCAGCTTGTTGCGCAGCCCATTTCCGATCCCAATGTCGAAAAAACTGAACCAGCTTACGATCGACGCGATGGTCAGCCAAATCCCGTAAATATTCTTGTCCAGGTAGTGCAGCGCCAGCGGAATCATTACAAACTGGCTCAAAATACTTGCCCCTTTGATTAAGAAGGAGTAGAGAATATTCCGGTACGCCTTTGTCGTCCGCTCGTGCCCATCCAGGAATAAGCGATTCAGCTTTAGGATTCCCGCGTTTGTAGGCATGCCCATTTTCTTGTAAATAAATCGGCCACTCTTATGCAATACCGACATAGTTCTCAGATTATTAATGGATTATGCTCCAAGTAATGGATCGGGCTGCCTATAGCTTCGCTACCCTCAGTCCCATAGGGCCAAAGCAGGCATTCCATCCAGTTATTCCAATAAGGTCAGCGTCGTCTCAACCTTGCTCCCATTTAGCCTTTCCGTTGGAACGGGCAAGAGGAGTAAGAAGCCTCAGTTGACTAATTCTGTCATGGACAGACAAATAAAGTATGGTCCATGGCACAGCATCCTGGCCAAGGCAAAAGAACCTTCGGTTATCCCGGAATTTTTTAAAGGGAGTTTGCTTGCGGTTGGGGGGGTTAAGGCAATATTTTCGGGCTGGGAAATGCCGCGAAAAGAACAATCTGGGATAAGGTCGGTAAGTCCGGATAAATAGTAGACGCTAAAGGACATATCAGTTCATGCTGCAATTACAAATTCGTTTTTTCAGCTCTGGACAGTCAATCGCTTTCCGAATCAGAATTGGCTAGTAGTCTACCTCGCAACAGCCGGATTGCTCCAAGTTGGGGTGAGGCAGTGTTTTACAAATGATATTGGGTGAAACGGTTAATGGCAAGCCCGTGAAAGCAAATTAGCTTTGATCCATTGTCTTTGGAGCGAAGCGGGCTTAAAGGTTAGTAATGAAAGTCAGTCAGTTATCCTTTATGAAGGACCCTCAGGTTTTAAATATTGGAATTTGGGGGGAGTGGAGGTGCGCAAACTTAAGCAGAAAATTCAAGAATTCATAGCAAACGGCCAATAACTGATAGAATAAAATATGTGTAATCCTTGGCCGTATCTATAGTAAAAAGCGCTCGTAAAAATACTTAGTTAATTTACTAGACGATATAAACATCGAGCAGCAGCGAATTCGACTTTCAATTGCGAAGAAAATGGTATTTTAAATTTCCTTCCTCAACCAACCCGATGCCTGGAATGCCTACAACCATCAGACGTAATGGCCTCATTATTTTGGCTTTGCTTTTTTCTGTGGGGTTTCTGACTTTTCTCGCTTCCTCGATCCAGCGGGGTGTCTTTTTTTCTTCGGATGGTGGCATGAAGTATTTGATGGTCAAACAAATCAGTGAAGGGAAAGGGTTCAAGTATCTACATACGGATCAGCCGGCTTGGGTGCAATCGATTTGGAATGAGGGCTTTTTCCCTTTTGGGCCTCCGTTCATCTATCCTTCGGCTTCCGGATTCCTGTTTTCATTTCCTCCGGCCTTTCCCTGGATAAGCGCCTTTTCATTTCACTATTTGGGCTATACCGGCTTGTATCTCCTTCCGTTTCTCAGTACGATTGGATTATGGATCTCCCTGGTTTATGTATTGAAACGCTACCATTTAGAGAATGGTAAAATAGCCCTCACCCTATTGGTTCTTGTCTTCTGTTCTCCCCTTACAATTTATGGCGCCAGCTTTTGGGAACATACTACAGCAGAATGGTTCTTGTTCATTGGCGCAATTGGCATCTTGGGGCCACCCAAAAACCGGGGACTGGCCGTAGCAGCGGGTTTCGTTTCCGGTCTGGCGGTCTGGCTTAGACCGGAAGCCCTGATGATGAACATGCTGTACCTCGTTGCATTGATTGCCTGTTTTATAAAGCAGCGGAATGGTTCTCTCCTGTTATTGCTTGTAGGCATTGGTCTCCCAACATTGGCATTTTTTTTCTTCAATAAGATTGAATGGGGAGCATTTTTTGGCGTTCATGGGTACCAGGTCTTGGATCGTCCGGCGCTTTCGACTGCCTGGGCCAACGGGGTCAGCAATCTCTGGCATATAAACCTGCGTGCGCTGAGGTTTTTTCCTATTCTGCTTTTCTTATTCCCCCTGGCGTATTGGACCCGGAAAGATCAATCCGGTCCAGACCGCTATCGGCTGAATCTCCTCCTGGTCGTTTTGGCCCTGTACTGCTTGCTTACGCCCTTCATCCTGCCCAATCAAGGCGGAAGGCAATGGGGGGCCCGTTATTTCCTGCCAGTCATTCCAGCCGGACTGCTCGCGGTAGCCAGATTGCAAATGCAATGGCGATACAAAAACCAACCCGATTGGCAGCGGATGGGGATGGTGGCTGCCTCAGTCCTGATCATCGGCTATTCATTCTACCTAAATACGGTCAAGGGTGGTATTCGAACGCTGCGTCAGGAAAATTACCATCGGGTCAAACCCAGCCTGGATTTCATCGCCAACCGAAACACGAAAACGATTGTTATTAATGCCGGGTACATCGCGATGGAGTTGTCGTATGATTTCGGCGAACGGTTTTTCTTTCTGGCGGACAATGACCAAAAATTAGCCGCGCTATTAGATCAGTTAAAGGCTTCAGGCATTCATGAATTCATTTATATCTACGACGTCAACCGGGACAAGGGTCTGCCTCAAATCTTACAGAAACCCGGTAAGCCCGAAATGGCTACGGGAAATTTTGCCTGCTCGAAATTTTCCATTCCCTGAATTGCCCCTTACCGGGTTGCTTATAGGCTGTGGGTATCTATAGATCTGAACATTAACCCAAATTCTTGTCCGCTTTTCATCGTATATAATTGATTGTCAGATGTTTTCAGTAATATTTGAGGATGGAGGTCAGCCCCTTGCTGAGTATTTCAGAATGAAGTTTGAATTGGGGGCATTTAAGGGCAACAGCGACAGCTCTCGGGTAAATAAAATCCCATTACTCAGCGTTATTGTGTGCGTATCCTCAAACCTGAACCATTCCCCCCTGAAAACGGCTGATTTATTTGAATGCTTTCCTGCCTGGCAGACGACCAGAGCTTGAATCGGATTCTACCTCTTTTCGGGCATTAAATGCTTGTTTTTCAATAAAGACGGAAGGAGTTGGATATTAAAATCTACTATATTTGCAACCTAGAATCCATAAATCCTGGTAAAAGACCTCCGGAAGGCAACGCATGGCAAGAATGTTGTCTCGGTAGGGCTCCCAGAGCCTATAAATTATATTGTTAATCCTGTGAAGAAGAAGTTGGTCGAAGATAGACACGTTATATATTTATTTTTTGGAAGGGTATAAAGAGCAAATTCAATGATGCTCCTTATACCCTTTTCGCTTTTGGGGCGACTGAGGGTCGCATTAATAAAATATTAATTTACAATTAGTTATGATCCATGCTGTAACTGAGGGGGCGAAGCTGTGCCTGGTAATGAATCATGAATAGCGACAAAAAAAACTGGTACGCGCTGTACACCAAGCCTCGCTGGGAGAAAAAAGTGAACCAGCGTCTTCAGGATAAGCACCTGGAAACTTACTGTCCGCTGAACAAAGTGCGGCGGAAGTGGAGCGACCGGATGAAGGTAGTGGAAGAGCCCCTGTTCAAATCCTATGTTTTTGTGCGCATTCAAGATGAAGACCGAACCAAAGTTCGCATGACCGAGGGCGTGGTGAATTTTGTATACTGGGAGGGCAAGCCGGCCGTTGTGAAAGACAAAGAAATTGAAATTATCCGCAAATTCCTCAATGAATTTCAAAATGTCTGGGCAGAGCCGATCAATTTGCTTCCCGAAGATCGGGTTAGAATTAACCAAGGACTGTTTATGGACAAGCTGGCGAAAGTAAAAAAAATGGTCAACAATAATAAGGTGCAAGTAATAATAGAAAGCATTGGTTATTCGTTAGTCGCGCTTATAGACAAATCAAATCTTTCCACAATTGAAAAATAGTAGATTTGACGACAATACCTGGATCATGCCCTTTAAGCCCTTGCGGCGCATTTGCTTGCCTGCTTGTATAGTCGCGCCCATATTGGTGGCTTTCTTCGTATCCCTGTTCAGCTCCTGTGGAAGCACCAGGCCCCTCACCTACATGCAGGGAGCCTTTGATACAGCCAAATTGAGTGTTATAACGGCAAGTGAACCTATTATTCGGAAAGGGGACTTGCTCAGCATTATAGTATTCAGCGATAACCCTGATGCAACAAGAATCTATAATCAATCAGTAATAACCACTGCAGGCGGTACCGCTGTTTCTGGAATTCCTGGCAGCGCTCCTGTGTCTCCTGGATACCTAGTGGATGAACACGGCAATATCATGTTCCAGCAGTTAGGCTCCCTTCACGTGGAAGGCCTTACTATTGCGCAGCTTAAAGATACATTAGATGGCCGTTTTCAATCAGATTCTCTATTAAAGCATCCCTATTACAGCATACGATTTTTGAATTATAAGTTCACCATGCTTGGGGAGATAGCCAGACCGGGACAATTTAGCATACCGGGTGACCGGATCAATTTGCTTGAGGCGTTAGCATTGGCAGGAGATATGACTTTTTATGGTCGACGAGACAATGTGCTCATCATTCGCGAAAGCAATGGAAAACGGGAATGGGCCAGATTGGACCTGACTAAGCCAGAAGTGATGGGCTCCCCATATTTCTATCTGCAACAAAATGACCTGGTAATAGTAGAACAAACCCGGAAGAAGGTTGCTGCCAACGACCAGCTTACTACCAGGAATGTAAGCTTGGCTGCGACCATTGTATCGACTTTGGCGATCCTGTATACCATTTTTAGATAATTAAGTTAATAGCTCCTGATTATTAACCAATGAGTGACCCCAATAACGGTTTCACGACCTTAAATATTCCAACCAGTAATATATCTTGGGCACTCGGCCCCAGGGAATTTGTATTCAAATACATCAAATACTTGCCCTGGTTAATTATATGCGTGGTCGTTGCTTTCGTGCTGGCCTATATCAGAATTAGGTATACGACCCGAATCTATCATGTACAATCCTCTATGATGATCAAAGAGGAGAGGGCAAGTGCAGGAGATAATCAACGTTTCGATGAATTGTTCATGAATTCCGGTGGTGTCAATCTGAATGACGAAATCCAGATACTACATTCCAGGCCAGTAATGCAACGGGTTGCCAAAGACCTTGGAATTCAGATTCGATATTTTGGAACGGGTAAGATTATCCGGTCAAGTCTTTCCTATCCGGATGCTCCGGTGAAACTTGAAATCTTGGGAATAGCCGATTCGTCAAATGGATTTGGATTTCAAGTGAATGTCCTCAACGACAATCTGTTCAATTTCGGGAAAGGAACTAAAACCATGTATTTTGGCCAACCTTTTGACTTAGATAGAAATCGTGTTGTATTATATCGAAACAAACTAAATGACATTCATAATTATTCAAGCCCGCAGTTTCTTGTCAGGTGGGATCCCATAGCATCGGCGGCGGATGGGCTAATTGGAGGATTAAAGATTGTCCAAGCAGATCCGCAATCAACAATACTTACCTTATCTTATGAAACTGAGAATATTAGCCTAGGAAAAGATGTCCTCAATACACTTATGGCAGTATACGATTCTCTAATTGTAGAGGATAAAAAGCAAATCAACAATAACACACTGACTTTTATCAACCTTCGATTGAAAGAACTCAGTGACCAATTAAATGGTGAGGAAAACAATATTAAAGATTACAGGGTCAAGAATGAAGTCTTTGATATTGAGGGTCAGTCCAAAATGTATTTGGGTAACATTGAAGAAACATCAAAGCAATCCGCTCAACAACAAGTCAAAATTCGAGTCCTAAATTGGCTTTTGGATTATCTCAAAAACCCTTCAACTAGAGATAGTTTGGTACCTGTTAACGTAGGTATTGAGGAACCTGTGCTTGGCCAGCTGGTTGCTGAATATAACCGGTTACAGCAAGAAAAAGAATCCAATCTTAAGACTACGCCAGCAAACAATCCAATGATTATCGCTATGGAATCAAGACTGGAAAAATTGAGAATCCAGATGGTCCAGGTTTTAATCAATGTAAGGGAAGGCTACCAAATCTCACTCGACAAAATGGACCAGCAAGCAGAGGGATTTCAAGGGCAGTTGAGGGCGTTGCCCGGTAAGACCATGCAGTTAGTTAATATTCAGCGACGTCAGAAAATACTCGAAGATCTATATTCAATCCCATAGCCGTACCCACCGTAATATCCATAACCACCATAATATCCTGTGTAATAGCCACCTTCTAGTTTTACATCATTCAATAAAATAGAAATTGAGGGCAGCTTTTTTTCAATATAGAGATCCTCTACTAGACGTAGTATTTTCCGGTACGTGTGGCCTTGTCTAATTACAAAAAGAGTACAATCTGTAAACTTGCCAAGGCTTATGGAATCGCTTACCAGGCCAACCGGGGCTGTATCCATCACTACCACATCAAACCGACCTCGAACTTCCGCCATCAACTCATCCAGCTTAGGATCCAATAGTAATTCAGCAGGATTAGGAGGAATTGGCCCACATGGAATTACAAACAAATTTTCAAAACCCGGAACTGGAATAATTATGTCATCCAATTTAGCTCTCCCAATAATGTAATTCGTGATCCCCATTTTACGCTTCAAGTTCAGACTTTCCATAATCTTAGGCTTTCGGATATCAAATTCCATAAGCGCAGTTTTTCTTCCTCCAAGCGCCATCACTGCAGCTACATTGATACTTACGAATGATTTTCCTTCGCCGCTAAAGGACGATGTGACCATCAAGAAGGGGTTTTCCTTCTTAACGGTCATATATTTCAGGTTGCTGCGGATAATTCGAAATTGTTCAGCAATAAACCGCCTGCTATTTTTTGTAACAACGAGAATTTCATCTTCTTCTGAATGACCTATCTCCCCCAATATCGGAGCAGTAGTTCTCTTTTCAACGTCGACTCTATTATTTACTTTGTCACGCATCAATTCCAAAAGGGAAATGACTCCCACAGGCAACACGA
>Ga0206988_1257_pt1 | contig 10615 bp, 7 predicted proteins | sample Alteio_BWMinCont_12_FD_153263 | JGI IMG/M metagenome (GOLD analysis project Ga0206988, IMG submission 153263) | Enriched cells from forest soil in Barre Woods Harvard Forest LTER site, Petersham, Massachusetts, United States -... | ecosystem: Environmental > Terrestrial > Soil > Temperate forest >... | reverse complement strand
CCATCAGTGACTGGGCAATGTTTTTTTCCTGATATGCCTTAACCGGAAGAGTCCGGGCCTGCCCGAGCATGGCAAGCAATTGACGCTTATCCGGGAGCGAGCTGGAATCCTTGCCCGGGGCAGTCAACAGCACGAAGCTGCCCTGGTTGCTTATCGTCTCTTTGGCTACGGCATTGGTTTCTGACAAAGGGATGCCGGGCAACTCTGCTTTCAGGAACGCATAGCGCTCACCGATCGACGGGATGGGTTCCCCCTCCAGGAAATGGTTGATATATGCCTGGACCAGCTTGGGGGACTCGGTCTTATTTCTGTTGCGATAAGCATTTTCCGCCTGCGTGAGCAGAGTGATTTTGGCGCGCTGCAGTTCAGCGGCGAGGAATCCGAATTTCCGAACAGATTCCGTCATCTGGACCAAGGAGTCAATGGCATCCTGAGCCGGTCTTTGGCCCAATACGGCAAAAGAGCTGAATGCCCGATACCCTCGAATGAATGAACCAAAGCCGGTGTTTGCAAACAAATAGGGTGGATTGGCTTGCTGAGTCAGTTCGCTCAAGCGCTGGTTGATCATGGCAGTGAACAATTCCTCTACCAGGGAATGGCGGTAATCCGACCAAGTTACCGTCGGTTTTTCCCGCTCGATGAAATCGATTATCTGCAAAAATTTATACGGCTCCTCCTTATCGGTGAGCACCATGCCTTCACTGACCGCCCGGGCGGGTATTGCAATCAGGGCCGGACGAGCCCTTTCCCTGCCGGGATTGCGCAGGGAAGCAAAATGCCTGGTGATTTCCTCCAAGGCCCTTGCCGGGTCAATGTCTCCGACTACGATGACGGCCATTAGGTCGGGACGGTACCAGTCCCGGTAAAACCGCCGGAGCGTCGCATATTTGAAATGGCGGATCGTGTCGTCCTTTCCGATCGGAATCCTCTCGGCGTATCGCGACCCGTTGAATATCTTCGGAAAATATTGCTTGCTCAGCCGCTCGTCCGCACCCTTTCCGAGCCGGGACTCCTCCAGCACCACGCCCCGCTCCTTATCGATTTCAATGCTGTCGAGCAGGGCATGCGCAGCCCAATCTTCGAGAATGGTAAACCCTTTCTCCACTTTGGCCCGGTCGTCCGAGGGAATGGGAAGGATATAAACCGTTTCGTCGAATCCGGTATAGGCATTTAGGTCTGCGCCGAATTGTACCCCTATCGATTGAAGGTAGCTGACCAGTTCGTTTTTTGGGAAATGCTTCGAACCGTTGAAATTCATGTGCTCCATCATGTGGGCCAGACCTTGCTGATCCGGATCTTCAAGCACCGATCCTGCATTTACTACCAGGCGAAGTTGGACTTTGCCTGCAGGCAAATTGTTTTTGCGGATATAGTATCGAAGGCCATTTGCCAGCCTGCCCAAGCGCACCGAGCTGTCCAAGGGAATCCGGTCTGTCAAACGGAATTGGGAGAAGCTTGCCGGGCCGTTGAGGCTTAATGCCAGGATCAGGAAGGATAAGGCTAGATTTTTAAACATGGCATTTCGTTTTTACTGGGAATCCGGCCCAGCGGCCTGCGGTGCTCTAGGGGAAAAGGGGCCCGATCGGCTTTCCGATGCAGGCACTCGGCATTTGAATTTGAAGCAAGGCCGCGAGTGTCGGCGCAATATCTGTTACCTGAACCGGTTGATTGCTCGTCCCGTGCCGGATCCCCCATCCCATGAAGACCAGCGGAATATGCGTATCGTACGGGTTCCAGGAGCCATGCGTGGTTCCTGTTGGGCTAAACCCTTCAAACCAACCGGGATTGAGAATGACCTGCACGCCGCCGCTTCGCTTAAAATAATAGCCGTTAACCGCCATCGATTTCAGGGGCTCCGGAACCGGGTTTTCCCCAATGCGGTCGATATCCAACGCATAAGCGATACCGGGCTGTTCCCGGAGAAAACGCACCGTCATCGCTTTTATGGAGTCAAAATTCAGGTGTCTACCGGTGATCAGACCTAAATCAAAATTCACCTGGTAGTTCATGATCGACCGGACCAGGGGCCGGAGGCCGAACGTGGAGGAGAGTATACGGTTCAAGCTGTCGGCCAGCGGGCCGCCCCGCCAAAAGTCGGCCGGAAGCCGGTGCTTTTTCATAAACCCGATCGAATGGGCAACGCCGTGATCTGCGGTAAGAAAAACCAGGTAGCGACCTTTGCCGATCTTCTGGTCCAGGAAGCGGAAAAACCTGGCCAGGTCCTGGTCCAGGCGGAGATAGGTGTCTTCGATCTCCACTGAATTCGGGCCAAACATATGACCCACGTAATCCGTGGAGGCGCAGTTGATGGTAAGAAAGTCAGTGCCCTGTCCCTGGCCTAAGCCATATCCGGTCACGGCAGCTTCGGCAAATTCCAGGGTCAGGCTATTCCCGAACGGGGTCGACCGAAAACTGCCCGGCGAGTTTGCATACAACTCTTTGACGCGGTGCGGAAATACAGCGATCGATTCCCCTTTGAATTTTCCCTCATAAGGCTGATTCACGGAGTCGCTTTGCGCATATTTTTCCAGCGGATAGAGGGAGTTCCAGTCATTGGCCAGCAATTTCCGGATGTGATCTGCATCATTGAATTGAATGACCCAGTCCGGAAGCTTGTCCAGATAATAGGTGCTGCTGATGAAATGACCGTTTATATCGTCCAGCCAAAAAGCTGCCGTGGGCATGTGGCCAGCCGGAAGTATCGCGGCGCGGTCCTTGAGCGATATGCCGACTACGCGCGACTTAAAATTCGTGGCTATGCGCAGCTCGTCGGTGATGGTGGAGGCCAACAGGTTCCGGGGAGACATTTTCCCTTCCGAACTGGTGCTTCCTACGCCTTGCTCGGCGCTGTCGCCGGTGCAATACACGACTTTACCGGTCAGCTGATCAGTCCATTCATTTCCGGTAATCCCGTCAAGGGCAGGCACAGACCCGGTGAAAATAGCCGCATGTCCTACGGCCGTATAGGAAGGTATATAGTTCAGTAGGGTATTTTCGCAGGAAAACCCCTCATTGAGCAATCGTTCAAAACCGCCCGTACCATATAATGTCCGGTAGCGATAGAGGAAATCCCAGCGCATCTGATCCACGACTATTCCGACTACCAGCTTTGGTCCATGCGATTTTGCTTCCGGTCCTGCCGATTTGACCTGGCCCGAGGCAACAGATAGACAGCCGGAAACAATCACCAAGGAAAAAATCCTGCACATGAAGTGGGAATTACCAGCAAATGTATCAGAATTGAGTGACAAGGCGGATGCGGGATAGATAAGCGATCAGCGCCCATTCACCCGTTCGGCCTGAGCCGGTGCTGCCTCCTGTATTTCTTCTCGCGGTGTCCGTAAAATGGCTATTTTTATGGCCAGAATTATCCCTAAATCACGCATAGGTATGGCTGATATTTTCGCGCGGTTGGTCAAAAATTATGGCCCCATTGGACAACACCGGGACCGGGCTCATGGCTACTTTGCCTTTCCTAAACTGGAAGGGGAAATCGGAAGCCGGATGAAATTCAGGGGAAGAACCATGATCGTCTGGAGTTTGAACAATTATCTGGGATTGGCCAATCACCCCGAAGTGCGTGAGGCGGATGCTGCGGCCGCCGCGCAATTCGGCCTTGCAGCGCCGATGGGCGCGCGCATGATGAGTGGAAACAGCGATTTGCATGAACGCCTGGACCGCGAGCTGGCTGCATTTGTGTCTAAAGAGGATGCTTTGCTTTTGAATTATGGCTACCAGGGCATGGTCAGCATCATCGACGTGATCTGCGGCCGGCATGATGTGGTCGTGTATGATGGCGAATCTCATGCCTGCATCATCGACGGGTTGCGCCTGCACCCCGGCCATCGCTTTGTTTTCAAGCACAATGATATGGAGGATTGCGAAAAGCAGTTGATCCGGGCTTCCAACCTCATCGACAAGCAGGGTTCCGGGGGTATCCTGGTCATTACGGAAGGAGTCTTCGGGATGGCTGGGGATCAGGGAAAACTAAAGGAAATTGTCGGGCTCAAAGACCGGTATGAGTTCCGATTGCTGGTGGACGACGCGCACGGATTCGGAACTTTGGGAAAGACCGGTGCCGGGGCCGGTGAAGCCCAGGGAGTACAGGACCGTATTGACCTCTATTTTTCCACTTTTGCCAAATCCATGGCCTCTGTTGGCGCTTTTGTCGCAGGGGATAAGAATATTATCGATTATATCCGATACAATATCCGGAGCCAGATTTTCGCCAAATCACTCCCACAGGCATTCGTATCGGGAAACTTGAAAAGACTGGATCTGCTGCGGAAAAATCCCTCCCTCCGGCAAAAACTATGGGACAATGCAACCAAGCTTCAAACCGGGCTTAGGGAAAAGGGCTTTGATATCGGAAAAACGGATTCCGTGGTAACTCCAGTCCATATGAAAGGAGATGTGCCGGAAGCGACATCCATGGTCATGGATTTGAGGGAAAACTATGGAATCTTTTGCTCCATTGTGGTCTACCCAGTTATTCCGAAAGGCCATATCATCTACCGACTTATTCCGACGGCCGAACATACAGATGAAGATATTCGATTGACACTCAAAGCATTTGAAGACACTAAGAAAAAGCTGGATGCCGGGGATTATAAAGTGGAAGCCATCCCCGACATGGCCGAGGCCTGATCTTTCGGCTGCATATTTTTTGCGCCCTTCCCCCGTATTTTTGGAAAATCTTCCCGGAATGGGCATCGACCTACTTCTTTTTTATTCGTAAGTTATTGATTTACAATCAGGTATTTTTTGGCATCCGCCTTGCGATTCATGTCATACCCATTGGGATCCGGTGGCGTATGCCGGGATCCCGGGGTTGAATCCGAAACATGAAAACACAGGTTACCATAAAAAAGACGATACTGAGGAAGGGAGCCATCCTGGCTTTTCTCATTCCACTTTATCTTTTGGTGGCCGGCGCTCACCACAAAGCTGCCCGGGATTCTGCGGCGGTAACCATCACTTTGCATACCGTCTCGACATCCAATAAGTCGGTTGATTCGGTTTTAGTAATATTTGACAAGTTCGACCGGACCGGGGCAGGGATTGTCAAACAGGTTTACTATCCGGTGCGCAATCAAATCTCCATCATTATTCCCAAGGGGAAATATTATGTAGACCTGATTTGCCTGGGAGGCACGCACAACCGGGAGCATCTAGATGGCGTCGTCAACGCCAAGGTGAATAAACGCAATGCCATCCTATTCCATTTGAAAGAGTCTGCCGTATTCGAGCCCGGGTCTGTGCGCATGCCGGCCGAAAAAATCGATCCCAGCAATTTTTCCATCACTCACATCAATTAATCCCCGCGCAGGCATCCGCATGAACCCCTAGGGCGGGAGCAATTCCCATACTTGGGTGTTTTTCCCGTACATGCACCAACAAAAAGGCCTCCCTGTTCAGGAGGCCGCACTAATCAAATACCATTAACCATTAAACCTTATCCTATGAAAAATCAAATATAAGGGGTTCGATCCAAAAATTTTCAAACCGACTTCTCTTTTTCCCCCCGCTTCTGTGAAATTGATCAAAATCAAGTGTATTTTGGACGATTATTCCGGCGACGTCCGAAAAAGGCCCCGGATTTACCAGCTGGCCTTGAAGCTTTTCTGGTAGTCTGCGAAAGGAACCTTGCCATAGGCTCCCTCTCCAAAATATTTGACGACCAATTCCAGATCCTTGGCCTCGAGATATCCTGGTATCGCTTGAGGTCCAGTTCCGTCGGAGGGAAGGATGACCGTAGTAGGAAACTCCAGGCGGCCCTGCGTCAGCCAAAGGGCGAATTCATTGACCCGGTAACCCGCATTGTACTCGAATCTTCTCCCTTCCCACAGCATGGCATCCCGGGACTCGGCATTTACCTTGACCACGTAAAACTTCCGTTGGAGATATTCGACTACGGCTTCTTTGCTGTAGGTTTTTTTGTCCATCACTTTACACCAGCCGCACCAGTCGGTATACAAATCCATCAACACAGGCCTTTTTTCTTTCTTCAGGCTGGCGGCGGCCTCATCCAAGGTCATCCACGATGGATGGGTTGTCCGAAAGGAAGCGGTTCCGGAAGGTAGCAGGCTGGTCAAGCAGCCGGACAGGGCAAGCAGAATTAGCTTTTGCAATGTACATTTGTTGTCTTGCCAAAACTACACAAATACCGTGCATAAAATTGTAGTGTCCATTACCGGTGCGAGTGGATCGCTTTACGCCAGGCTACTGCTCGAGAAATTGGAAGGCCTCCGCGAGCAATGGAATGACGTGTCCGTGGTGCTCAGCAGCAATGCCCGCCTGGTGTGGAAAACGGAATTGGACGGGCCTACCCCAGAATCCTTTCCCTTCCGCCTGTATTCCCCGGACGATTTCTCCGCACCATTCGCATCGGGTTCCGGCCAATACGACACGTTGATCATCATCCCCTGCTCCATGGGCACCCTGGGCCGCATCGCAGCTGGCGTCTCGAATGACCTGACTACGCGCGCTGCCGACGTGATACTCAAAGAAAGAAGAAAGCTCATTTGTGTCGTCCGCGATACGCCGTATCATTTGGTGCACATCCGCAATATGGAGACGGTTACGCTGGCCGGAGGAATCATTTGCCCCGCAAATCCTTCGTTTTACAGCCGGCCCAAGAGCTTGGAAGAATTGGCCGGAACGGTCGTTGACCGGGTCCTTGACCTGGCCGGATTTGCCATCAAAACATTTCGCTGGGGAGAATAGAGGGTGCCGGGGACCCGGTTTAGCGGATTCTAGTTCCGGAGGTCCACTTCTTCGACTCCCGGATGCTTGGTCTTGTCGAAAGTAAATGTCGCATCGCTAAGGCCTGCATTGCCATTCAGGCTGTTTACCGCGTAACTGTATTTGTTGCCTCCCTTATCTAGCATTTTGCTGCCGGCTACGACCTTACTGGCCTTATCTACATAGAGGTAAACCTTAAATATATTTTTCGTTTTGTCCACCGGTGTCATCTCTATCTCGTACACGGACTTGGTGCCCATCTTTTGCTCGCCGTTGAGCTTGTAGAGAAAATCCTTGTCATAAAAATCCGTGAACAGTTTTTGCGGGCTCATCGTACTGGAGGTCGAATCGTATTTGGTGATGGTTACCTCGTTGGACGACTTGTCATAGGTCCACACGGTAACTCCGTCGCAGAATATTTCCTGGCCCGTAATGTCTACGCGGTATTTGTTTCCCTTTAGGTATAGGATCCCCTTTTTGGTCCCTTCCAGATTTCCCTTCGCGTCTTCCACTTTCAGGGTGAAGATCAACTGCATGGATTTGTAGGATTTTATCTTTTGGCTGACTTTGTCGAGGATCAGCTTGGCATCCGGGTCGCTCTTGCCAAGGCTATTGTTCTGAGACTTTCCGATTAAGGCAACACAAACCAAGGCCGAAACAATCGCCAGCACTTTTTTCATACCAACCAGTTACGTGAGTAATGAGGGCGCAAACCTACACGAATTGCCTGGATCGGCAAAGAACCATGCCTGGTTCCTGCAATCGGTATCGGACATTCGCCGGGCTGAACACGGAATCATTTTCGTTCGAAAAGCAAGGGGCAGAATTACCCCCTGCGTCCACCCAGGTAAAACTCCAAGTCAATTTCGGATTTGAACAATACTTCCCGCGCCTTGCTGCCCTGGCTGGGTCCTACAATGCCAGCCGCTTCCAATTGGTCCATCAGACGACCAGCCCGGTTGTATCCGAGTTTCATGCGACGTTGCAATAGCGAAGTTGAGCCCACCTGATTTTGCACAATCAGCCGAGCCGCTTCCTCAAAAAGATCATCATGATCTGCGCGGTCAAAGTCCTTCCCCATGATCTCTCTCTCATCCTCATATTTGGGAAGTTCATAGGGCTTTATAAATCCCCGTTGGTCGGCGATAAAGTCGCAGACGCGCTCGACTTCGGGCGTGTCCACAAAGGCGCATTGAACGCGCGTGATCTCGCCATTGTAGCTGACCAACATGTCCCCCTTGCCAATCAGCTGCTCCGAGCCTCCCATATCGAGGATGGTCCTGCTGTCGATTTTGGACGAGACCTTAAACGCAATCCGTGCGGGAAAATTGGCCTTGATGGTGCCCGTTATGATATTCACTGAGGGACGTTGAGTGGCCAGGATCAGGTGAATGCCTACTGCCCGGGCCAACTGGGCCAGTCGGGCCAGGGGCAATTCAATTTCTTTGCCCGCAGTCATGATTAAGTCCGCGAATTCGTCAATGATCAGCACGATGAACGGAAGATATTTGTGGCCTAACTCGGGATTCAATTTGCGCTTGACAAATTTTTCATTGTATTCCCGGATGTTGCGGCAGGCGGCTTCCTTGAGGTAATCGTACCGCTGATCCATCTCTTCGCACAAGGCGTTGAGCGTATAAATCACTTTCTTGGTGTCCGTGATGATCGGTTCCTCATCGGCGCTAATCTTGATCAGAAAGTACTTTTCGATAATGCGGTACAAGCTAAGTTCTACTTTCTTGGGGTCGACTAAGACGAACTTGAGCTGAGAAGGATGCTTTTTATACAGCAGGGAAACGAGAATAGCGTTTAATCCCACCGATTTGCCCTGGCCCGTTGCCCCTGCCATCAGCAAATGCGGCATGGCTGTCAGGTCAACGATAAAATGTTCGTTGTCGATTTTCTTGCCGATGGCGATGGGAAGCTGATAGGAATTGTGCTGAAATTTTTCAGAGCTCAGGAGAGTTCTCATGCTGACCAAGGTCTTCTTGGCGTTCGGAACTTCGATCCCGATCGTGCCTTTGCCCGGAATCGGAGCAATGATCCGGATGCCCAGGGCCGAGAGGCTGAGCGCAATATCGTCTTCCAGGTTTCTGATCCGGGAGATCCGGACGCCGCGCTCTGGAACAATCTCGTAAAGCGTTACCGTTGGTCCGACCGTTGCGCTGATTTTTTGAATCGAAATATCATAATTTTTCAGGGTTTCGATGATCTGGGTTTTGTTGGCTTCGAGCTCTCCCGCATCCTGAACGATTTTTTCACTCCCGTGTGCGTCCAGGAGGTCAAGGGTTGGATAGACATAATCCTTCAAATCCCAGGTCGGTTCATAATCGGCCAGGGGGCCCCCTATTTTGGTCTCTTGCGCAGGCTCGGCCGGCACCGCTTTTATTTCCAGTTCCAACTCCGGCTGTGGGCGAGGGGGCTGGACCGACCCTTTGCCGGTCTGCGCAGGCAATTCTTTTGGTGTCCACTGGGCCCCTCCCTTTGAATCCTCTCTTTCCACCAGATGCAGGTCCAGGGCAGGGTCCGGACCGGGAGAAACCGGATTCTCTGGCTTATCCGCATCCGTCCAGTGAGGAGCCTGCTGATTGGGTGGAACCTGAATAAAAAGCTTGGCTCCACCTGCCTCCCCAGGATCCTGGGGTAGCGGGGACGGCCTGGCCCGTTTTAGGGCTGGCAACATGAATGCGGGGTTGAATCGCCAAATGATAAATACCAGGGCTAGCGCCAGAAGCAGCGCGGCAGTCCCTATGCGTCCGATTAACCCATTCAGCCAATCCCGGATCAGGTTGCCTACCGCGCCACCATAGAAGAACGAGCTGCCGTTAGTAAAAAAAGAAAGCGCCAGAGCGCCAATAGGGAGTCCCAGCAATAAATAGCGGGCATTCCGGCTCAGGGAGAAAATCCTCCGGGAAAAAAGCCAGTTGACGCCAACGACAAAGAAAAAGGAGCAGAACAGGTAGGAAGCCAGTCCAAAACCATTGTAAAAAAACTGGTTCGAAAGATAAGCCCCCAGGCTTCCCATCAGGTTGGCCACCTTGGCGTGCGAACCGGGCAGCAAAATGGAAGAAGACCTCACCTTGTCCTGGTCTTCGCTCCAGGTGAACAGGTAGGAACTGAAGGAAATAAACAGAAAACTGGCGGTCAGCAGGAAAAGAGCCCCCAGCATTTTGCGAAGGCGCCCGTCCCTTGCGATCTGTTTCAGTGGCAGTTTCTGAACTTGTTCCGGGCGCAAGGATCCCGTTCCGGGTTTCCTTCCCTTCTTTGATTTCAGTCGGTCTGCCATGGTTGCAAAGATAGGCAACCGACCGATCACCGCTAGGAAATCCAAGGGTTGCCGGCATGGAGTTACGGCCTAGTTCCCCTGCGGTTTTTTGCCTATATTGTCACTCCGGCTGGCGCAGCCGCCGGATTCGGTACCCGGAAAATCAGGACCGGACACCGTTGGCAACCATGCATGAAACCGCCCGGCATATTGATAAGCGGCGGGGGCATATCTGCAGGCGGATTTTCCCTTCTCCCTGCCCGGCGGCCCTGTTGCTGCTGGTTATGATCCAGTTGGAGTTGGTGCTCAGGTCGGCCGCCCAGATCCCAAAGCCGGATTCGGTACTGGATGCAGCCCATATCCCTTTCGCCCGTTCCCTTGACCAAGGAGTTTATTTTGGTTTCTATGGAACGCGGAAAATCCCGGATAGCCGGATAGACAGTCTGCCCATTGACCAGCCTCTTCCGGCCGCATACAGTCAAAAAATTCCTTCCCGGCTGATCGGTCAGGATCTTTTCCTGCGCTTTTTCCTGCGCAACAGCGCAGACACCCCGGTCCATCTTTATTTCTTCCCCGGCCTGTTCTGCGAACAATTCAGTTTGTTCG
>Ga0206988_1290_pt1 | contig 10623 bp, 9 predicted proteins | sample Alteio_BWMinCont_12_FD_153263 | JGI IMG/M metagenome (GOLD analysis project Ga0206988, IMG submission 153263) | Enriched cells from forest soil in Barre Woods Harvard Forest LTER site, Petersham, Massachusetts, United States -... | ecosystem: Environmental > Terrestrial > Soil > Temperate forest >... | reverse complement strand
TGGAGAAGCGTTTTCACTAGGATACAAAGAAAAAAACCTAAACAGTCATCCACCACGCTTAAGTTTAACTATCAACATTAATACAGATAAATTAGTAAATACTGATATAGACATTCTCCGTCGCTTATTTACTTATTTAATACAGTCCAAAGAAAAAAGTAACGCAAAAATAGCAATGCTGACATTTGACAAACCATTTAAAAGTTTTAAAAATGTAGAGTCGGTTACCATCATCCCATCTTTATTTAATCTCTCAATCTCGTCAATTAAAGAAAGCTTTCAAGAATTAGATAAAAACGATTTGTTAAAGAACCCTATTATTTTTATGGCGCTGCACGCCGCCATGACACAAACCAATCTCCCGACCTCGCTCACTGAATGGCGTAAGTTGATTTATAAATACTTAAACGATGGAGAAGCAGATTTAGAGTTGGGCTGGGATGACTCTTATGCTTCACGTCTTTTGACGAATATGCTTTATCTTTATTCCGCTTATGAAAACATCACGACACTTGAATTACTGATACCGCCTCTCGTGAGGTTATTAATCAATACGAACAATATCGCATTATTACAACCCTGGCTTGCTCACTATCCCATCATCAATGACGTCATTTATAAAATGAACGGTCATCCTTATTTCTTTTTTCATGAAGCAATATCCGCTGAAAACCAGCAAAGTTTTCATGAATTAATCGCTAACTTCGGCGGCCATCCCTTTCCGCAATATGATACGGATGGCCGTAGTCTTTTACATCTATGCATAGACGTTAACTCGTTGCGACAAGCGCTCCGCTTAACCACTGATATTAATCACCAGGATAATCTTGGAGACACCGCTCTACATCTCGCCGCCTACGAAGGCCATACATACAAAACCCGTTTTCTACTGATGAATGGCGCTAATCCCAACATTAAAAACAAAAATCAACAAACTTTCTGGGATGTCGAACCCTTTGAGGCAAATAAATTGCTGCTTTATCGGTTATACAAAAGGGTGGGAAATGTTTTAAAACTTCCACCGGAAATCATCATGCAAAAGGGGATAAATTGTGGCATTTATGCAGTCGCGTGCGCCACCACCTTTCATTATCATCACTCACCCCAGATGTTTAAAAATCCGCCCCTTCCAGCCAGAAAAAAAGACGTGACGCCCAAAGCTAGCGCCTCTCTACGCCAATTACGACATGAATTAGGCATCCCAGGCAAAGGTTCCATTTTCTCCACTGATCATTTGCAAAAAATGATTGAAAAAACGGAATGCAGCAGCATTGTCATCGATATTCACAATTACGATGATTTCATGGATGTAATAAAAAAAGCGATTGAATCCAATTTTCCCGTCATTATCCCTTTTTCTGTTTCCAAAGGAACAGAAGGACACCCCAATCCTGAACCTTCAGCTGACACTGCCCATTGGGCAACGGTTATCGGCTGGGCAGCTCGAAAAGCATCATCAGGCATTTTATTAGCACAATATGGAACATACTATGATGTCAAAGCCGATACACTCTTCAAATCATTTTACGATATTGGGCCTGTCGCCTCCGAACGCTATTTGCATAAAAAAAAGGGGCACGAGTGGGGCATAACCGCCGAACCTGTCGCAGCCGATGCAGACACCCAAACCGGCATCATGCCATTGACCAAACTCGATAATTTTCGGAGGAGATTGGTGATCGTGCTTCCACCTGGCCATCAGTGGGACCTCAGAATGGACACTGAGGAAAACCAGCCTTCTTCCCCCAAAGCCGTTAAATGAGAAGAAACGCGGCTTAACCCGCGACTTGCCGTTTTGCGCGTTTTCTGCGAGCATGTTTAGATACTCACACAAGGATCTGTGTTATGGCATTAAAAGAAAACCGTCCCGCAGGCAACTCCATCTTATCCGCTCCCATGCCAGACGATGCGACACTGCCTGAAGATATACAAAACACCTTAAAATCATTACCACCCATTAATGCATTCCGCATGCTCGCCAATGTTCCGCAAAGCTTCACCCCCTTTATCAATTTGACCAAATCCTTGCTGCAAGATGGAACAATCAATCCTTCCCTACGCGAAATCGCAATATTACGCGTAGCTTGCATGACCAGCTCCATCTACGAATGGCAACAACATTTCTATTTAGCCAAAACCCATCAAGTCTCAGACAATAAAATAGACATTATTCAAAATGAAAACCCCGTCTCAGGTCTTAGCCAGGAAGAAAACTTTATTTGTTTACTAGCAGATGAGCTATCCGTGAATGCCGCATTAAGCGATGCCACCTTTAAAAAATTATTTGAAGATTACAGCACCGAACAAGCATGTGAATTCATTATGCTAATTGGATATTTTAATATGTTATCTCGCTATTTAAATGGCACGCGCGTACAAATTGAAGAAACAAACCCGCCAGAAGGACGCAATTCACCATTGACCAAATAAATTAAGTAGAGCTGATATGCCTAATTTTCTTTATCTTTTACCTGATCTTTATGTTTTTTTTATTTTAGTACTTTTCACCATATCCATTTCCACACTCTTTATTTTCATAAATAAATATTTTATTTATGAAAAATTACATTACAAAGACAACCCTACTATTAGCAGTTTCTGTTCTGTCATTGGCATCATTTATGGCGTCTTGATGGGCTTTCTCTGTCTTTATCTCATCAACAATCAAGATCACGCTTCGCAATACGTACAAAATGAAGCAAATGCTACTGCAAACATCTACATTTCAAGTCTTTGGTTACCAGAACCCGCTAAAGGAAAAATACAACAAGATGTAAAGCTATACATCAATGAAGCCATCAATCATGAATGGCCGCTCATGAAGCAATTCAAAAAAATTGGTTATGAAGGCGACCGTATCATCTTAAGCATTGCTAACGACTTGAAATCCATTAAAGCACAAACCAACACAGATGTGGCCCAGCTACGCGCTTTATTAACATCGATAAATGAACTTTACAATGCTCGTCATTCGCGTGTTGATATGAGCTATAACATTCTTCCCCCTGAATTATGGGAAGTGATACTCATTGGCACCATCTTAATCATCGCCATTAACTATGCATTTAGAGTAAATATTTACTTACATCTCTTTGGAACCATGACGTTCGCCATCATGGCTGCCTCCATGCTGTTCTTACTGGTGACACTAGACACCCCCTTTCAAGGTGAATTTGTTGTTACACCGCGTGCGTTATCAGACGTATTAGATTTAATGCAATCTATTAAGCCTCAAGATGTTAAATAGTGGGGATTTGCGTATCCATCTAAAATCCATACACGCAATTAATAACAGAAGGCGTAGACAAGGTATTTTGGATAGTAAGTGTTCCAGATCCGTCTGCTAATTGCCCTTGAAAATTTGCATCATTGACCAGGGTAATTGGCAGCGTTCCATTTTCACTTTGCCCATTGTTATTCCAAGAAATATTGCCTGTGCCGCCAGAATTAACAGACTCATTGGAATAACAAAAAATCATGCTATTTGTACCGAAGGAATAATTAACCATTATCGTGCCATTCACATCCACCACTTCATTTTGAAATGGAACAGTCAAGGTGGAAGCAATGGAGCGCTCTGCAAACATAAAGCAACTGGCGGATACTGCAGCCACCAAAATAAGTAAATACTTCTTAACGTTCATTTTCAAATTCCTTTTAACATTCAAAATAATACCCCCAGCATACTTTTTATGTCCAGCATCAACGGTCATTGCGCCGTCAGTGAGCCGTCAGTGAGCCGTCATTGCGAGGAGCGCTTTTTGCGACGAAGCAACCCAGAAACCGGTGCTGGGTTGCTTCGTCGCCCTGCGGGCTCCTCGCAATGACGGCCCACTGCAATACCACCCCATTTTCGTGTATAGTGCAACCCACCACCCTCTAGGATACCAGGCATGTACAAACCGCTGCCCATTTTCATCGGCTTACGTTATATGCGTTCATCACGCAAGCAACAGTTTATTTCTCTCATTTCCCTCATCTCAATGCTCGGCATTGCACTGGGTGTCGTGGTATTGATCACTATTTTATCCGTCGTCAATGGCTTTGATCGTGAAATAAAAAAACAACTCTTTAGCATGGTGCCGCCAATCACCATTAGCAGCTACACTGGCCGTTTAACGCAGTGGCAAACGCTAGAAAAACAACTGCAGGCTGCATCCTTCGTTACAGCAGTTGCACCCATCGCAAATGGCCAAGCACTACTAAGCAATGCCCGCACAACGCAACCCGCCATGATCGCCGGTATTATTCCTGCCAATGAAAAAGGGTTATCCGATTTAGATAAAAAAATAATTCAAGGCAATTTATACGCGCTCGTACCCGGTGAATTTGGCATTGTCGTAGGCGAAAATCTAGCAAAACAATTAGATGTAATGATCGGCGACCCGATCACTGTTGCTGTACCTACAGGCGTATTAAATACTACTCACATTTCCACCCGTTTTAAAAAATTCACTGTGGTTGGCATTTTCCACGCAGGCGGCGGTGGCTTTAATTTTGATTCCAAATTAGCTTTCATTCATTTGAAAGACGCACAAAGCTTATTTGAACTAGGCACGGCTATCACTGCCTTACGCATCAATATCAACGATATTTACGCCGCGCCCCAAATCGCGAGCACACTACAAGAAGGATTAGATGCGCCTCTACGAGCAGGCAACTGGACCGAACAATTAGGCGCATTCTTCGAAAACATACGCATGACCAAAACCATGATGTTTTTTATTTTTATTTTAATCATCACCGTCGCCGTCTTTAACTTAGTATGCACACTGGTCATGGTGGTAAAAAACAAACAAGCCGATATCGCCATTTTACGTACCTTTGGGGCCACTCCCGCCACTATTTTAATGATTTTTGTGGTGCAGGGTATTGCTATCGGCATTGGCGGTATAGCAATCGGTGTCGCTGGCGGCATCGCTTTAGCCTGGAACATTCCCGCCATTTCAAGCTGGATTCAAGCTACATTCCACGTACAACTCATTTCCGCTAACGTCTATTTTGTCAACTATTTACCCTCGGAGTTGCAATGGCCAGATGTGATGGTCATTAGCCTCATCGCTTTTACTTTATGTCTATTGGCAACACTATACCCTGCCTGGAATGCTTCACGTGCAGTTACCGCAGAGGTGTTGAATAATGAATAATTTGTTATGATGCAAAAAATTTAGGATTTTTAGTATGAAATCAGTCATCGTTATTCCTGCGCGTCACAACTCTTCCCGTTTCCCCGGAAAACCGTTAGCACTCATTAGCGGTAAAAGTCTTTTGCATCGAACCTGGTCCATTGCTAAAGCCGTTAACCATATAGATGAAGTGTATATAGCCACTGACGATCATCGCATTGAAAAACACGCATTAGAATTTGGCGCAAAAGTAATCATGACGTCCGTTGCCTGTGAAAATGGCACGGAGCGCATGCATGAAGCGCTTAGCAACGCGAACATCACACCAGACATCGCCATTAATTTACAAGGTGATGCGGTACTCACCCCACCCTGGGTCATTCAATCATTACTTGATTCCATGCTGACAAATCCAGAGGATGGACTCACCACACTCGCAACCCCTATCAGCAAACAACAATACGAATTAATGGTAAGCACAAAAAATAAGGGGGCGGTTGGCGGCACCACAGTGGTCTTTGATTTAAATCATCGTGCACTGTATTTCTCAAAATCCCTCATCCCGTATCTGCGCAACGCTAAAGCAACTAACGCTGCAGCTTATAGGCACATAGGTTTATATGGTTATCGTTACCCTACACTAAAAAAATATTTAAGTTTGGCGCCCACTCCGCTTGAGCAAACAGAAGGCTTAGAACAATTACGCGCGCTAGAGAATGGCATCCCGATTCGGATTGTCATTGTCGATTATAAAGGCCGCTCACATTGGGCAGTAGACAGTCCTGATGATGTCACTATCGTAGAAAATATTATTTCAACAGAAGGCGAACTGTGAAAATTATTCTTGCTAGACACGGCAACACCTTTGCCCCCAACGAACCCGCCACCTGGGTCGGCTGCAAAAACGATTTACCACTGGTCAATACGGGTATTATACAAGCAAAAACGCTAGGCAGAGCGCTGAAAGAAGCCGCCCTCTCGCTTCATGCTGTTTATTGCAGTCCGCTACAACGCACATTAAATTATGCAGAAATTGCGTTGCATGAAATGCATTCCCCCATCAAACCCATCATAGACCCTCGTCTAAATGAATTGGATTATGGCGCCTGGACAGGTTTAACAAACGAAGAAGTGCGCGAAAAATTAGGTGCAGAAGAAATAGAGTGCTGGGAAAAATATTACAAATGGCCGCAACATAGCGGTTGGGACAAAACCGAACAGGAAGTACGTGCAGAAGCAATGAGTTTTGCCAATGACCTGCTACAAAAACATCATCAAGATGAAAATATATTAGTCGTGAGCAGCAATGGCAAGTTGCGTTATTTTTTGAATTTAGTGATTGGTGAATATGAAAAATACAGTCAGAATGGTTTGTTGAAAGTAAAAACCGGCAATATTTGCGGGCTGACTTTTGATGGTCATCAGTGGAGTACGACGTATTGGAATAAATTGCCGGATCCGGGGTTGTTTTGTTCTGATTAATGACACGAATTTATCCGTTGCTGAGTTGGGGAATGCGTCCAATATAACTACGAAACTCCTCTCCCGCCCTATGAAGTTTGGTAAATTTACTGTCTGTGGTTGCGGGAGAGGGTAGGGTGAGGGATAAACAATGAAACATGTTTTAGAAAGATGATATGTGCAGTATTTACCCCTCACCCTACCCTCTCCCGCAACCACAGACAGTAAATTTACCAAACTTCATAGGGCGGGAGAGGAGTTTCGTAGTTATATCGGATGCATTCCCCAACCCAGCAACGGATAAATTCGTTGGGGAGCCGTCAGCTCGCAATTAAAATGACCCTTGAGAAACACCAACAGACGTTAATTCTTCGTGTTCACCTTCATTCGGCAACCTTTCAAACTGCCCTGATCCCTGTAAGGCTTTTATGCGATTACAATGAAATATACTCATCATTGTACTCGCAGCATTAAACGATGTAACAGCAGCAACAGAAGCTAATCCCGAAGCCAGTGTATTATGCTCCACACCAAATGTAGCTAGCGAATAACCCGCAGCACCGGCACCAGCAACTATCATCACCGCAGCAGATGCGCGTTGGCTGGCGGATAAATCGCCCCATCCGTTAATTAACAAGAATAATAAGGGAACCGTTTCTCGCGAAATAGCATACGTATTAACAAGCGAAGAAAAATGTGACACATGATCTTTTAGCATATCTTTGGTGGGAGAAGCATCTAATTCCCTCAGCATCTGAATAGTAGTATAACCACAAAATGCGGTAGCCAAATTAAAACCTGGTGAAACGAGGCCTCCCAGCGCTGACGTTGCAGTAGATAAATACAATTTGGTACGTGAAATCATCGGCTACTCCTCCATAAAAATAATAAATTATCGCGGGATTATAGATGCAGCGATGGTTCTATTCAACCTATAAATCAAATCCAATTACTAAACGCTATCCCAATCCCCGCACTATTAGTACGGTGGTTATATTCAATTAAGCTCTGCCCATAACCGCTGAAAACTTGCACAAACCCACCGATATAAGGCGTCAGCGGAAAACTCCACGACAATTCCGCCGATGTGCGACGACCGCCATGCACGCCCAAACCCGTCATGCGTAAACTCACCACATTTTTATTCATTTTATAAGACAACAACATTTGCGCGTAACCTAAGTAACTTCCAATATTAGGATTGTGTTCTCGCCAAGATTTATCATGAATAATGATCCAAGGCTTTAAACTAACCATCAAATTATTAATCGAAAAAATCCCTTCTACATACACTCTATTCCAACTACGTTCTAATGTATTACCAAACCCATTGGATTGATGCTCCGCACCAATATTTAAAAAATTCACCATTAGGTTTTTATAGATAACGTAATTTATTTCATTAGAAAGAAATAATTCGGGCTCATAATCCGTTTCACGAAAAAAAGCGGATTTATTGTAAGCTTGCCAATATGAAAGTTGCGTGTAAGCAAGATAAAGCGTGGACGCGCGTTTAAAAATATCTTTCCAAAGTGGCACTTTAAAACTGAATTGATATTTAATTTCTTCACGTGTCAACTTTTCATTTTGCGGTGTTTGGTTAAGATAAATTTTGTTATAGGGCGAACCGGTATAATAATACGGAATCAAATAATTAGGTTTATAAAAACCGATGGCAAAAAAATTCGGTGGAATTTTTTCTTCTTTAGTCGCGCGCTCTTCAACCGCATTGGATTTGACCGGCAAAACACTAATGTGCGGCCCCATGTTTTGTTGCGCCGCACGATGTTCAATCACCTTGGCGGCATTGAGCTGACTACCTACGAATAAAACGCTAGGGAGTAATAGACTCGTAATTGTTCTTAATAATAATTTGTGCCGCATCGTCCATCGCCTTCGAAAGGCCTATTCTATGCCTGCCTGCTGCAAAAAATCCAATACCCGTTAGCAATACTGTGGCTCCACCGGCGGCAATCCCCACCCCTGCTTCAAAACTAGGCACACCTACCGGCGCAAAAAACCCAGATACCGTCGCTACGAAGGCTGCAGCAATCACCAAACCGCCGATTGCTGCCACTAAACCGCCCATCACCATCATTGCAATACCCAACCCCTGCAAGAGGTGCGAAGGCGCGCCTTGAGCCTTTTTAGCCTGAGCAAGCAACTCTGTTAACGTCTTCTCTGTGGGATCTTCTAAAACGCGATTCATCACTTTTATATGCTGGGTTAAATCGGACAGTGCCTCCGCATCAGTCGTTGCTTTTAATTCATCCATTTTATCTATAAAGCGTCGGCCGGCTTTTCCTAATTTTCTATAAAGTTCTTGTTTTTTTAGATCACTTTCAGCCTGCTCTTTTTTGCTAACCTCAGCAAGCGAGGAATTAAGTCTTACGTATTCTTTTATAAAATTCTGCAATTCTTTAGAAGGAATACGCATCACACTCAACATGCTATGTGTATCATATTCTTTCTTATCTCTTTGCGCATCCAAACGCGCTAAATGTAACATGCTTAAATTTTCAGCTTTTACTTCTTCATACAATGTTTCTGGTGTGGCTTTCAATGCAGCTACATTCAATTTAAAATGTTTATCACCTTCTGTTGTCAGCAATTCATGGCAAAGCGATGTATAGCAAAGCAGCGCGCCACCACGATGAACCATCACATTTGCCTGCGACTGACTATCATATTCAAGTTGCAGGCTTTCACTTGCCGACTGCATATAAACAAGACCCGGGGCACTCCCAAATCCTGCATAAGCACAATACAATGTTTCATGTGCCTCATATGAAATCGCAACAGATAAGCCATATCGAATACCTGGAATCTTATCTTTGCCAAGCTTGTTAACTTGCTCTATAAATTCCTTCATAATCTTTGCTGGCAACATACTGCCTTGGGATAAATTTCCCGCATACGTTGGGATCAAACGAAGTACGTGATCATCTATAAACTTAAATAATTTCACTCTATCTTTATCTTTTAATCCAGTCACCATTATTTGAAAAGGCAACCCTTGTAGCGAGTAACCAAGCACTACTTTATCATTAGAGGGAGAGGGGTTATCATTTGTTTGATTAACGTCAACCCTAAAATCTTTATAATCTCTGGTACTAAAAATACTGCTATTTTCATCATCAAATCGAATCGGTTTATTTTCTCTATATTCATCAAATCGAATAGATTTATTTTCTCTATAGTTTGTCAGCAGGTTGTTGGTCGACAAGCCCTCACGCCGCATGACCACATGATAACCCTTTGCATATTCAAGCTTTTTCAGGCGTAAGGCTTCTTTTCTCTTATTCTCTAATTTCCGATTCGTTTTTTTTAAGAATTTTTCTTGTGAAATTTTTTCTAATGCTTTCTCCGCTATTTCTTCAGAATAATCTTCTTTATAAGTTTTTTTTGATTTACTTTTATTTTCGTCTTGCATGCTCTCTTCAACTTGAGTGGTAAATTTCCCACAATGCGGCACATTTACAAAAGGCTCATGGCCGTTCGCTCGTTTAAACAAGGTGATAACAGAGGCCGAACCGTACTTGGTTCTAAAATCACCTAATATAAAACCATCGAGATAGTTTCTTTTTTCATTATTTTTTGGTTTGTTTCCAAGATGAATAGCCCATTTTAAATTTGTATTTACATATTGATTATCTTTTTGCTCGGCAAGTATAGACATGAACGCATCAGTCACCGATGTCAACGATTCCCCACTAAGGCCGTTATTTTCTAATTGCAACGTAATTCGATGTGCTTGTTTGTTTTCAAGACCTTTTAGGGCGTCGACTAAATACGAAACCGCGGCATCGTTAATATTATTACCACTAAAATCAAGTTTTAAATATTCAAATTTAGAAAACAATACGGCTAGCCGCATTGCCTGCACCCCAGAAATAGATAAACCATGAAGTAAAAGAGTAAAGTACTGAGGAAGCAACCTAGCATTTACCTATGAAACATTTGATAATTTTAAAAACGCAGTCTCCGCAAATGACACCAAGGTTAAATCAGTCCGTTTTCTTAAAGGATGTGAAAT
>Ga0206988_1289_pt1 | contig 10658 bp, 11 predicted proteins | sample Alteio_BWMinCont_12_FD_153263 | JGI IMG/M metagenome (GOLD analysis project Ga0206988, IMG submission 153263) | Enriched cells from forest soil in Barre Woods Harvard Forest LTER site, Petersham, Massachusetts, United States -... | ecosystem: Environmental > Terrestrial > Soil > Temperate forest >... | reverse complement strand
CGCAGTTTGGAGTTTGTGCGGATAAAAGAGATGTCGGCTTATGTAAAAAAATCAAATGCAAAAAAGGGAATGATCCCCAGCTGGAATGGCGGGCGCATGCCTTTATCGTCACAGTTGGCGGCTGTATTTCGTGACAAACTTGACGAGGTTGCTCATGGCATTGAAAGGGATGAAGAAGTAATTGCGTTAAAGCCTTTGTTTAATCTGCAGGCACAGCTCTCACACCTGCCGCAAAGCCATGAGTTTTTGATAGAATCGTTCAAATCGCGCGAGGGGCATCATTTGTTATTTTATCCTTTTGAGGGGCGTTTGGTGCATGAAGGCATGGCCTCTCTGCTTGCTTATCGCATCAGCAAAATAAAACCCGCCAGCTTTTCCATTGCCATGAATGATTATGGCTTTGAACTGTTAACCGATGAGGAGATCCCAATTGAGCAGGCTTTGGAAGATGCTTCATTTTTTTCGATTGATAACCTGCTGGATGATATTCAGCATAGTTTAAATGCCAACGAAATGGCCAGGAGAAGGTTCAGGGATATTGCACATATCGGCGGATTGGTGTTTACCGGTTATCCCGGTCAGCAGGTAAAAAACAAACACTTGCAGGCCTCAACCTCATTACTATTTGATGTATTTAGCGAGTACGAGCCGGATAACCTGCTGGTAAGGCAGGCCTATAACGAAGCATTGGCCTTTCAGCTGGAAGAATTCAGGTTGCGGATGGCCCTGCAGCGCATCATCAAACAAAATATCATTTTAAAAACTATTGAACGTCCTACGCCTTTCGCGTTCCCAATTATGGTTGACAGCCTGGGCCGCGAGCGTTTAACTACCGAACCACTTGAAGAACGGATTGCCAAAATGGCAAGGCAATACGGGGCAGATGAAGTGTGGGAGGAGTCGGGGGAGTCCGAAAGTCGGAAAAGTCTGAAAGTCCGGAAGAGGGGATTTTAAGAGTAGAAAGCTAAAGGCGGAAAGCAGAAAGTTTTTTATGGGTTCGACCGGTCAATTTTTCCCGCTTTCAGCGTTCAGCTTCCTCACGGTTTTAGGAGAGCAGAAAGCTAAAGGCGGAAAGCAGAAAGCTTTTTGTAAAGGGGCGATTCGCTTTCAGCTTTGGTCTTTTCGCTTTCAGCTTCCTCAAGATCTCGGCGATTTAACTACAATAATAATCAGCCATATTATAGCAATAACCTGCACCATAATCATACTGCCCGTTATTAATTGCCCGCCGGGCCAATGCATTACTTTAAAAGCTACACCTATCATAAAACCGGCAAGGCTCAGTATAAAAAGGATAACGGGATACCTGAAATTGAAAAACATGGAAGATTTTATTTAACGTTTTTTTGTCTCCTGCTTTTTATCGTCCTGTAAAATAAAAACCCAAACAACGCGCCTAACAGCAGGCCGCTCCAGGTTTCGGTCTTTGGGTCGTAATTAAACACAATTACCGTCATCAATACTATTGCAATTATGCCTATTAACAGGTATAAATAAACTTTTCTCATTATGACTCCTTTTAATTCAATTCCGTTGCGAAAATAATTGAAAAACATGGTGATTTAATATTTCAATTGCTTTAAAGGCATCGAGTGTAACCACATTACTAATAATGAAACAAAATATACAGGACAGTGAGGGACGGTTATTGTATAAACTAAGTTAATTTAGTGATTTATAAACCAATTATAAATGAGATCATTTTTTTACTGTCACATTGGTTATTTGCAGCTTGCTGCTTGTAAAAACCAGCTTTGCCCAGGTTACGGATCAAACCATTTTAACAAAACAATGGAATGCTTACTGGATAAATGCAAAAAATGAAACGGGCAGGGATTATGGCGTATTTTATTTCAGGAAGCGTATTGACCTGGCTGCTAAACCTGCAGCATTCATTGTAAATGTATCGGCAGATAACCGGTATAAGTTATATGTTAACGGTACACTGATTTCCGCTGGCCCGGCCCGCGGCGATACTTATTACTGGAACTATGAAAAAATTGACCTGGCGCCGTATTTAATTGCAGGTAAAAACACAGTTTCGGCCATTGTGTGGAACGAGGCTGAATTACGCCCCGAGGCACAGATCTCCCTCCGCACAGCATTTATATTGCAGGGCAGCACCGCCAATGAGGAAGTGCTGAATACCAACAGTACCTGGAAGTGCATCCGCGACAAAGGCTATCAGCCGGTTACCGGCGGTATTGGCTATCCAACTTATTACGTTGCCGGTCCCGGTGAAATGGTTGACCAAAGCAAAACCATTAAAGGCAGCATGGCTCCCGGTTTTGACGACAGCGCCTGGCCAAATGCCGGAATAATGGACCATGGCAAACCCAAAGGCATGGCTGATGCGTTCGGTTGGATGCTGGTGCCCTCGTCGCTGCCGCAAATGGAGCGTACTTATCAGCGCATCCCGGTTTTGCGCAAGGCGGATGGACTGACTGTTCCTGCGTCATTCCCCGCAACAAAAACGGCTATAACCATTCCGGCAAATACAACAGCTACTTTATTGCTTGACCAAACTTATTTAACCAATGCCTACTTAACGCTTAATTTCAGCAAGGGAAAGGATGCCGGCATCTCCCTTACTTATGCCGAAGCGCTGTTTGATAATTTAAAAAAATATCGCTCCCGTAAAGGCAACAGGAATGATATTGAAGGAAAGGATTTTGCCGGCAGAAAGGACAGCCTGATAGCCGACGGCAGCGATGGCCAAACATTTACAACGCTTTATTGGCGCACTTACCGTTATATCCGTTTGATAGTGCAAACCAAAGATGAGCCACTGGTGATTGATGATATTTACGGAACGTCAACTGGCTACCCCTTTCAGCTCAATGCGAGGCTAGAAACGGATGATCCCGAAATGCAGAAAATGCTGGAGATTGGCTGGCGCACCGCACGTATGGATGCTATTGAAACTTATATGGATTGCCCTTATTATGAGCAGCTGCAATACATTGGCGACGGGCGCATCCAAATGATGGTATCCTACTACAACAGCGGCGACGACAGGCTGGCCCGCAATGCCATTAACCTGATGGACCACTCGCGCATTGCAGAGGGGCTTACGCTGAGCAGGCACCCATCTTATAGTCCGCAGATAATTTCAACCTTCTCGTTATGGTATATTGGCGTGCTGCACGATTACTGGATGTACCGGCCTGACAGCAATTTTGTAAAAGAAAAACTACAGGGTGAGCGCACGGTGCTTGATTTTTTCAGCAAGTATCAGCAAGCCGATGGTTCGCTAAAAAACACACCTTACTGGACGTTTGTCGACTGGGCATCAAGCTGGGGTTATGGCATGCCGCCAAAAGGAACCAAAGGCGGATCGTCAATACTCGACCTGCAATTGCTGATCGCCTACCAGCAGGCGGCAGAGATGGAAGCAAAAATGGGGATGCCTTCATTCGCCGGTTTGTACAGGACTAAAGCTGCTCAGCTAAGACAAACCATCCAAAATAAATATTGGGACCCGGTTAAAAAGCTGTATGCCGATACCGAAGACAAAAATATTTTTTCGCAGCATGCAAACTCCCTGGCCATATTAACCGGGTTGATAAAGGGCGCCGAAGCAACTGCTCTAAGCAAAAAAATGCTGGCTGATACCACTTTGACTCAATGCACCATCTACTTTAAATATTATATGCACCAGGCCTTGGTAAAAGGCGGCCTTGGTAATGATTATATGAAATGGCTTGATGTATGGCGTAATAATATAAAAATGGGCCTTACCACCTGGGCCGAGATCAGCGATCTGCCCAATAGCCGCTCCGACTGTCACGCTTGGGGCTCCAGCCCTAATATTGAATTTTTCAGAACGATTTTAGGCATTGACAGCTATGCCCCCGGATTTGCCAAAATAAAAATTGAACCCCATTTGGGCGACCTGAAAACAGCAAGCGGCGAGGTCCCGCATCCCAACGGAAAGGTTGCGGTTGAGTATGCCCTGGATAAATCTATATGGAAAATTAAGATCACGCTGCCGCAAAAAACTACAGGAGTGCTGGTTTGGAAAGGAAAGACCTATCCAATAAAAGCCGGCGAGAATTTATTTAAGATCTGAGCAGGTTGTTAAGTCGAAAGTCTTGAGTCAAATTGACTTAGAACTCAAGACTCATGATTGACACGATCTAGCTATTAAAATGATACAGAAAAACAACCGCGCCTGTATAGGCCGGTTTTTTCTCACCGTCAATTTCCATGGTAACACCAATGGTAGCTTTGGTAATGCCTCTTAAGTTCACTATGGCAACAAGCGTTGCTATCAGCCTAACATGGCTGTCCACCTTAACCGGCTGAGCAAACTTTATATTTTCAATGCTGTAGTTGATCTGCATTTTAAGGTTTTGCACATCGGCAATCTGGTGCCAGAAGTATGGCAGCAGTGATACCGTTAAATACCCATGCGCTATGGTCGCTCCAAACGGACCTTCTGTTTTTGCGCGTTCCGGATCAGTATGGATCCACTGGTGATCAATAGTGGCCTCGGCAAATTTGTTGATTTGGTCCTGGGTTATGGTATGCCAGCCTGAAGTACCAATCTCGTTTCCAAGATGCGTTTCAAATTCGGCGTGGTTTCTTATAATTATCATGTAAGTAATGTTTGTTGGTGATTGATGCAATTGGTTTGTAAAAATAGCAAACTGGCTGAAATTGCGAAATTTGAGTTTACAGTTTTAAGTGGGCAATTTTTTACTGGACAATTTGCCCACTCAAGTTGCAAGGACAAATCCATAGCTTTGATTATGGATGTACGCACAACTGAAATATTAAGACTTTTTCATTCTTCATGGGAGGAAACCGAAAACTTCTATGATGATTTAATAAGTAATTATCCTGGCTGTGAACGTTTAAAACCTTTAAGATCATTTATTACTAAACTCAAAGAAACGGGTGAAAATAATTTTTTTCGCATCGGCACGTCTATGCATGCACTCATGATTTCCCGTTCATTGCAATTTAGGCTACGTGATGATCAAAAATATATTAGGATTGAAGTTATCAAGACAAATGATATTGAAGTGATTTTTCGTGACGGAGCTACTATTTACAGAGAATATAGAGTAAATAGTTTTGACGGTATACTGATCTTTAAATTGCTGATGACGTTGAAGGATACACTGGTAGATTAATTTTTCCCTAAATGTTCATTGGTCCAATCTTTCATAATATCGTTGGTCCAGCTATTTTCAATCCATAATTTATCCATTTACTCGGTTGTGGTCTTAGCGAAATATTTTGCCAGTATATTTTTAATTTCAACTAATTGCTTTTCCGGCAAATTGTATTGAAACAGCTTTAATAATTCTAACTGCACGTTAGTGAGTTTCCCAACAGCATCCATACTTGTTAGTTTATCTTTTAATAACAAATATACCACATATTCTGAAATTCAGGAGCAACACTGTAACAATTGGTACGTATATGTACCATATTATCGTTTAATAACAAACATATCACATATTCTGAAATGTAGAAGCAATCTTATCTTTTCAATTTTTTTCAACCATGATGAAAGGATTTTTCATTAAGTATTATTTGTTTTTAATCGGCATTCAAGAGGGCTGCGCCGTTTAGGGATGCCCATGATGGACACGGCGTAAACCCTCAAACATCCCCCCTAATCCTTAAATCCCGGTTCAGACTACCCGATAAGCCATTTGCTTTTAGGAAGAAAAGACAGCAGTTTAACAATTATATATGTAATGATAAAGGTACATACGCCGATGGTTGGAATTTTAATAGCGGCACTGCCAATGCGGTTATTCAATAAGGAATGCACTGCATTTAAAACAAGAATATGAGCCAGGTAAATGCCATAACTTTTTACGGCAATATCGCTCACCAGCTTTATGAGGGCCGAATCAGGTTTTTTTATTTGAATGTTTTTGACCATCAGGAATGCGCCGGCGGTCATCATTGCAACGTTAATGGTTTCAAAACCCCAGGTAAGCGCAAGCTTGCTTACAACCTTTTCAGTGGGCAGGCGGTGTAAAAAACCATAGGTTGTTATTGCATAGCCAACCAATAAAAGCGCAATACCTGCAAAGTAATTCCATCGCCGGGGTTCCATATGGAAACGTTTAATATAAACGGCCAGCACCACATAACCTAAAAAGCCCGAAAAGTAATACAGCATTGGCGTATGATTCCAAAAGGTTTCGCCCCATATTTCGGGAGTTACCAAATGGATATAAGGAATAGTAAGCGAAACCACCCACAATGCCAGATAAAATTCCATGCTTTTCCGGCTGGCCGCCTGGATCCATGGCGAAAGGATAGGCGCAAACAGGTAAATACCCAGTAGCATATAAACAAACCAAAGATGGCCTATCTGCGCCCCGAAGTTTAAGGGGATATTAACAATATTGCCAAGGGTGGTATTTAAACTGGCATAACCCCTTAAATAAAAATAGAGCGCGTAAAATATGCACCACAAAACAAAAGGAATTGCTATCCGGCTAAACCGCTTTTTTAAAAAAGCGGTGATATCATTTACCGGGAAAAGGAAAATCCCCGAGATCATTACAAACAACGGGACTGATATAATACACAACGGAGTATACCAGCCAACCCAATAAGCCTCAATTGTATTTGAAACACTTCCGTCGGCTTTAATATAAAAAAACTCGCCGGCATGTGCCTGGATCACCATATAACAGGCTATTACTCTTAAAATATCAAGGCCATAATTACGCTTTGTTACAATTGTGGTCATGCTGATTTATATTGCGGTTTGGCAAGTTACGTTTTTTTGAAAAGATGAGGAAAAGAGAAACAAGGTTTAGGGCTTATAATCTGAAGTTGGGAACCTGCGGCCAACAGGCTTAATCAAGTGCGGCCATAGCCAGTTTAATGATGTCGTCAAACACCGTTTTGTCGGTGGTTGACTTTGCGGTTACACGGATGCCTTTTACCGTGTTAAACGTAAACCGGGCCAGGGCCCTTGCATCCTGCTTGTTTGCTATCTCACCACTTTCCTGCCCTTTTTTTATCACCAGGTAAAAAGCCTCCTCCACCTGCTGGTCATTTTCACATACCAGCTTGCTAACTTCCGAATCGTGGGGGGCCACTTCAACTTCGGCATTTACCATAAAACAGCCTTTATGCTTTTGGTCGCCCAGTAGTTCACCGGCTATCAGTTCCAGCAGCTTTTTTATCGTTTCCTTAGCCGACCCGGCATCATTAATGAGTGTGCAAACTTTAGCCGAGCCCTTGGCCTGATAGCTTTCCAATGCTTTGATAAACAGGGTGTGTTTGTCGCCATAGGTATCATAAAGGCTTGAACGGCTGATGCCCAGGCCATCCACCAGGTCCTGCATGGATGTGCCGTTATATCCTTTGTGCCAAAAAACAGCTATAGCCTTGTTCAGCACCTCGTTTTCATCAAAATCTTTCGTTCTTGCCATAACAGGAATAGCCTTGCTTGTAATTAAGCAAAGCTATTCATTTTAAAAGTGTTATTAAAATTAATGGCAGTCTTAAGTCGAGAGTCAAGAAAAATGGATAATTTAAATTGCTTCTTGACTTTTGACTCCCGACTTAAGACTGCCGACTCTCTTCTTACCTCACTCCGCCACCGGCCAGCAAGGTTTCGCCTGTTAACCAGCGCGAATCTTCTGATGCCAGGAATACGGCAACCAGCGCAATATCTTCCGGCTGACCTATCCGTCCAAGAGGTGCTGTGCGCTCTGTTTCAGCTTGGAAATCGCTGCCGATAAAGCCTGCGGTATGGGTGCCTTCGGTTTCAACCATGCCGGGGTTGATAGAGTTTACCCTGATTTTCTTAGGCCCAAGCTCTTTTGATAATACATGGGTAATGGCATCAACCGCACCTTTGGTTGCTGTGTAAATAGAACTGCCAACCGGTGCTATACTGCTCACAACAGAACCTATATTTATAACGCTGCCGCCATTTTCATTAAAGCTTTTCAACGCGCCCTGTGTTGTAAGCAGCAGGCCAAGCACGTTGGTATCAAACTGGCTGTGAAAATCTTCTTCGGTAATTTGGTCTATTGCGCCAAATTTGTAAACACCGGCGTTGTTCACCAGGATGTCTACCGCGCCATAGGCTTTAGTGGTTTCCTCAAATAAACGGGCCACATCGGCTGTTTTTGAAACATTGGCCTGCACGGCAATTGCTTTACCACCATTGCTGACGATCTCAGCCACAACCTTATCGGCGCCATCTTTTGCTGAAGAATAATTTACTACTACTGATGCGCCTTCGGCTGCCAGGCTTTTGGCTATGCCAGCCCCAATCCCTTTTGATGCTCCTGTTATAACTGCTACTTTGTTTGCTAACTTTTTCATGTTTTGATATTAATTTTTTCTATTTCGGAATAATCGTTCCGCAAATGTAATTGATAATCGGAACGAACGTTCCTGTTTGTTAAAATAGGAGGTGGGGATGACAAAAGAGGAGGGGGGAGAAGTAGTTAGCAGTAGCCGTTGGCAGTTTAAGGGTTACAACGCTTACGCATTTACAACAGGGTGCTGGTAAGCGTCGTAAAATATTGTAGTATTTGCATGTATAGTTCAATACCTTTCAGCGGTATCACGAGTGTGCCACCTCTTGGGGCGGGTGCTACACGCTCACGGTAGAAAAGGAGAAGTTTTTTTAATACCTATTTAATTGTGAACGAAAATGGCACTGTTTCGGGCGGTAAACACTTTACATCATTGCAGGTCATATACTCTATGCTGCCCTTAACGGTTACCGGGCCGTTAACATTGAGTTTTACTTTTTGCTGAAATATTACACTGTTCTCAAAATAAGGTACCTCTACACCAAATACTTTCTCAAACCTTGATAGTGGCTTAGGCTCCTGCGGTGTGCCAATAAGCGTATAGGTTTTTGAGGACGAAAAGGCAAAAGAGGTCCTGGTAGGTCCGCGTTCCGGCACCGTTTGCGAATAAAGGTGCCAATCCTCATCAATGGTTGCCTTTATAAAAAGCACGGCTTCTGTTTTACTCAGTTTTTTTGCTGCATAACTCCACTTTACAGGCGCCAATACCTGGGCATGTATTGCTGATAAAATGAACAATGACATAAAAACGGCCAATATTACTCTTTTCATTATATTCAGATTTAAAAGGATCAATTATTTTGCCCGCCTTTTTGCAATAATGTAGCTATCATCAGTTCAAGCGTGCGGTGATTGGTATTATCGATACGAAAACCGCTAAAAATAATCTTTCCGTCTTTGTCAATCAAAAAGTTTTCAGGCTCGCCCTGCACGCCATAGTTTTTAAGGGCAAATTCTGAGTTGCCGCGCAGCGGGATAAATGAATATTTGTTATTTTTAATCAGGGGGATCACATACCCATCCTGGAGGGGCGATACATCAATCCCCACGTATACTACATCATCACCTTTAAATTTATTGAGCACGGCCTCAAAATGCGGAAACTCCGCTCTGCAGGGGCTGCAAGCCGGGAACCAAAACGTAAGCAATACTACTTTACCCTTAAGGTCCTTCAAATTTAGTTTGCCGTTGCTGGTATAAAGGCCCAAATCAAACGGAGAGGCAGCAACAGCCGTGTTTTTCCTTATGGTTTCAATATCTTTCGTAACCTGATTTTTATCTATGCCAATTTTCTTTCCATACAATGCAAGCAGTGTATAAAGCTCGTCGGTGGGTAATTTTGCAAATCTTACCGCCAGGCTGTCATAGGCAGCTTTCACATCGCCTGATTTTTCAAGCAAAGCGGTTTTTTTCAAAAATATAAAGTCGTTAATGTAATTAAACCGTGGAAGTTTTACCTGGTTAATTTCAACCAGGGCATCTTTATAGTTTTGGGTTTGCTCCAGCTTATTGATCTGTATTAATGATTCAGCTATTTGTTTCCTCATCTTCCAGGTTTTCCCCTCACCCATTTCGTTAATTAACGCTAAAGCCTTTTCAGGATCTGTTTGCAGATAGATATCAGCTAACGCTATCATCCCGGAGGCCGACCAGTTAAATTTTTGCGGCGGGTATAATTTACGGAGTTCTTCGAAATAATTGATCTTGTCGGTACGGTTTGCGGCATGTTCGCCAAGCCCGAATAATGCCTGGGCACCGGATTCACTTTCGGGGAAACGCTTTACAAAATCAAAAACTTTTTGCTTGTACACATCCGGATCGCCGTCTTCAAAAGACCTCAGGTAAGATACCGCATACCGGGCATTTGAAGGGTCGGCAAGCGTTGCTTTTTGCTGATATTCGGTAGCCAGGTCCATTTGTCCCCATGTAAAGGCATCGCCCGAAAGCATCGACCATATGTTAGCGTTTCCGGGTTCCATTGCGGCTGCTCTTAGCAAAAATTCGCCCGCTTGCGGCATTTCAGCATTATAATAAACCGTACCGATAGACAATGGGACAGTCACATTTTCCGGGTATTTTTTCATCCATTCTCTATACTGATCAACAACCTGCTGCGTATTTATGCCCATGGCGTAGATATAAGTTTTATGTGCTGCCATGTTGTTCATGTTGGTATCAAGGGCAAGCCGGGCTTTTTTTATTTCGTCGGCAGGCGCAGGGCCGGTACGAACAGGAGTTTGGGCTAATGCATGCCCTGCAGAACATGTCATAAGTAATAAAATTACATATACCGTGTATTTTAGATTGCTTTTTATCATTGAATTATTTCAAGAGAGATGC
>Ga0206988_1288_pt1 | contig 10660 bp, 7 predicted proteins | sample Alteio_BWMinCont_12_FD_153263 | JGI IMG/M metagenome (GOLD analysis project Ga0206988, IMG submission 153263) | Enriched cells from forest soil in Barre Woods Harvard Forest LTER site, Petersham, Massachusetts, United States -... | ecosystem: Environmental > Terrestrial > Soil > Temperate forest >... | reverse complement strand
GCACAGCCACGTGAGCTTTGCCGCGGAGCGCAAGTTTATCAGGCACAACGTGGATTTCAGTGCGCAGCAAAAGCGTGCGAGTTTCAGTTTGCTTCTTGAGCACAGTCGCCGTCACCTGTACTTCGTCGCCAACGTACACGGGACTGACAAAATCAATTGATTGTGAAAGATACAAACAACGCCGACCGGGGAGGTGCATTCCCACAAGCCGCGACAGCAAGGAAGCTAAGAACATCCCATGCACAACGGGGTCTTTATAGTTCGTTGTACTTGCGTAATCAGGGTCGGTATGAAGCGGATTAAAATCGCCAGATAGAGTGGAAAATCTCACAACATCATCGTTCGAAATTCGCCTGGTGAAAGCGGCGGTATCGCCCTCCCGTATGTCCTCCAGCGCCAAATCGACCGGGCTTGGGGGACGATCGGAGCGGTTCTCGGGAACCAGTTCTTTATCCAATGGAATATCCTCCATCGGCGGTAATCACTGTTCCCGTAATCCATCGAGCATCGTCAGACAGAAGAAACGATACTACCCCTGCGATGTCTTCCGGCTGGCCGAAGCCAAGAATGTGCCGAGCCTCCAACCGGGCAACTTGCTCCTCGGACAGTTTGTTCAAATAGTTTTCGGCCATGGGAGTGCGGATGATGCCAGGAGCTACGGCGTTAACGCGAATTTTCTGCGAACCCAATTCTGCTGCAAGTGAGCGGGTAGCCGCTTCGATTGCGCCTTTCGTAGAAGCGTACGAGATGACACCCGCAGAGCCCATTTGGGCTGCAGCTGAAGAGAACAGAACAATGGCACCCGATTTCTCGATCAACCGGTACTTTAGGGCTGCACCCAGGAGCGTGAGTGTGCTTTGAACATTGACTCGCCACAGGCTTGTCATTCCCTGAACAGACTCCATAACCAGTGGACGCAGGCTGTGACTACCGCCCGCCAAGATCCATCCATAGATCGGGTTCCGTTCGCTCTTGAGTTTCTCAATGAGATCTCTCAATGAGTCTTCACTCCCGAGGTCGCAGGTATAGATATTCTCATTTTCGGCAGGAACAATAGACTTGAGCGACTCGGCATTCCTGCCAATCAAGGCCACAGTCGCACCCCTCGCAGCGACCCGAACCGCACAAGCCCGGCCCAAACCCGATGATGCACCGGTTATGAGAACCGTCTTGCCAAGTAAATCCTGTGCGATTGTGGGACCCATTGCCCTAATCCAAGGTGGGGACAGGCCCCATCGCATTTTCAGGCCATCGCAAGATTGTCCCAGCCCAAGAGAGTCCTACACCGAAGCTGATGAGGCAGATGGTCGCCCCCGGCTTGACCTTTTCGTTCAGCCAAGCGTCGACCATCACAATTGGGACGGAAGAGCCACTCGTGTTGCCAATCTCGGTCACAAAGAAGTGAGTCTTTTCGGGGGGGATTTTGAGTTTCTTAAACACGTAATCGAGCATGTATTTGTTCGCCTGATGAAAGAGGAAGAGATCGACGTCCTCGATTCCTAAATGCACATGCTCGAGAAGGTTCTGCAGCATTTCCGGAACCACCGTGATCGCAAAATGGAAGATCGCGGCACCGTTCATGTAGAGGTTTTCTTTGGATCTGACGTTGCCTTCGGAGTCTTCCATTTCTGTGCCGGACTCGGTTGACTTCGGCATCCGAAAACCACCGGCCGGAATCATCAAATATTGAGACCCCGAACCATCTGTCCCGAGTTCAAAACCAACGAAGCCCTGACCTTCGGGAACTTCCCCGATCAAGGATGCGCTTCCTCCATCTCCGAACAGCGGAACAACCGAACGGTCCTTGGGATGCAACGTTCGGGTCATTGTGTCGCCTGTAAGGACCAAGACCCGTTTTGCGGTGCCTGAAAGAATCAACCCATGCGCAATGGACAACGCATAGACGTATTGCGTGCAACCCAAATTGATGTCCAAAGCAGCGCAGCGGTTCTTGAGCTGCAGACGCTCGTGGAGAATGCATGCGGTCGTGGGTAAGAGAAAATCCGGAGTCTGTGTGCAGAAGATCACCGCGTCAATACTTTCGCGCGGAATACCATGATGTAGCAGAAGGCGTTCTGCTGCAGCAAATGCAAGGTCCGAACCGCAAACATCAGGGGCCGCCACGCGACGGGTACGTATTCCAGCACCGCTGAGCACCTTCTTCATGGCAGGCTCTCCGAATCTGTTTTCGAGGTCCTCATGTGTCAGGCGGTTTGAAGGGAGAAAATAACTTGCCGCCAAGATGCCGGTGCTGGTCACAGTCAATCCTCCAGCTTCACTTGAACGAGAGCAATCAAGTCATTGACGGTCTTGGCGGTCGACAACACATCCGGACGCAATGCAATGCCAAGCCTTTCGTCAATTAATACCATCGTTGCGAGGTAGGATACGGAATCCCAGCTTTCGAGCGAACCCAATACCGTGTCGAAGTTCAGTTCGTTCGGCGGAAGTCCGAGGACATCAGCAAACTGTTCTTTAAATTCTGTTCTGGTCAATTCTCAGGCCTCTTTTTTTGGTTCCTTGCCTTCCTGGTCAGTACAAATACCTGCGCCAGTGGCCTGCCCAAACGCCGTAGCTGGAATGCCGATAGCCGTCCTCCCAGGAGCCAAGTTCGTTATTAAGAATGAACCCGCACCAAGCGATGCACCAGCACCCACCGTGCGTTTAAGGTAAACAATGGCATTCGTACCAATAAAGACCCCCTGCTCAAGAACAGCATTGCCGGAGATACGCGCGCCGGGGGCCAGAACACAGAAATCTGAGACTCGACTGTTGTGGCCAACAGTAACGCCAAGATTCAGCGCGCAATGCCGCCCGATCTGCGCATAAGGTGCCAGGATGCAGCCCGCACCGATAATCGTACCCAAACCAACCTCGACGTGTCGGGCAGCAATGACGCTCGGATGCACTAGCGCAACAGGGGCCCATCCCATGGCTTCCGCTCGTTCGGATTCTTTCATCCGGGATGAAGGACTTCCAATGCCACAAACGAATGAAAGATCTCTTGGCAGGGACGTTGCGTCTTCGAAGCCGCCGAGTATCGGCCTGTCGTACAGTGTTTGTCCCTTTTTCTTCGGGGCGCCTGGATCGACAAAGCCCAAAAAATCCCAGGATCGCTTCCCTTCGTTGATGTCGTCGATGATCCATAGCACTTCCTGTGCGTAACCGCCGGAGCCTAATATAACAATTGGTTTCATTTTTACTGAAACGCCGGAACGGGTCTACGTTGTAAACAAATCGTTGAGATTGACCCGGAATCGATTCGGAAGGTCAGTGTCTGCTCGGGTGTTTCAACTGCCCAGTCGGTTCCAGTAACCGAAAGTTCTGGAATGTCGTGGCTCAGGACACTCACGAAGACTGTTGGTAGCTGCCCCATCTGAGATACGACAAGTGAAGGAACTGGAACCTTCTCGCCATAGTAGCGAGCAAGCCATCCGCGCTTTGGATCATCGCCCCCGGCTACTACTTCCCCAGAGCAAGGTCTGCCGGAGGAGTCGACCACACTTGCATAAAAAGAACCTGCCGGTGTCGCAAGCCCCAAACGGCACTTATCCCGATCGAACTCATATGGAAAATCGCCGCCCAACCATTGGAGTCTAGCATTGTGAACCCCTTCGCCCATGACCGTATCAACAACGACCGTAACATCGTCCTTCAGAAAAAGGACCGATCGTTTGTGCACGCAGTGACCTGAATGCCGTTCGAAACCGTAATGCTCGCCCTCACAAATCGCCCAGTCCTGATTGTCCTCAAACGTGAGTAATTTCGCCTGCGTCCAATAGAGACACTTGAATTGGCGATAGTGAAGCATTTGATCGTGGCCGTCCACCTGCACGGTGTTATGGCCTTCGGTACGCGTGAAGTGGTCGTGCCACTCTCGTGGACCGTTGTACAAATAGCTTCCGGGGTCAGCCAAAACATTCTGCCCTCGCCACCAAAGATCCAGATGAAGCATGTCGATTTGTGAGAAACGATCCAGGATGGTTCCACACCTGAATGTGCCGAACGAATTCTCAGCCTTCCCCCTCAAGACATGGTGACCCGTGTGTGAAAAGGATGTCGTCCTTTTCTTTGCGGCCTTGAATGGAAGTTCCGCGATCCGCGGCCCAAACAACCACATCGACATCTCGTCCCATGGACCGGCGTGATAAATGCGCTCGCCGCGCGTGACGATGCTCAACGCCTGTAACGTAGGACGAAAATCCGAAAAATCACAGGTTGAAAGCAGCACGGGATGGGAGCCATCGTTAGCCCCGTAATTCGGCAACCTGCCATCGTCAGGGTTTTCGTGAGCGTGCAAGAAGTCCAGAGATCGCTCCATGGCAGCAATCCATTCCCTTGGAACGACGTCATCGTTTTTCAACGCGAATGCAGCCGCCCATAAATATGTCTGCATGGCGACGCGATGATAGTTGTGCGACTGCTGGATATAGGAACCATCGGGATAGATTTGGCGCTCGGCTTGTTCGGTCAGCAATTCAAGCCCTTCTTTCGACCAGCTTTGAGCCATCGACGTGGGTAACAACTTGCCGACAATATGCAGCCCCAGGGCCTCGGAAAGCAGGTGGTTGTTGTAAACCGAGTCGCGGGCATACTCAATGTTGCGGTAAATGTGCATGCCGGCCGTCAGGAGATGCTCAGAGAGGGCGCTTTCGAACTGTGGCGTGAGAGGTTCGACTGGTGAGAAAACATGGATTGCAAACAGCCACGCCATAATTCTAAAAACCATCTCCTGCCCGGAATTCCAATGCACGCCAAATCCGGGGGGGGTCGATTGGAGAAAACTTCGAACCTGCGAATAGAAGCTTGACGCAAGATCCCTCGCCGAGTCCGGCGCAAATGCTGCGCTTCGGGCCATCAGATAGGCCTGGGGAAATCGACCAATCTCCCAAACAAACTTGATATCGCTGGGCTGGGTCTGGTTTCGCAGCACGTCCTGCCACTTGACTCGGTCGGACCAGCGATGCTCATTGATTGGGTCACGATGCCAGTCAATTGGATTGCCAAAGTCTGCAGGCCACCGTCCAAAGCATCGGACGCGGCCTCGAGTCGACTCCGATGCCCAATGTGCCAGATTCGAAAGAGATGCTGCTGGAATTTCTGGGCGCATAGCAACGGCCACGGCCGCGGAATCAGCGAACGGTAGTCGCACTTGAGGGCTGTCGCCTAGACTTTGTCGTTCCACTGAGTCCCTGGCCGGCGAACCGACGAAGCCGCTTCGAGTCTTGAACTCCCAAACACTTCGCGCAAAGGTCCCCTTAATTCCAAGCTCTCGAATTTCACGTACGAATCGGCGGACGGACTCCACGCGACTGGGGGCATCCTTTGGCGTTAGATCGGCGAATACGGGCGTTGATGAACGGTGAACTACTTCAACCGGCTTTTCATCGAGGAACGTCGATGCCCATATCTCAATCGAAAGAGCCTTCCAGAGGACGTCAAATGTCCCCGGATTCCCAGAATGATTGAGCAGAGTCTCCAACTCCCGCATGTTCCACATACCGCGGTCCCTAGCGCTGGATGAAAGAAGGGTCTCGCGCACGAACCCAGCATGGGTCTTCATCCATTGTTCCGCAGGTGTATCGAATCCGACCTTCCGGCGATTCAACACCAGTTCGGGCAGAATGTCGGAGACCGCCTTCCGTAAAATCCACTTCGAAGCGCCCGCACGCAGTTTCAAGTCTGAATTAATCCCGAAGGCAAATCGAACAAGCCGCGGATCCGCAAAAGGAACGCGCGATTCTAGACCGACCGCCATGCTCATGCGATCGTCCTGATGGAACAAGCCCGGAAGGTAGGTCTGAACCTCCCAGTGCATAATCTTGTCAGTTGCATCCGTCGCCGCAGAGCGATGAACAGTCTCCTGAAAGAGCTGCCGGGATCTTTGGCGGCTGCAAAATTCGGGACCCGAAAACAGATGCATCCATTGGGCCTCGGGAACCTTGGCGAAGTGCTCGAAGTACCGGCTTTCCCAATTCAGGACGTTAGGAATGTTTCTAGCGAGTCGAAAGATGGTTTTGCGTTCACCGAACTGCCTGGCTAGGTTACCGCCGACTCGTGAGGTTGACTTTGCGGACGAGGGCTTCTGACGACCGGCGAACCACGAACTGATAACATGCGCGGGATGGCCCAAAGCGTAGCGCGCATATCCACCAAAAATTTCATCCGCAGCTTGGCCACCGAGGCAAACCTTGACCTGTCGTGCAGCCAACTGGCTTACTTTGAACATCGGAAACATCGCTGCGCCAATCACCGGCTCATCCTGGTGATACATCAGAGTTCTGAAATCTTCTGGAAAAGTCGAACCGTCAAGCGTGATCAACTGCAGGTCGAGGCCGAGGGCTTTGGCTGCAGCTTCCTGATAAGGACGCTCGTCGACGACATTCTGATCTGAAAAATGGACTCCGAAGCATGCAGGTCGCTGACCAGTTTTCATGGAATACGCAGCGACCGCTGTTGAATCGATGCCACCGCTGAAAAACGATCCGACCGGGACATCGGACATCAGTTGGTCGGCGACAATCCGGCTTAGTTTGTCACGCAATTCGTCGACGATCATGGCAGTAGGCCTGTCGTTCGCTTGGAATTCCTTGAGCGACCAATATGTACGTAATTTCGCGCCATGCCGGTTGATCTGTAAATATTCGCCTGGGCGCAATTGGCGGATGTCCTTAAAAAACGTACGGTCGAAAAGGGCCGTGTGGAAATGGAGATACTGATTGATTGCTTCTGGATCAGGTTCGCGCGGAACCCCAGGATCTTGAAGGAGTGCTTTGATTTCACTCGCAAAGACTATCCGGCGTCCGTTGTCGTGAAAATAGACCTGTTTAACGCCCAGCGGATCCCGGGCAAGCATCAGTGTTTGATTTCGACCATTCCAGAAACCAAAACCAAATATACCCGCGACGTCGACAAGAGCATCCGGTCCTTCAGATTCGAGCAGGTGCAAGAGTGTTTCCGTGTCCGAGGAGCCGCTAAACCGGTAACCCTTTGCATTTAGGCGGGCTCGAAATTCACGATGGTTATAAAACTCACCGTTATAGGTGATCCAGCACGAGCCATCGGCATTCGACATAGGCTGTGCGCCCGTTATTGAAAGATCCACGATAGAAAGTCGCCGATGGCCGAAACCAAGGTTGTCTTGAAGGTGAAAACCTTCAGCATCCGGGCCACGATGGGCGATGGCGCGGGTCATTCGCACAAGGAGATCGTGATCAACTGGATGGTCTCGATCGGCGTAGTTATAGATTCCAGCGATGCCACACATGCGTAACGAGATTCTATTCCATCGGAGGCGAATCGATCGAGAAGGGAACACCCTCTCGAATGCTTCGTACCGCCATCAGTGATGCCCATGTGACACCATACAGGTCTTCCCAAGGGATTGGCCATTTCCCGCCCGAGCGACAAGCTTCAATGAAAACGGCAAATTCTGAAGAGTGTCCTTTGTCCTTTCCCGCTGAGAAGCGCTTACAACGCTTGCCGCTCCACAGTTCACCATCCTTCCACGCCTCGATGATGCCCGTTTTCCCGCCGCCAAACACCTCGATCCGTTCAGCAGGAAAGGCTGCGTCTCCGCCCGATTGATAGGAAATCGAGGAGATGCTGCCATTCTGATGGCGGACCGTAATAAACACGCGGTCGTCAGTTGTCTCTATTCCGCCGACCATACCCACGGATTCCGCGAATACCCGAGCAGGCGATGAACCGGCAATCGCCGCACAGGTGTCGATTGCATGACACGCTTCGCCGACAATGCGTCCTCCCCCGACTTCAACGTCCTGCGTCCAGTGTTCCTTTGGAATATAGCCAGGTGAAAAACGGTATGAAAGACTCAGTGGCACCGAATCCTGGAAGAAAGCTTTTAGATGTCTAGTCGCAGGCGCAAATCGTCGGTTAAAACCAACTGTTAATATCGGACATCGATCGCCCAATTGATCGACGATCTCAGCGATGTGCTCTAGTTCCTGAAATTTAATACACAGGGGCTTCTCCACAAACACGTGTTTACCAGCCTTTAGGGCGGCGACCACTAGGTCTGCATGTAGGTCGTGGCGCGTAGCGATAAACACAGCCGACGTTTCCTTGTCGTGCCAGATCTCCGTCACGTCTGTCGTCGCAAACGCAAATCCAGTATGGTTGCCAGTGTGTTCGGCGGTGAAACCATTAGCCGTACAGACACCTTGCCAGCGAATGGCGCTGATTTTGGCGAGCGCGGGCAGCATTACGAGCCTTGCAAAATTGCCAGCACCGACAATGCTGACACCAAGATCTCCCGCTTTACTTGAACGTGCCTTAAGTTCAATTCTTCTTTTCGGTTTATCGACGTCGAGAGGATAATCCAACAAGATTCCAACAAACGGCTCACGGCGGCTGGTAATCAGATCGTAGGCTTCATCAGCCCTCTCGATTGGAAAACGATGCGTGGTGAGGCGCTCCACGGGGAGCTTACCTTGGCCCATTAGCTCCAACACACCCTGCATATTCCGTTGCGCTGTCCATCGTGCATGGCCAATTGGGTAATCCACGCCTTTTTCCTCATAGAGAGGATCACCGCGGCCAGGCCCCAAAGAAGAGGAAACTGTGAATTCCAGTTCCTTCTTGAAGAATGGCGCTCTAGGAATCTGCATACCCACTACGCCAACCAAAACGATCCGGCCTTTAGGGCGACAAACCTCGGCAGCGAATTCGATCGGCTCATTGCTATCGGTCGCAGCAGTAAGTAGCACAGCATCAGCACCAAAAGAATTGCTAAAGTCTTTGACCGCCCGCAGTGGTGAGCCTAAAGCTACGGCGTCCGCACCAAAAGATCGTGCTAACTCAAGCCTCGCCGGATCAAGGTCCGTTCCGAACACTCGACAGCCCTGGGCTTTGAGAAGGCATACGCAAATTTGACCAATCAGGCCCAAGCCAACCACCACCACGCATTCGCCTAATCCTGCACGAGTCAAGCGCACGCCCTGCAATGCTATCGATGCAATCGCGGTATAGGCAGCTTGCTCGAATGTCACATTTTTCGGAATGATTGAACAAAGATTGTGACCGATCGCTGCAACTGTTGCGTGGGGTGCAGCGGCAGCAACGCGATCCCCAGGCTTGAGGGTCTGTATCTCTGATCCGCATTCGAGGACGACCCCGGCTGTTGAATATCCAAGCGGCAGGGGCTCACTTAGTTTTGCGGACACTTGTTGGAGAGTGGTACGGATCCCATCTTGCGCCAGCTTCTGTAGAACCCGTTTAACGTCTTCGGGCCGTTGCCGCGCTTTGCCAAGCAAGCTTTTACGTGCGAGATCGACGACGTAACGCTCGGTTCCGGCCGAAATCGCGGAGGTTACGATTGCCACAATTACCTGTGAGGGTAATGCTATCGGATCAGGAACATTTTTTACTCTTGTCGCACCAGAACGCACGTCCTGAATCACTTGCCGCATAGATTGATATTATGAGAGCACTTGCCAAATTATCCCAGCGTTGGAAATGACGCACCACCCAGGTGGCGCGGTGAAACCTGATTTTTCTTTTGCAGTCGAGGCGCTTATCCAATTGGCGCATCCCGATGGCGTCTTCGCGGTTCTCGGGTATCCAGCTCCCAGACAAGCATAGGAGCGCCGATAGACAATGATCGTGAACGGCAACAGAATTGTCGGCTAGGTCATGCTTTAGGTTTTCGGACCAATGCCCGGATATTTCGAAGGATGAACTGAGGATCCTTAACGAGCTTTTCAATGCCCTTGAAGGACGCAACCGCCCAAAAACAAAGAGCATGTCGATAGTACAAAATCGATTTTTTGGGAAGAAGTGACCAGACCCAGTCATTGGCAAAGACCTGGACCACACAATGTATCCTTATTTGGTCGCTCGGGTTATAGACGGAATGCACATAACTTGTGTCCAGCGCCCATAGCTCTCCTTCCCCCATAACAAGCCGTTGACCATCCACGACGAACTCAATCTGTTGGTTTGTGATAATGGGAATGTGGAGTCGTAATTTACCGACCAGAAGGTTGGCGGACATATCCCGATGAGGTTGGAGTTTCGTGCCGGGGTGAACAGCGTAGAACATCAACTCGTCAACAGGACATTTGAAATAATCCCGCACCCGTCGGACCTCGGGAAACTCTTGCATGTGGCCTGTCTCTTTATCGTTTTCAATGAAATGAAAAGCAGTCCATTTGGTGGCCAATTCCGGAAAATCTGGATTGGTAGGCTTCCACTGCTCGGCCATTACTCGCTGGCAGACCTGCCGAAGACAGTCAAAGTACTCAAAGTGAGGCTGTAATCTGAGCGCACCGCTGTTCATGTGAGTTCGATTGTGGCTTTCGCGGGATATTACATCTACGGTCAATTGGCTGTCAAACGCCTGCACCTAAACTGAGCCACGGAAACTCAACACCATAGCTCTGGCCATCGGCCCATAGGTTGACAAGGTACCTTTGCTATTGAAGGACTTGGTTGTATTTTCAACAAGCCGATAAGTTATATGCTTACCCCTCTGCTAGGTAAGAGTAAAGTTTCTCAAAAAATTTAGACGGCAGCGGAACTCAGCTAGTTCTCATCCAAACGTCGGAAAGAGGAGAATCACGTAGTAGCGGTCAGAGAACGTGGCAGCCAACCCAGGTCATGAAGCAAGTCCTAATAAAAGCCGGCAGTGTCATCATTG
>Ga0206988_1233_pt2 | contig 10808 bp, 11 predicted proteins | sample Alteio_BWMinCont_12_FD_153263 | JGI IMG/M metagenome (GOLD analysis project Ga0206988, IMG submission 153263) | Enriched cells from forest soil in Barre Woods Harvard Forest LTER site, Petersham, Massachusetts, United States -... | ecosystem: Environmental > Terrestrial > Soil > Temperate forest >... | reverse complement strand
GTTCATGGATAATAGTTCATGGTTCATAGCCGAAAAAAGGAATTGATAAACTACAAAACCTGCAGCTACTATGAACTATCAACCATAAACCATGAACTTTCATACTATGAACTATCAACCATGAACCATGAACTACTAATCTACTTAAACCTATACAACGCCGTTACACTCCCCCATTGTTCTGAGCGTACCATTTCTTTAACTTCTTTGGTATGAAATATAGCTGTGGCGTCAATTACAAAACGGCCTGTGGTAAATGCAACGCCAAATTGATTACTAAAAATAAAAGGCTCTTTATTGCGCGTTATTTCCTGGCTGTTAGGATCATCGTGCTTATTAAATAAGCCACCTTGTATAGTAGCATCATAGGCTACGTAATTAAATAGCGGTTTGTAATAAAAAAATATTTCGTGCGCATGAAGCGGAGTTACTGTTTGGTTCCTGATAACTGTACTTTGCGTACTTTGGGTTTATGCAGTGCTTTGGTTAATAATACGGTTAGCCTTTCAATTGCTTTCTCCTTGTTTAAGTACTGGCTGCGTTCTTCATCGCAAATTACCTGTACCAGGCCGTCTTTATTCAAACGCGCCTGTAGCTTATCGTTCAGTAGCGCCTTCTCTTCATCTGTAAACAGCAACGAGTTATTTACTGAAAAAAGCAATTCAACCTTGCTGGATACCTTATTAACATTCTGACCGCCTTTGCCGCCGCTGCGGGATGCTTTGTAAGTAGTTTCTTTTTGCAGGTCGGCTTTAGTAAAATTCATGGGCGAATTTAAGGAATTAGTTGATTAGGTTGATTGAGTTGATTAAGTGAGTAGTTTTAATTTGTATGATGATCGGCTTTTTATTAAGTTAAAGTTCGATATTAAGGTTGGTATTACAGCCATTGATTATCAGATACTTACATTTTGATAAAAATTAAAATACTGATAATGAGTGTGTTTCACAACGTTCCGGGTGTTCCATGTGCAAAAATGGAACGCTTTGCCGGCGTGGATACACAAACTAATCAACCCAATCAACCACTCACCTAATCAACTTTTTATTATCTTCGCTACTCATGAGTAACAACATCATAATTGCCATTGATGGCTATTCATCGTGCGGAAAAAGCACTCTGGCAAAGGCATTAGCCAAAAAACTTCATTTTATTTATGTTGATAGCGGTGCCATGTATCGTGCTGTAGCATTATACTTTTTAAGGAATAATGTAGACCTTAATAATCACCAACAGATTGCCGAAGCGCTGGAAAAGATCCATTTAAATTTCCATTCGCGCGATTATGAAACGCATATCACCTTAAATGATGAAGAGGTATCTGCCGAGATCAGGCTAATGCCTGTTTCGGAAACGGTAAGTACTGTGTCGGCTATCCGCGAGGTACGCAAAGAGATGGTGAAACAGCAGCAGCGGATGGGCAAATCGAAAAATATTGTGATGGACGGGCGCGACATAGGCACTGCCGTTTTTCCTGATGCACCACTTAAAATTTTTATGACAGCGGATCCTAAAGTAAGAGCTGAAAGGCGTTACAAAGAAATGCTGCCTAAAAACCCCGATATTACTTTAGAAGAGGTTTTTGAGAACATAGCCCACCGTGATTATCAGGACACCACCCGTACAGAAAGTCCGCTGGTAAGAGCGGAAGATGCTATAATACTGGATAATACAAACCTTACTCCTGAACAGCAATTAGATTTTGCTTTGGAAAAGGTACATGAATTAGGGAGTTATTAGGATGGACAGAATGATTAGAGGTTAGTGATTGGAGACTGGAGATTAGCAATTAAAATGATACGAAATCTTTAAGCCGGAAAATAACTAATCTCCAGCCTCCAATCTCTAATCACCCTCAGAGAACTTCACTGCGCTTACTCCAAACTTATTTAAAAAGTCGACACCTTCATCACTTGCCAGGCCTTTATAGGCTGCATATGATTTATCAAAAAATACCTTTTTAACCCCTGCCGAATAAATTAGCCTTGCACATGGCAGGCATGGCGATAGCGTAGTGTACAGCGTTGCACCTTCAAGGTTCGCGCCGTTTTTTACAGCATAAAGTATGGCATTTTCTTCGGCATGCAAAGCAAGTGAGCAGCTGCCTTTTGAATCGCGCGGGCAGCCAGTACCGGGCCATTCCTCATCGCAGTTGTGGGTGTGTGCAGGAGGGCCGTTATATCCTATAGAGATGATCCTTGTGTCTTTGGCTAAAACGGCGCCGACCTGGGCTTTAACGCAGTGTGAGCGCTTAGCCAGGTCGGTTGCCAGGTTCATGAAAATATGGTTGAATGATAATTTTGTCATAGTAGATAGAGGTTAGAGATTGAAGGTTAGAAAATCTTAACTAATCTCTGATCTCTAACCTCCAATCACTATATATTAATGCCCGCCTGAGGCTTGGACATGGTCAAGGTCTATACCTTGTTTTAATAACTCGCGGCTAACCTTCCAGGCAAAATAAGCCAGGTAAGCAAAGCCTAACACAGGGACAATATAAGAGAAATGTATCCCACTCATACCAGGTATAAAATTATTGCTGCCATCGGCAATTTTACCTTGCAGCGGAGGGATAATAGATCCGCCCAATATCATCATAATTAAGAAAGCTGAACCCTGGCTGGTGTATTTGCCTAAGCCGGTAATTGATAAAGCAAAAATAGACGGCCACATAATTGAACAGCATAAGCCGCCGCTTATAAATGAAAAGGTTGCAACCCTGCCGTGCGTAAATAGACCTATCAACATAAAAATAACTCCTAATATACCAAGTACAGATACCGTGCGGGTTGGTTTTTGCTGCCCGATAAAGAATGCTACAACCAATACAGCAACGCAAACGCCATAAATGTACAGGTTGCTTACATCAACACCTGATAATGAGTTCACCATTAAAACAACGCCAAAGGCTAAAAATGGGATAATTATATACAATATGTATTTGGTGGTTTTTGATAAGTTAAACGCACCTATTGAACCTGCAAACCGGCCTATCATTAAACTACCCCAGTACAATGAAATATATGGCGCAATCTGCGATTCGTTAAACGAACCAAATTCAGGCGTTTTTAACAATGATCCCATATTACTCTGGATGGTTACCTCTGTACCCACGTAAGTAAATATGGCTATCATCCCTAAAATTAATTGCGGGTATTGCATTGCTCCCCAGCCTTCTTTGTTTTTTTGAGCGGCAAAAATGGTGCTTACAAGCGTTATCAATATAATCGCTAAAGATGCATAAACGAAGTATTGACTTGGAATATGTATTGCCTTACTTAGCGGATCAGCAGCTAAAATCATTAAAAAGGCTACAAATATTACCAAAAGCGGCGTATTAGCTTTTTTGCTTGACTCTATTTTTTCGTCGCTGGTTACCTTAGGAAGTTTTGATACCCAGAAGAACAAGGCCACCGCTAAAAATAAACCTGCAAGTAAATAATACAGGTTATTGATTGATGATATTTTCACATCGGCTGCTGCCGTACGGGCGCTAGCAGAACCAAATAAAACAAAGCTGACAACAACAGGGCCCAATAAAGCACCTATGTTGTTTATACTACCGGCAAAGTTTAGCCGGTTTGAACCTGTTTCGGGCGGTCCCAATACTATTACAAATGGGTTTGCAGCTGTTTGCTGTAATGAAAAGCCTAATGCAATAACAAAAAAGGAACCCAAAATAAAGCCGAATGAGCCTGAATTTACAGCGGGGATCATTAAAAGCGCACCAGCGGCCGATAAAACCAACCCTAATATGATGCCATTTTTATAACCGAGCTTATTTAAAATATCCACCCCTGATGCTGACGATGCAAAGTATAATATTAACGATCCAATGAAATAACCTCCATAAAAGGTAAAGTCAATTAGTTGAGACTCGAATTGTGTTAAACTAAAATGAGTTTTACAAAAAGGTATAAAAATGCCATTAGAGGCTGCTAAAAAGCCCCAAAAGAAAAATACAGTAATGATGGTGTACAATGCTGTACCGTAACTTTTTGAATTTTTTTGTTCCATTGTTTAATTAGGTTTATACAAGCGGTGTAATTAAAACACTAAACATAACTATTTTTTATAATTCTGCTATATTTTTAATTAATTAAATCACAAATTTAAGTTTGGTTGTTTACCATATAAAATTGCATATTCGTGCTGCATTTTTTTATTTTAACCGGCACGTAAGCCTTAATTAATGATAGAAGCTGTTATTTCGGGTATAGGGTTTGGATTAGTGCTGACGTTTTTAACTGGCCCGGTTTTTTTTGCTTTAATAAAAACCAGTATCGAAAAAGGCTTCCATGCTGGCGTGGCGCTGGCTTTGGGAGTGGTTTGCAGCGATATGGTATTTGTTGGAGCCATTTTATTCGGTTCGCAATACTTTGATATTACGGCTCATGATAAAACCTACGCAGGCATATTTGGCAGCGCTATTTTGTTTGCAATAGGGATTTATTACATGTTCAAAAAATCCGAGATCAACTATAAAAATACTGTTCCCACCAATCTTCACCGCGCCGGTTACTTTTTAAAGGGCTTTGTGATGTGCATTTTTAACCCTACCATTTTATTTCACTGGACAATTGTAATAGGCGCGGCAAGCACGGTATATCATGAAGGTGTTCCCCACAGGTCGGCTAAAATTGCTATAATGTTTTTAACCATTCTTATAGTGCAGTTTGGCCTTGATACTACCAAAGCTTTTTATGCCGATAAGCTGCGCGACAGAATCTCCGTAAAGTTTGTACACCGCCTTAACCAGCTTGCAGGTATAGCGCTAATTATAGCCTCGCTTGTGCTGCTTGATAAATTGGTAACCAACTTCGTTTTTTCACCTCCGGGTGCGTGAGGGGGATTAGTCATTAGTCATTAGTCATTAGTCATTAGTCATTAGTCATTAGTCATTAGTCATTAGTCATTAGTTGGGGAGGGGATAGGAGCCAGTTTTTATTATATTTAAACCGTTATTAACCTTATTATGGAAAGTATTTTCTCCCCGGCTATTAACACTGCATTTATTGAACGTATAAATAAGCTTACGCCATCAACCCCTGGTTTGTGGGGTAAAATGAATGTGTCGCAAATGCTGGCCCATTGCCAGGTACCAATACAGGTAGCTTTTGGCGAATTAAATACTAAAGGCGGTTTAATTGCCCTGCTTTTTGGCCGCATGGCCAAGAAAAAGGTAGTAAATGAAGAACCATTTGAACATAACCTGCCAACCATGCAGGAAGCTAAAATTAAGAACGACAGGGGTTTTGACACAGAAAAAATTGCTTTAATTGAATTGGTTAAACGGTTTACCAAAGGGCCCGATATTTTAACAAAAAAGCCTCATCCTTTTTTCGGTCCGTTAACTGTTGATGAATGGAATACGCTCCAGTATAAACACCTGGATCATCATTTAAGGCAATTTGGTGTATAGTTAAGTATCGGAGGGCTAGCTTCCGGCTGCGATAAAGTATTTTTAAAACTCCCCATTTCGGGAATAAAAGTTATCTTTAAGAAATTCTGTTTTACAGGCTAGATCTGTATTTGACTTTGCTTATTTAATTTGGAGCATTTTCTAAAAGTTAGCTAATAATATAACAGTATTTGCGTTATAATACAGGTAACGTTAAGTACTTGCATGTTAAACCAGGATTTCATCAGTATAACGATGATCTGATTATCATTCTACCGTTACCCGGATCTATTAAAAAATAAATTACTAAATCATTACCACTATGAGCAAAGACAGAAAAACGGTTAAAGAGGTTAAAAAGGCGCCTACCGTAAACGCAAACAAAAAGGTATCATCATACCAGTCGGAAAAAGGATCAAAATCCGAATCAAACGGTAAAAAATAAAGTAGCATGAACGAACAAGCAATAGAAACACAAACCCGGATGTACCTGTACGATTTAATGAACGCTGCCAAAGAGCATGGTTTTAAAGCGGACGACAGCTGGGAATTAAGCATGGTTAACGATAGCGGAAGATCAAGGCTCCAGAAGGATTATTATCCGGCTATTGCAGTAAAAATAGCTCCTGAAATAGTTTTGCAGGTATTTAACTCTGCCCGGTCAGGATTAAAACAATCATTTAATAACGACGGGCACCAGCCCGATGAAAAAAGTATTTTAACGGATAATATCAACTTCCTGGTTGCCATTAATCCTAAAAGGATGAGAGGGTAGAGGGGGGAAGTCCGAAAGTCCGAAAGTCCGAAAGTCGGGAAGGCTTGGGCAGATGAGGAGTCAAAAATAAAGCCCGGTAGAAGATAATTCTACCGGGCTGCTTTATATTTTCACTTTCGGACTTTACTGACTTCCGGACTTTTCCGACTTAATTGTACCCTCTTGCATTTTTACCTTCCATCCAGTTTGCAAAGGCTTTGTTAACAACCTTATTGCCGCCTGGTGTTGGGTAATTGCCCGAGAAGTACCAATCGCCTTCATGATCAGGACATGCCTTGTGTAGATTATCAAGGGTTTGATATAATACCTTTATTTCGGCTTTTATTTCTTTAGGGGTAATGATCTGCGCAATGCGGTCAGAGATCTCCTGGTCTGTAAATGGCTCATAAATGGCTTTTACATAGTTTTCAACTTCTTCTTTAGGTAATTTCGCGCTATCCTTACATTGCTGATATACTTTTAATATCACATCATCCTTGCCCGCGTCTTTCAGTAAGCTGATTGCTGCCTCGAAAGCAACAAATTCGCCCATGCGCGACATATCGATACCATAACAATCAGGGAAGCGAATTTGCGGTGCTGATGAAACTACCACTATTTTTTTAGGGCCAAGCCTGTCAAGGATCTTCAGGATGCTTTGTTTAAGCGTTGTACCACGAACTATTGAATCATCCAGCACTACCAGCGTATCGGTGTCCCTTTTTATAAGCCCGTAAGTAGTATCATAAACGTGGGCCACCATTTCGCTGCGATCGGCATCCTGGGTAATAAAGGTGCGCAGCTTAACATCTTTAATAGCTATTTTCTCAACCCGTGGCGCCATTGAAAGCACTTCGGTTAATTCCTCTTCACTTATTTTGTCGTCGCGGTTTAACAATTTATCGCGCTGATATTTTTTAATGTATTTGTGCACGCCTTCAACCATGCCATAAAAGGCAACTTCGGCAGTGTTTGGGATATAAGAGAAAACGGTGTTTTTAACATCGTAATTAACATTCTCCAGGATCTGCTCGCAAAGTAAACGGCCCAATTGCTTACGCTCACGGTAAATAGAAGCATCGCTGCCACGTGAAAAATAGATGCGTTCAAATGAGCATGCCTTTTTCTCGGCGGGCTCGCTAAACATATCCTCCGTTATTTTACCGTTCTTTTTTACAATAAGCGCATGGCCAGGCCTAATTTCCTTAATCTCCTCCATGGGGATATTAAAGGCAGTTTGTATAGCCGGGCGCTCAGATGCTGCTACTACAATTTCATCATTGTAATAATAGTAGGCGGGGCGGATGCCAACAGGATCGCGCATTACAAATGCATCACCATGGCCAAGGATCCCGGCAATGGTATAACCACCATCCCAGTTCTTTGCAGATTTGCGGAGGATTTTGGCAACATCCATATCATTGGCAATCAGCTTACTGATCTTGATGTTATCGTCCAGGCCTTCGCGTTTGTACTGATCAAACAAGCCCTGGTTCTCGGTATCAATAAAGTGGCCAATTTTTTCAAGAACGGTTATGGTATCGGCTTTTTCTTTAGGATGCTGGCCAAGGTCGTACAGCTGTTGGAGGAGCTCGTCAACGTTGGTCATGTTAAAGTTACCGGCAATAACCAGGTTCCGGGTCATCCAGTTGTTTTGCCTTAAAAAAGGGTGGCAGTTCTCAATGCTGTTTTTGCCGTGGGTACCATAACGCAAATGGCCCAATAACACTTCGCCGGTAAAGCTTACGTGCTCTTTGAGCCATTCTGCATCAGCCATTTTTTCAGGCATTTCCTTTTGAATGTCGGCAAACTTCTTCTGAATATATTCAAATATGTCAGCAACCGCATTCGAAGCCATCGATCGATGTCGGCTTATATAGCGCTTGCCAGGTTCAATATCCAGCTTAATGGTAGCAACACCTGCGCCATCCTGGCCGCGGTTATGTTGTTTTTCCATTAAGAGGTAAAGTTTGTTTAGGCCGTAAAGGGCCGTGCCGTATTTTTCCTGGTAAAAAGAAAGAGGCTTTAACAGTCGAATGAATGCAACCCCGCATTCATGTTTAATCGAATCACTCATGATTGTTAATGAGCGGCAAAGTTAAAATTTAAATGTTAAAACTTTTAATTAACAGTGTCATTAAATTGCATTAATATTTAGGGAGGAAAATTAGTGAATTATTGAGTCAGTGAATTAGTGATTTGAAGAAACCTTCAATCAGGCGATTTTTTGTCTGAACCATGATTCATAGGATTAAAGGATTGAGGGATTCCTTTCAGCATTAATTAATCAGGTAATCCTTCAATCAAGTAAACGGCAACGCCTTCTTGAACTCCTTTAAAGAACAAATACTATATGAAAAATCATGATTCAATACCCCTACTTCCCAAACCCCACCAGCTTATGCAAAGCTACCGGATCATAAATCCTTCCAGCCCTTATTACAGTGGTTACTTTACGGATCTCCCTAATATTGGTTAACGGATCGCCATCGACAATAACCAGATCGGCATTTTTGCCGGCTTCAATTGATCCGCTTTGTTTATCCATTTTCATAACAATGGCAGGGGTGATGGTTGCTGTACCAATTGCCTGCATAGGTGTTAGGCCTGCCTGCACATACAATTCCAGCTCACGGTAGAGGCTGTAGCCCGGGAAGCCCTGGTCTGTGCCGGCAACAATGGTTACGCCATTATCGTAAAGCACTTTTACTATTTTCTGAAAGCTGTCCCAAATTGGCTTCAACTTTTCAGCATTTGCCGGCTCACTGCCTGTGTTTTTAAAAATAGCCTGTAAAGGTAAGGGCAGCGAATAAAAGGCAGGCTCCATAATGGTGATATCATCTTTGGTAGACCGGAAAAACATTTCAAATACGCCTACTGTAGGGTCAATAACTACATTATGCTGCTTGATAAATTTTATTGCCGCAATACTGGTTGAATCCTCAAAATTTATGGAGCGGTCTTTATTGCGTTTCATAATGGAGTAAACATATTGCACATGGTTAACCATATCCATACCAGAATCAACTCCTGCCTGCAATGTCATTCCATTTGGAATGTGGCCGGTTACGGTAAGGTTCAGGCGGTGTGCCTCATCACAAATAGCTTTTACAATAGCAGGTTTTACCGAGCTGTAAATTTTTATCTGCACAAAGCCATTATCCTTGTAGCGGTCAACTTCTTTTATAGCTTCCTCCTTTGTATCTGCCTGGATAATTCCAAGCGCCATAGGGCCTTTGCCATCAATAATCCCGGCCTTTAATATTTTAGGGCCAATGCCTTTGCCATCATCAATAGCGCTTTGTACGGAGTTTATAAATGCAAACTCATTACCGCAATCGCGCACGGTTGTTACGCCTGCAGCAAGGTAAGCTGGTCCCCATTCCACCTGTTCAAAGTGAGCGTGCATGTCCCATAAGCCGGGTAATATGGTCTTTCCTTTGGCATCAATAATTTTTGCGCCTGCAGGGATGGTTACTTCGCCAACTTTGCCAACCCTTTTAATAATGCCATTTTCAATAACCACTACCGCATTGGGTATAGGTTTTGAGTTTATCACATCAATTACAGTGCCTCCGGTTATTACTATAACTTTATTGGCAACAGCTGTTTTGGGTGTGTTTTTGGTAAACAGTTCCATGCCGTAGGTTGCAGCCTTTGCTATAAACTTTGGTAGCAGGCTCTCGTAAGGTTCCAGCATCATTTCAAGCTTATCAGCTTCGGCATCGTTTGTTATCAGGCAGATCAGTTGCCCGGACTTATCGGTCCATAAGATCTCATTGCCCCAAATCAAACCGCCAACTGTATATCGGTCAAGCAGTAAGGTTTTGCCATTAAAAGTAAAGGAATCCTCACCATCCTTTTTAATTTGTACCGTTCCGTTGGGAAGGGTGTTTATAGTAGCAGGTTGTTTATGATTTTTCCAATACCTGATCAATTCCTGTTGTACCGCACCCGGTGCATAGCTTGCTATAGGGAAAGTTAAGGGTGTGATTTTCTGTGTGTAAGAGGAGTCGTCTACTTTAATATGTGCCTGGCTTCCGGATATAGTTATAGTATCATTAATGATTGCCGAGCGGGCGGTATTACCCTTTATTTTTAAGCTCAAAGGCTCATAAGCAGGTGTTAATTTAAGCTCTGCCTTTAATGGTACTGGTGAACCGCGGTCAACAAATTTAAAATCTGATGTATAGGTAATTTCTTTGTCTGTTTTGCTTACGCGATAGGTTTCTTTACCAATATGCTGCTCAAACTTATGCAGGAAGAAGGTAACGCTATCAGGCTTTGTTTGTGCGGTGGCCGCGAATATTATCAATGAAAAAGTTAAAAGAAGAATATGTTTTTTCATAGGATGTATTTAAAGTTTCGGATGGCTAAAGTTATAAGTTTTGGGGTGAAATTAATAATACAATCTGTTACGCCGTTATCCCAACGATGTTTGTCACACCTGTCACAGTGTTATGGTCTGTGATAGTGTGACAGCGTGATAAACCTATTTCAGGAATAAACTGAATAAATTAAAAATTCAGATTTGAATAATTATTAATATCTCGGGTTGGAATAGTTGTAATATTAAATTGGAAGTTTAGTATACAATATAATCTTTATAAAAAAATAATATATAAATAGAATATAAGTATAGTAATATATTAC
>Ga0206988_1287_pt1 | contig 10822 bp, 12 predicted proteins | sample Alteio_BWMinCont_12_FD_153263 | JGI IMG/M metagenome (GOLD analysis project Ga0206988, IMG submission 153263) | Enriched cells from forest soil in Barre Woods Harvard Forest LTER site, Petersham, Massachusetts, United States -... | ecosystem: Environmental > Terrestrial > Soil > Temperate forest >... | reverse complement strand
AACAGGAGCCTGCGCCGCGATCACCTGTTGTATTGGTTCTTCTTTTTGCTTTACAGTCAGTCTGAATCCCTTCTCTTCGATGGTTACCTCTCCAATGTTGGATTTGTTAATCAGTTTGATCAACTCCTGAATCTGCTTAAAATCCATCTTTCAGAATTTACTGTTACAGAATGGGGGCGCTAAGATAAGGATAACACGCTAAATATAACCAAATCAGGGAGAAATGCAAAAATCAACAACCGCAAGTGAGCATACAAAAAGAGAGAAAAATCAGCTATGGATATCCATTCAAATGCGATCGCGATTACTTTACACGTTCCACGTATTCACCGGTCTTTGAGTTGATGCGGATCAACTCGCCTTCGTTCACAAACAAGGGAACATTGACCATGGCTCCCGTTTCAACTGTTGCTTGCTTGAGCGTGCGCGTGGCCGTGTCGCCTCGCAGACCGGGCTCCGAATACGTAACCTTCAGCACAATTTTATCGGGCAATTCAACGCTCATCGGCAAATCCGTTTCTGTATTCAGCAAGACCGAGACTTCCTGGCCTTCCTTTAGGAATCGAGGCGCATCGACCAGGTTTTCCTGCATGGCAATTTGCTCAAAAGTCTGCGTGTCCATGAAATTATATCCCGTATCGTCTTTATACAGATACTGGAATGTTTTGCGTTCGACGCGTACCGGAAAAATGGAGTCTCCGCTGTTCCAGGTCTTTTCAATGGAACGCGAATTGTCCACTCCCTTAAGCTTGGCCCATACTTTGGCTGCCGCCCGCGCGGTTTTGTTTTCGCCAAACTCGACAACCGTATAAAGACTGCCATCCAGTTTGATGATCATGCCGCGACTGATATCCGTCGTATTGGCCATTGGGTCTTATGTTTCTTAAATCAAGTAATTTGAATCCGCGAAGGTATAACAAAAAAATAGGACGCAAACCTTCCGAGTATCTGGTAGGGAGTCAGTTTGAGTTTTTGTAACTAATATGTTTTGTTAGTCGACACTACACCAATGCAATGTTAAAGGCTGTTTTTACCGTCTAAGGGATAGTCCAGGTTGAAATAATTTTGAATTGGTTATTGACTTTTTGAATGTCAAAAAAATGCTGCATTCCTGGGTGATGCATATTTTCTTCTACTACAATGTAACTAAAGCTGAAAGAGCATTTTTTGTCAACTGTATTGTAATAAGGTTGAAAAATAGAAATGTCGTCTGGAAGATTATGTTTATTAACTTCTTTTATTAGTCTTTCTGTAAGAAAGATTTTGTATTGAGACCTGCCAAACAATGTCTTTGTCACTTTAATGTAAGGCTTATCGTTTGAATTATTACTGTCAAGGACACAATAGTCGCAATTAAAAGGAAAACGACAAAGGTTTGCAAGTTTAGTTTTATCCTTATTATTTATAGCTTCTTTAAATTGTATCCAGAAATTTTGCAATAAAACTTGGTCTGTTTTTGAAAGAGAAGGACTGTCACACTTTTGTTGACTAAATAAACTGAGACAAATTAAAAGTCCTGATACTAAAAGAATATAACGTATCATAAAGAATAGCATAGAACGTTCGGAAGTGTCTTGGTTTGAATTTGTTAATTTCTTGTTCGTCAAATAACGATAAGTTAAGTTAGAGTCTGCTTATTCAAGAACGAAGAACTTTCCAATAAGGATATTAATAAATTTGAAGGGTAAGCCACTGCTTAGCTGCTTTGACCTTTTCGTCGTTCTCAATATCGTTGAATTTATCCGGGCTACTCAGTGGAATATCTGGACGTAGTGCCTCTTTATATATCTCTCCATTTCGATCCGCACCATAACCTACAGAGAGGTACATGTAAGCGGCATTGTTGATCGGGAAACCAGCCACCACGGTTATGTATCCGGCTGTTGGAGAACCCATGAGCACCGTCTTTGCCCTCCCCTTGAACGACATGACAAAAAATTCTCCGGAGCTTCCGGTACCGGGACCGATCAAAACCACCACCGGAATATTTTGAGCATCAATGCCGCATCGGGGGAGAATGCTGGTAACAATATTGGTATCTAGTAAGAAATTATTGCCTTTAACATACCAGTTTTGGCCTTTATTTGTTATGAATGAGCCAACTTGGCCCTGGCTCAGCAATTGTTCGACCCCTAAGATCATGGGATACATCGTGCCCCCGCCGTCTAATCTTAAATCCAGGATGATTCCCTTCGCTTTCCTCTCCAATAAGGAGCAAAGGCTGTCATTTAACATTTGCGCATTTCTGTCCGCATCTTTTTTTTCCGGATAGGGCATAGAGGGTATTCGGAGGTAGCCAATAGAACTCCCAAGCATTACTGTCTTAATGCGAACGCCTTTCTTCCATTCATTCATAATGGAATCTGAAATGCTCGATTTTTTCCGCTGCCAATGAAAGGTGCTGTCCTTGTAAAAAAATGATCCATGAAAATCATTAATGGACTGGTACAAAAACCTCATGGCTGGTCCAAGCTGGTACGCGTCAACTACGCCGGAAGCTTTCTCCAATGCCGTTTTTTCCAACTCATCCCATTGAAACTTATCAGCATTTACTACGTTTTGTTTCATTATCAAAATGCAGGTGTCAATGAGAAATCTGGCCTCCTTTGATTGTCCCCAAACAGAATCCATTCCCAGCGAAATGATAATCAAACAAATTATCGCAATTTTTTGTTTCACAAATTCCATTTGTTAAACAGGACTAACCCAGGCAGTGGTCCCGGACTCTCTTCAAATGACCCGATCACGATGGCTCCATCTTTGGCCTGCTCTCCGAATAAATACCGGGCCTGCGGCCCGTCGTAAATGAATACCGTGTCAAATACTTGGTTCGTATACATTAGGTTGAATTGCCGGATATCGTACGCCCTGCCTGCATAGAAAACAGGGATTTTCCGGTCGAGATATTTCAAACCGATTCTGACGGAACCCAGGAGTTCGGTCATCCCATTTTCCAAATGGGCGCTTGCTGCGAAAAAAACGCTAACCACATCGGTGAGCGGGGTCCGGAAGTGTGCATTCTCAGCTGCGTTGGTTTTGGTTGTCAAGTATACCACGCCGCTCTTTGCCGACTCACCATATACCTGGGTATCGGCTAATTGCTTACTAACATAGATGCTTTCGATGGTCGTGTGATTGAGCAGGTCGATTCGGGTGGGTTTTCCATCTACTATTACCAGCGGATTATTATTCTCAGCAATCCGCCAGTGCATTTCTTTATATGATCCGGCTACAGCGGAAGGCAGCGGGCCATATTTGTTTTCTGCCTGGCGCCGCTCCCAGTCTTGATTTAGTCGATAACTTTCAACGGTACCATTTTTTAGGTAAATCTCCAGGTCATTTGGGTCTAATATCCAACGCATAAGCGTGACGGACCCATTTAACCGAAAGAAGTTTCTGTGCTCCTCGTCCATGGCGTCATCCCGGTATAGCGAAAGGGAATGAATTTGGGGATGAATCGCGAGCGGTACTGTATCTGTCGGATTCATTTTAATCCATTTTTGCTTTGAGTATATTCCGGCCTGTGCTGGGATGATATCGGAAAGCCGGCTGCCTCCTGGTTCAAATTTGAGACTTGGGGTTGGCCCCCCGCTGCTGTCTTTGGAAGGATCGTGCCTATTTCTGAATGCCAGCATCAGGATCCCCAGCAAGGGCAGCAAGAACAAAAATTTAAGCAATTGGCCTCTTGCAGACCGGAGGGTATTCATCATGGCAATCCGCTTTTTTAGTGAAGGCAGGTTAAAACTATTCGCCAATTGGTATAAGGGAGTGCCGACTACTTTCAATAAATGGTACTGGTAGGCCTTCCGGTCAACGCCTTGCCGGATCAGTCGATCATCGGCGATGAATTCCAGGTTTTGCCGGATGGCGTGTCGAAGGAGCCAGGCAAACGGATTGAACCAGTTGACTATGCAAAGCAGTTCTCCGAACAGGACATCCCAGGTATGCCCTTGCCGGATATGCACGTATTCGTGCAAAATGATTTCCTGTAGCTCTTTTTCGCTGTGTAGTGCCGGGTTCACGAAAATGGATTGGCCAAAAGAAAAGGGGATGATGAGTTGGTCAACCGCATAAGTGGACGCCAAGCTGTTCCCCAGGATTCGGGATTTTTTCTTCATCTGTTGAATGGAGATCAACTGAATGATCATGCGTCCGACCATGACCAGAGCGCCAGCCGCCAGAAAAAGTAATAGGAAATCCCAGGGAGTCCAGGGAGCGCGTTGGAGCGAAGACGACAACCGGATCGAGGGAGCTGCCGCCCCGGCTCCCAGTGGCGGGATATAGGTCAAAAAACGGAGCTCCCGGAACGCGGGTTTTTCTACAAATTGGCCAATATCGGCGAAAGGAATAAAAAGGGAAAGCAAGGAATAGAATAGCAAGTAAAAGCGATTCCAGCCAAAAAAAGTTAGCCTCCTAAGGAAAAACCGGTAGAACAAGTAGCTGATCGCCAGGCAGACGGAAAATTTAAACAAATAGTAGACAAGTTCAGGCATATAGTATCGAATTGACGGGGATGTTCGCCAAATTCCTGGGGAATTCTACACCTTTTTTCCTTCGATCATAATCATGATTTCCTGCAATTCTCTGGCACTGATTTTTTTTTGCGCGACGAAAAAGTTCACCATCTCCTTGTAGGAATTGTCAAAATAGTCCTTCACGAACCCTCCGACGAACTTCTTCTTGTATTCCTCCTCGCTAACGAGCGCCCGGTACAGGTAAGCATTTCCAACCAGCGTACCGCTGACAAACTTCTTTTTTTCCAAATTCTTAATCGTTGAAGCAAGCGTGGTATACGGCGGCTTAGGTGCGCCCACCTGCGAAAGGATGGTTTTGAGGCCGCCCGCCCCTATTTTCCAGACGGCCTGCATGGCCTCTTCTTCCTGTATGGTCAGTTTTTCCATTTCTTACGAATTTTTCGTAATACTACGACATTTTCGTAGATAACCCAACTTTTTCTTCCCGCCCGGGCGCAACGCGTTGCCGGCAAGGCCATTCCTGCTTATTTTTGAAAAAAGTTTACCGATGAGACCTGGCATCCTGCGCTCGACCGACGTCCATATAGATAGTCCTATGAGGCTGCATTTGAAGATGGGCTTGATGTTTTCCCTTTTTTCCCTGGCGTTGCCGCCCGGATTGTTGGCCCAGCACGCCGATTCCATGCAGGCCCCATTTCGCCGGTTCCCTACCGTTCCGCCCCTCAACTTATTGAAAGTTGACAGTGTCAGCTACCTGACCAACAAAGATTTGAAAAAGGGCCGCCTTACCATGATCATCTACTTCAGTCCGGAGTGCGAACATTGCAAGCATCAGACCGAAGATCTGCTGGCGTCCATGGACCAGTTCAAGAATATCGAGATCGTTATGGCGACGCTGCAGCCATTTACAGAGATGAAGGATTTCTATAATTATTACCGGATCGCGGAACACCCCAATATCAAAATGGGTAGAGACGAGAAAGCCGTACTTCCGGGATTTTACCGGATTCGCAGTTTGCCGTATATCGCTCTATACGATAAGAAGGGAAATTTTATAACCAGTTTTGAAGGGAATCAGAAGACGTCCACTTTGCTGACTGCCTTCAACAAAGCCGATTAAGAGGTATTGAATAATTCATTGCGGTTCCTAACTTAGCTGGCGCTTTCGGTTCGGAGGATTCCATTCACGGCAAAAATCATTTTAGATTCATGAAAATAACGGTTGTAGGCGCAGGAGCAGTAGGAGCTACTTGCGCAGATAATATTGCGCGCCGGGCGCTCGCGGAAGAGCTCGTACTGCTGGACATTAAAGAAGGTCTGGCGGAAGGTAAGGCGCAGGACATGATGCAGACGGCAGCCCTGCTGGGATTCGATACGCAAATCAAGGGATGTACTAACGACTATGCGGCAACCGCCGGTTCCGGAGTGGTAGTCATCACTTCCGGGCTGCCCCGCAAGCCTGGTATGACGCGGGAAGAGCTCATCGGTACGAATGCCGGAATTGTCCGAGGGGTCACCCAAAACATACTGTCTCACTCGCCGGATGCTATCCTCCTGATCATCAGCAATCCCATGGACACCATGACCTATTTGACCCTAACCAGCACCAAACTTCCTAAAAACCGGGTGATCGGCATGGGAGGAGCCTTGGACAGCGCCCGGTTTACCTATCAGCTCAGCCGCCACCTGGGTGGCAGCCCGGCTGACATACAGGCCTTAGTAATAGGGGGGCATGGAGACACGACCATGATTCCCCTGATCCGATTCGCCACCTGGAAAAGCCTTCCGGTCCCCCAATTGCTTGGCGAAGAAAGGCAGCGGCAGGTCGTCGCCGATACCATGGTCGGAGGGGCTACCCTCACGAAACTAATCGGAACTTCGGCTTGGTATGCTCCGGGTGCGGCAGGCGCCGCCCTGGTGGAAAGCATTGTCCGGGATCAAAATAAGCTATTTACCTGTTGCGTGTCCCTAAACGGGGAATACGGCCAGCGCGATATTTGTCTGGGGGTACCGGTGCAGCTGGGCAAAACCGGCTGGGGAAAGATCCGGGAATTCGACCTGAATGCGGAAGAAAAGGCCCAGTTTGCCAAGAGCGCCGATGCCGTCCGCAGCATGAATGAGGTATTGAAGACCCTCTAATCCGTCGATGGTATCCAAGACCGGGCTAATTCCTTAGTTTTTTCGACCTTAAATGCAGAAAATTTGCCGATTGTGACGTAATTTTAGACTCATCTCCTTTTCCCCATTTTCTTCGGGGTGATTCGTATCCATTCTGAAAAGTCGTTTGAATCCACTACCCCCTATTCAACCGACACCCGTATGCAAAAATTGGTGCTTGCAGGATCCCTTTCTGCCATTCTTTTGGGTTCGTTGATGGCATCCGCCCAAAGCTATACATCCTTCCGCCATCATAACCCCAAGCAGGATCCCAGCCTGAACCCTTACGCGAATTATACCATAAACCCAGATAGCAACGCCAGCATTAACCCGGCGTTCAACTGGAATATCAATCCCCTGCACAGCAATGAAGTGAATCCGACAGCAAACGGTCGGATCAACCCGATGAATAACCTGGCGCTCAACCCGCAGTCCAACGAAGTGCTGAACCCCATCTACATGAAGAGTTTGTCTCCCAATTACGCTAGTTGGAACGGCCTCTACCTCTTCACGCGGGATAACGAGTTCTTCGGATATATAACCCCTGCGACACAAGACGTGATGATCTCCTTTGATGACCGGGGGGAATGGAACGGATATTTCGTTCGGGCCGGCAACTCCTTATACAATTACTTTAATGTGCCGGGAATATGGACGGGGATGTACTTGTGTGGGGACAATGCCAGGGGATTCAACTTATTTGATAAAACCGGTAAATGGACCGGTATGCATGTCAAGTAAATTCGCCGGTTAGCCGGCGCATCGTACTCGTATTTCAGAAGCTATTTCGCGATTTTGTGATTATTTTGTATTTTGATCCTGCCTTCCTAAGAAATTCCTGTCGTGATTGACCCTGTTCAGAAACCACTAAAAAAAGAAGGATGATACTAAAATTACTCACAGGAATTATTGCATGCCTTTTTGTTTCCGGGATTGCTCAAGCACAGTACCTGGATAATCGCCACGACCCGAAATTCGACATCAACCTAAGCCCCAGTTCCAACGCGCTCATCAACCCGGATAAGAACTCCAGCATCAATCCGAAATTCAACTGGAACATCAATCCTTATCATAACAACGATGTGAATCCCGCGCTGAACAGCTCCATCAATCCGCAGTATCATTTTGACATCAATCCTGATGTGAACCGGAGCTTGAATCCCATGTTTCACAACGAATACCATCCCAAGAATCCTAACTGGAAAGGATTGTATTTGTTTAACCGCGAAGATGACGTGATCGGATACATAACGGTGGCGACCAACGAGCTCATGCTTTGTTTCAACGGCCAATGCGAATGGACCGGGTATTTTTACCAGGCTGGAAAAGGAGTGTTCAACCTGTTTGACATTAAGGGCCAGTGGACCGGCCAGTTCATCTGTTTTGACTCGGTTTTCGGATATAATTTCTTCGATAAGGAAGGCACCTGGACCGGACAGCACATTAAGTAACCTTCAGCGCCGGATCCGCTGGTAGATCCGGTCCAGCAACACCCGGGTTTCGATTAATTCCATGCACTTGAAATGACCCCGCGGACAATGATCGTAGCCGATCTTGGAGCAGGGCCGGCACCGAAGCGGTCTGACTTCCATAATGTCGTATGGCAACTGAGCAGCCTGCGAAAGAAATCGTTCGCCATAGTAAGGTGACATCCCGAATTCCGGCACGGTATTGCCCCATAGAGAAATCAGGGGCTTTTTGAAGGCCGCGGCGATATGCATCAGCCCGGTATCGTTACTAACCACCAGCTTAGCCCCCCGGACCAGGTCAGCCGATTCGCTCAGGCTGAATTTCCCACATGCATTGTAGACCTTTACGGTGTCCACCGACGCAATCCGCTCGCCTTCGCTGGCATCTTCCAATCCCCCCAGCAGAATGACCGGATGATCCAAGGCAGCGCATAGTTCTTTCAATTTGTGCATAGGATATTTCTTCGTATTCAGGGCGGCGCCGATCACAATCCCTATGTAGCCGGCCTGGTGAGATGCCGGCAGGTCCCCGGGTCGGATACGATCCTCCTCAGAAATGAAATAATCCAAACCGGCTCCGTCATTGGTCACTCCGAAGGGTTCCACTGCTTTCATGTACCGGTCCACCACATGCACATTAGGCATCAGGTTCCATTTGAAGCTGGTGTAAATCCATTTTTGAATATTCAGCTTCTCAAAGGACCTGGCTGGCATCTCCAAAGCCCGCTTCACTTTTAAGGATCTCAGGTTATGATGCAGATCGATGATGTAGTCAAAGCGCTCTCCATGCAGGTCCCGGATTATCGCGTCCAGGCTTTCCTCCATGCAATGAAGCTTATCGATATACGGATTATTTGCCAGCACCGAGCGGAATGAGGACTTGATCAAAAAATGGACTTCCGCTCCCGGGGACTGCTTTTTGAGACAGCGAATGACGGGGGTCGTTAGGACGATATCGCCGATGGAGGAAAAGCGAATGATAAGGAATTTCATGATGAAGATCAATGTTAGCAAGTCAACGTACGAACCATCAACCCCCCGGTCAATAATCCGTGGACTGTTGCCTCCCAAGCTGGTTGTTGGTTCTATCTTTCCACATAGTTCAGGTCCTTATGGTAGGTTTCTTGCGTAAAGATCAGTGAAACCGCGCCGATGACCATGACGACGATACCGGTGATCCAGCCGCTTTTCAGGTATCCCACCGAAGCCAACAATGCATTGAATAACAGGGAGACCAGGTTAAGCGATCCGCGAACCATGTTGGGAACGGTCGTGGCCACCGTGGCTCGGATATTGGTGCCGAACTGTTCCGCCGCCATCGTAACGAATATGGCCCAGAAACCGGTGCCGAATCCAAGTACCGCCGCCGCAATATAGAGCGCCGTTGGCGAACGACCTTCCAGGTTGAAAAACAGGAACAAGCCCCCCAGGGTGATGGCATAGTACAGCCAGACGGCATTTTTCCTGCTTTTCAATGCCTGGCTGACCAATCCAGCCGCCACATCGCCGACGGATATCGCCACATAGGCGCACATGACGGACTTTGCCGGATCTATGGCTCCGCGGACATGCATCGCTCGGGCAAAATCATCGGAGAAACTGATCAGGATGCCGATGACATACCAGGTGGGTAAGCCGATCAGTATGGCCACCAAATATTTGCGGAACCGGGTCGGGTTATTGAACAACATCAAAAAATTTCCCTTGCTCACGTTCATGCGGGCAACACCCTGAAACATGCCCGATTCCAACACGCCAATCCGAAGCAGCAGCAAAAGAAACCCCAGGCCGCCCCCGATAAAATAACAGGTGCGCCAGTAAAAGTGTTCCTTGATAAAAAAGGCAAATACAGCCCCGGTGAGGCCGATGCCGGCAACCAGGGAAGTGCCAATGCCTCTTTTTTCCTTGGGCAGGATCTCGCTGACCAGGGTAATTCCTGCCCCCAGCTCTCCGGCCAGACCCAGGCCGGAAATAAACCGAACCAATTCGTATTGGGATACATTCTGCACAAACCCGTTGGCGATATTGCCCAGGGAATACAGGATGATCGAGGCATAGAGCACATTAAGCCTTCCCTTCTTGTCCGCGAGTACCCCCCAAATAATGCCCCCGATGAGCAAACCCAGCATTTGAATGTTCAAAATCTGTCTGCCGATGGTCCCGGCCTGGGCCGCATCCAGACCCAGGGAGCGAAGGGAGGGAATCCGGATAATACTAAATAACAGCAAGTCGTATATATCCACAAAATATCCGAGGGCGCCGACAATAACCGCAATATTCAACACCGAAGGGGCCTTTCGATCCATCCTGAACAAATTGAATTATAAAGGTTCGTTCTCACCGGGGCGGGACCGCCGGCCAAAGAAAAGACGATAGATCACGGGCAAGGTCGTAATTAACACAATGCCGATAACGATGACTTCGAGGTGCTTCTTCAGGTCAAAATCAAAATGACGGAGGAAAAAGCGGTACAGGTAGTGGCCAGCAAAGAGCATGCTGGTCGTCCAGGCCGTGGATCCAATGATGTTGAAAAAACTGAACCGGCGTCTGTCCATTTTCACGACGCCGGCGATTATCGGTGCAAAGGTCCGGATAATGGGCAGGAACCGGGCAAATACGATGGCTGCGCCGCCGTGCTTTTCGTAGAATTCCTTTGATCAATAGTAGGGTGAGCGCTAAGAGTATCACCAAAGCCGGGATATTGATGATGCCGTGGTGCAT
>Ga0206988_1285_pt1 | contig 10840 bp, 8 predicted proteins | sample Alteio_BWMinCont_12_FD_153263 | JGI IMG/M metagenome (GOLD analysis project Ga0206988, IMG submission 153263) | Enriched cells from forest soil in Barre Woods Harvard Forest LTER site, Petersham, Massachusetts, United States -... | ecosystem: Environmental > Terrestrial > Soil > Temperate forest >... | reverse complement strand
ATTCCCGTGCTTTGGCTCAGCGAATACCCGTGCTGCCATTGCCCCGCACGGCACAGCAGAGCATCTAGCACCGCCAGCGTTTGCTTTGAAAGTCGAATCCGCAGTCCCATAGTGTAACTCTACATAGATAGATATAATCAGTCAAGCTCCACTGCCACCCGGCTCAGGAAGATTTGATCCCTGATCGGATCGTTTGCCAGAAGGGTTTTCTGTACCCGGACGGTGACAAGTGGAAGGGCAGGTATCGCGCGATCTACTTCGGGAAAGGGAGACACGCATGTGCACGGACAAAACCGGGATGCAGTTGGTCGACCGAGTTGGCGATCGTCGTTTCTAGGAGATCCAGGCGTGAAATTTCTTTGTGGAAAGCTGGCGATGGGCTCAAAGAAAGAAAAGAGAAGCAAAAAGAAAGAAAGGCCGGTGGGACTGTGGGCGGCCATAAGAGCTCCACGGATGACAGCAATGCCTTGGAAGAACGATGCCTGAGGGATCACGTGTGAGTCGGTTTCTCGGCATCTGTTGGGAGTTCCACCACCGCTAATACAGTACTCGCTTCCCCCCGAATGCCAGTGAGGGGCACTTGTTCGAGCAACACCTCCACGGGATAAGCTGGTATTGCTCTCTATGCGGATTGACCTGTCAAAAATCTCTGTGCCAGCCGCAGCGTGATGTGACCCTCGTCGCGAATTTCTGAGCGAATGCACTTGCCACGCGACTTGAGAGCAATTAGCTTTGAGAGGACAATGAGAGTCTATCGGACGACCTCCGTAGTCATGCTGGAACATGAACGCCAAAGTTATGTCCTGCCCGAGACGAACCTTGACATGCTCCTTGCCCGTGAAGATCTACATGAATACCTGCTGCAAATAACCGCTAGCCTGCCAACCGTCGCTGAAATTCCTGCGGATCAGCCACTTCTCCCTCCCATTGGCAAACAAGAAGTTTGGGCTGCGGGCGTGACGTACTTTCGGAGCCGGGCGGCTCGCATGGAAGAATCGAAAACAGCGGGTGGCGGCAATTTTTACGACCGCGTCTATCATGCCGAACGTCCCGAACTCTTCTTCAAGGCAACTGCTAGCCGCGTCGTCGGACATGGAGGCAAAGTCGCGATTCGCTCCGATGCAAAGTGGTCGGTTCCGGAGCCCGAACTCGCGCTTCTGTGCAGCCCGACTGGGAGGATCACCGGATACACGATCGGAAACGATATGAGCTCGCGGGACATCGAGGGCGAAAATCCCTTGTATCTTCCGCAAGCCAAGGTTTACAACCGAAGCTGCGCGTTGGGCCCATGTATTCTCGTCAGGGAACAACCATTGAACAGTTCCACCAGCATTGAGCTTGAGATTTTTCGGGAAAACATTTGCGTGTTCTGTGGCGCCACGAGTCTCAACAGCATGAAACGCGACCCGAGGACCCTGGTCGAGTATCTGTTTCGCGACAACGTCTTCCCATCTGGCTGTTTTTTGCTCACCGGCACTGGCATCGTGCCGCCGGACGCGTTCACATTGCAACCTTCCGATGAGATCCGCATTTCCATAGACGAAATCGGCAGATTAACCAACTTCGTAGGTTGATCGCAAAAAGCAGAACGGAATCGACGGTCGTCTGACAACTCAACGAATTTCACAATACTGCGATGTGGGCCGGGATCCAATTCGAGGGCCTACTGGTAACGCGCGAATCAGGCTGTATGGGACATTCCGCTAACCGGTTGTTTGCGAGTACCCCGTCTTGGGACTTGACCGGATTCAGGTCGCCGGCCTGGTCCAAGGGCAAGACCAGTCAATTGGCCAGTCGGGCTTCGATCTGTCTTAAGCAGCCCCGTCCGCAATCTCGACGGAAGGGCCAGCGCGAGCATTCGCGGATACGAAAACGGTCAAGGACAGGAAATCCCTCTGTTCTGTTAGCTCCGGCAGCCACCTCAACGATTGTAGGTTGCTTCGTCTCCGGGCAGGTCACCAGTCTCGATCCAAGGCCTCGCGAGAGACGACTAATGCCCCGGATTCCAAAGTAAAGTGCCGCAAACAAGATTAGCAATACGGCCGTTCCCCCTACCATGTGAGCCTCCTCTATCACGCCGACGCATTGAAACACCTATTTCCCGCTAATTAATAATGATCCGAATTCCTTGCAGCTGATTCCGTGAGCCACATCACACGGGTTGTGATCCCCGAACATCCGCATTCCTTGCTTGAGTTCGAAAGTGCTGTACGGTCTCGCCGACTCTGTGGGAGGAAGACCCTCTAGGAACACTCTACAGGAGCCTTCGCGACGAGGACACTGTTCTGACGGGCAGGTCATGGCGAAAGAGCACGTATGGCCGAAGACTAGGACTTTGCGGATGCGGTTATGTGTTTCCACCTAGGAATTTCCCACTTTCCGGGAGCTATGAGCGGTCTTCCCCAAAGAGCAGCCACAATCGGGAGGGAAAACGTAAATTCAAAAAGAACCTGCGCCTGGCTAATGCCAATTCTTTTGCGCCGTTGCGCCACTAGAGCTGGGCGAAGAACGCGAGAACACACTGTGCAATGCGGACTTGTGTGGAGTCGAGGTGTGGCGCGGTGGTTTAGGTGGAGCCTATTAATTGCCGACCCTTTCGTCTGTCGGTTCCTCCTCTCCACGCATTGATTTTCAGCAGCTTTCCCGGTCGCACTCCGGCTACTCGACCAGGAATTGACCGAGACACGCTCTCCCGTTCGTAAGTGTAAACGGGTGTTATCGACAGTTCCTTGCGCAGGCGTCGAGTCAGCAAGATACTGACGTAATGAAAACATTGAGACGGAGTATCCCAATATCCGCCGCAATAGTTGTCATTGTGGGCGTGAGTTGGCTTGGTCTAAGGTATTTCCGGAGTCAAAGTGATTGCAAGAAACTCAGCGCAGCGTTTGCGCGGCAAATCGAAAACATTAAGGCGGATGCGCACGAGCGACTGAGAGTCGGCACAAAGGAGGCTGACGTTGCTCAGTTCTTTGCAGATCATAGCATTCCGTTCACCATCTCCGAGTCTGAGGCGAGGGGAACCCTTCTGACTTCTGGATGCGCACCGTTTGGCTGTGGCTCAGATGCGGCTCTAATCGGAGTAAGCGTGAAGCTCGATCCGGCGGGTGCCGTGACGGAAGAGCCGACCGTAATTGACGTGTACACGGACTGCCTGTAAAGCCGGGTCGTGCAAGCCTCCCCCCGTCACGTCGATAATTCGCTTGATATAATGCACTTCATCGAGCAATTCAGAGGCGATTGGCCGCCGGGGTGTTTCTTCCACCAGGATAATCGGCCCTTTCCTCGAACCACCACGCAGGCCGGCGGTTTCTTGTCCGGCAATCAGTTGAATTTCTCAGATCCCTCCCTGGCTTTCACTCCTTCTGGGATAGACCAAACGGGATGTCACTCTAGCGTGCACGGAACCAGTAATTCTATTACCCGGGCGACACTTTCCTTTCGCCCTCATCCGAGACTTCTGCATTACGTTCAATGAGGGTTGCACAATTCATAGAGGCCCACAACCATATGATGAAGACGTGCGACATAAGAAAAAAGGGCCGGCAACCAAGTTAATGTGGCCTGCCGGCCTCGGTTTGCGATTCTACCGTGCTGGCTCTAGTCCAGATCCAATCTGGCGGGAGCCCCAACAGAACGCATCTCACTGGGATAGAGGATGCGTTTCTCGCCTGGGTAGGGTTTAGAGAACTTCGTGTTTACATACCAGATCGCATGGTTGAGCAGGTTCGGGTCAGCGACATCCGGCTTCTGATCAGGTCCTTTCGGGAAGTACCGCGCGACTTCGATCTGCCAGGCCTTTTGCAGTTTGTTGGTGGCCGCGGCGTTTAGGGTGTCGAGCGGAATCTGATTGGGAATAAAAATATATGGGGTCAGATCCGGAGTGTCCGTAAAGGCGTCCGCCATAGGTCGAGCCAGTTTGTCGTGCTGGTTCATCGGAGAAAGGCCGAGAAGTTCCTCGATCGTGCGGACCATGCTGATTTGCGTGTAGTAGGTGTGATTCACCTGACCCCGGCGAACGTAAGGGCTGACAATATACGCCAAGGAGCGGTGACCATCCACGTGATCGGCGCCGGCCTGGGGATCGTCTTCCACTATGAGGATGGCCGTGTTTTTCCAGTATGGACTGTGGCTGACTGCGTCCACCAGGCGGCCGACGGCAAGGTCGTTATCGGCAACCTGCGATGCAGGAGTAGGATCCCCCGTGGAGCCGCCGCTGGTGTGATCGGTGCACAAGGTCATCACGACCAGGTCCGGCAGGTTCTGATTTGCGACGTATTGTTGGAAGTCTTGGAAGAAGACATCCAGGCGGTACTGATCCGGGATTCCCGTGTTGAAGATAGGAAAGGCCGGATTGATATTCTGTGCCACGGAGGGAACATCGGCAACGGCATGGAACGTGCCAACTGGCGCATGCAAGGACCCGGTCTTTTTGCCTTCGAGAATCAGAGAATCGTTATACCAGTCCGTCCAAGTTCCGAACGGCTGGCCGGCTGGGCCAACGAATCTTGGGGCGTATTCTCCGTACATGCGTACTGTTAGGCCGTGTGCCAACGCATCCGTCCAGAGGAAGCCGGTGGGGGCATAGACCATGCTGTCGCCACCATTGTAGGGGTAGCTGCGATTGAAGTCGGTGAACGCCTTTTCGATGTAATCCGGCGCAATGGCCTGATCCGTCCACTGATGTCCGTCCGCGGATAGCACGCCTGAATCATAGAAGTTGTCGAACAGACCGAATTGTTCGGCGAGGGCGTGGTGGTTCGGAGAAACTTGCGCTCCGAACTGCACAAGTGAGGGATCGCCATTGCCGAGCGGCTCATCGCCGAGAACCTGATCGTAAGTGCGGTTCTCCTTGATGACGTAGATCACGTGCTGAATCGGGTGGCCCTCACCGAAAACCAATGGCCGGTCACCACCCTCGGATTCCCCTCCTCCATTCCAGCCATTGTTGGCGGTCACTCGGCGATTGTAGGTTTCGAAGTCTTCGTCCTTAGGCAGCGGAACGATCGAAACGCTGCCGATAAAGGTGTGGGTGTTCTTGCCGCTGGGTGTGCCCTCGTCGGGTACGTTTGATCCGACTGCGGTTCCTTTCGTATTGGTCACAATCAGACGCTCAGGCAGTTTGCTGCCCGTGCCGGACTGTTGCGCGGTCTGTGCCGATGCCACGGCCACGTAGGAGGGATACCAAGCGGTAGGAACGAAGCCTTCGAAAACCAGCTCGTGGCTGTGGTCCCAACGATACAAGGCGACGGCATTGTTGGCGCCCAGGCTCACTGCCAACTCGTTACGCGAAGTAAAGGCCAGGCCGTTCGGAGAGCTGCCGAGGGGAGCATCTTCGAAGGGCTTGATGTGCAGAGTATTGACGACTGCATTTTTGGAGGGATCGATCACGGAAACCGAATCGCTGTTGCTATTGGCGACGTAGATGTGGCCGTTCGCGGCGAGGATGGCCGTGGGCTGTAGGCCGACGGGGATGTTCTTCACAACGGCATTTGTTTCTAAGTCGATGACACTCACCGTCCCGGTGATGGAAAAAGCAGATTGCGGATCGGCGACAATCGGAGTACCGGCGGAAAGGTCGGTATACTCCCCGGCTTCGGCGGGACGTCCACCCTGGTTCGTGACGTATGCATGAGTGCCCACCACAACGATACTCTTGGGGGCGTTCTGCACGGGAATAGTGCCAGTCAACTGGTTGGTGGTTAGGTCGATGACGCCGACGGAATTGATCATGTTTAGAACGACGTAGAGCGTTTTGCCGTCGGCGGAAAGTGCCAGACCGCCGTTGTTGGTGGCGCCCAGGGTGGAAGGAAGCAGGATGCTCGTGTGCAGAGAAAGCGTACCGTCGCTGGCGACATTGGCGACAATAACGTGGCCGTTGTCCTGTGAAAAGTACAGTTGTGTGCCGTCTTTGGAGTAAAGCACACCGTCGTAGGAGCCATTGATCGACCCAGGATTAAACTCCTGCTTAACTGCCCCGGTAGTTAAGTCGACTATGACGATGGGCAAGGTGGGCAAGGTATAGCCTCCCCCTTCGACCAACACTGCGGCGGTTTTCTGATTCGGTCTCACAGCAACGGCCATTGGCCGTCCGTTGAAATTAACTTGAGTTCCTGCGGGAGTGACAACTTGATTTGTGGGAGTTACAAAACTTCCATCGGGCTGGGGTCCCACTTGGTATGTGGGATGCTCCTGTGCGGCAGCAGACAACGGGATAAGAAGCGCTGCAAGTAAGAAAAAAGCAGTCAATCTTGCATGGGACATGCGGCCTCCTTGGGAGGAAGCGAACGTAGACTCCGCGACCTTAGTCGGGGTCCTAGGGCTTCCTTGCACGGAAACGCTAACAGCACAGCATGAACAAGGAGTTAGAGAAGACCGACGGAGCGTTAAATTATTTGTGAAAATTGTGACCGAGGGCGAATTTATCGCCGCTCTCACAGGTTAAAGTTAATCAAGAGGTTTGAGACCGGGTAAACTTGTGACGTCAGCTGATCCGTTAAACAGGCGGTGCCGTATCTGTGCCCGACAAAAAACAGGTAAGTCCCGATTAGGTTGCGTTCTTCTCGTCCGAAGTGGGTTACTTCCGGTTTCCGTGACCCGACCAGAATCGGTCACCGGCGTCACTGAAGTTTGCAACTTCGCAGAACGGGACTTCTGGCTCGCTTGCACTCCGGCTTTTCGACCCGTAGGCCGCTTTGGGTTCAGCGTGCCGCAGCCTTCTCCGGTGGATCTTGCCGGCCTGCTCTCCAAAATTTCACAAACTCCTTATCGCAATGACTGGATCCACTTTCGTTGCCCTCCGCGCTGGAATATAGCAAGCCGCCAAGGCCACAGCGGCCAGCAGCAACGTAATGAACAGAAATGTAAGCGGATCCGTTGCGCTCACACCATAGAGCATGCTAGCCACCACACCCGACAATCCGATCGCACAGACTAGTCCGAAGACCAGCCCTATAACAGTGATTATCACTCCCTGCTTCAACACCATCTTCCACACGTCGCTGGCCCGCGCCCCAAGCGCCATACGGATGCCGATCTCGTGCGTGCGCTGGCCCACGGAATAGGCCATCACTCCATAAATCCCGATGGCCGCAAGAATCATGGCGAGCAACGCGAAGCTCCCGGCCACCACTGCTCCCGCGTGTAATGGGAATAGCGCAAGCCGCATGTGTTCCTTCAGCGTCTTTGCATCATAGATCGGCAATTGGGGATCGAGTGTTTGCACTTCGCCCCTCACACTGGATATTTCCGCTCTTGGATCGACGCTCGTCCGTATCACCAGGGCCGCTGACGTCGCATAATTCTGCGTGAGCGGATAGTAGACCACTAGCGCCGGAATTTCTCCCAGGCTCTGGTACTTGCCGTTCTTTGCAACTCCTACCACCTCAAGCAGGTCTGTGTTCCCGGAGTGCAGACGCTTGCCGATCGCATTCTGGCTCGGCCAAAATCGCTCCGCGAGCGTTTCGTTGACGATGACCACTCCTGGCGATTTCGCGGTTTCGCTCCCGGCAAAATCCCGTCCACCAACAATCGGAATTCCCATCGCCGCAAAGTAATCGGGGCTCACGCTCTCATAGATGGCAGACGGCATCTCTTCAGCGCGTGGTTCCGCTTGTCCCTCGGGATATACGCCCGTCGTGCTCACATCCAGCGCCAGCGGCAATCTTGCTATCCACCCAGCCGATTTCACTCCAGGCAATGCTCGAACGTGCTCGGCCAACTGCTGATAGAAATTCTCCCCACTCTTCTCATCGTAGCCTTGAAGCCCCAGGTCCACCGACATGGTTACGGCATTGTTCGGATCGAACCCCGGGCCAAGGACCTCCGTGTGTTCCAGGCTTCGCACCGTTAATCCCGCCGTGATCAGCAAAACGAACGACAGGGCAACCTGCATCACCACCAGCACGCCCCGCAACCACGCTCGTCGTCGCCCGCCAGAAGTGTCCTCTTTCAGCGCGTGGACAACATCGGAACGGCTCGCCTGCAGCGCCGGCACGAGTCCGAAGCCGATTCCCGTGACCACCGCCAGCGATACCACGAAACTCACGACCCGCCAATCCATCCGCAGATCCAGGGTCAACGCAAAATCCGTCCGAGGAAGCGACGCCCGTGCCACCAGGATCAGCGCCTGTCCAATCGCAAGTCCGAGCGCCGCGCCCATCACAGAAAGCATCACGCTCTCTATCAACAACTGCAATGCAAGCCGCGCGCGCGTCGCCCCTATGGCCATCCGCACCGCAATCTCTTTCCGCCGCTGCGTGGCGCGCGCCAAAAGCAAGCTTGCGAGATTCGTACACGCAATCAGCAGCACCAGCAGTACCGTTAACATCAGCGCGCCACTAAACGCGATCACCGCGCTCCGCAGATTCGGATCAACCAATCCCGGCGGAGTCAATCGGAGCGTCATTCCTTCGTCCGTTTTTGGGTACTCCTGCCCCAGTTGCCGGGCCACGGTGCTCAATTGCGCCTTTGCCTGCTCCGCATTTGTGCCATGCTTCAGCCGACCGAACGGAAGCCACTGGCCGTTACCGCGGCCTTCCAGCCCGCTCCCTGTTTCGATCCACTCCTGCATCATGCTCGGCACCCAGAACTCGGGTGTGAATATGCTCTCCGTCCCCGTAAATCCGGGCGGTGCCACGCCAATCGCTGTAAAGCTGTGACCATTAATCTGAATAGGGCTGCCCACGATTCCGGGCTCGCCGCCAAAGCGCCGCTGCCAGCACCCATAACTCAGTACCGCCACCGCATGCGAATTCGGAGTGCGATCCTCGTCGGCCGTAAACGTTCGCCCCAAAAACGCCTGCACGCCCAGCACGTCAAAGTAATTCCCGGAAACGAGATAGCCCCAAACACGCTCGTTGCTCCCGTTGTGGCTCAAGCTCATGGGATCGAATCGATACACTGCCATACCGGACAAAGCTGCATTCCGATCCCTGATGTCTTTGTAATTGGGGTAGGACATCGACTGCGAGTACGAGGCATCTTTTTCTTTTCCCTGGTGAATCGCGAAAACCTGTTCCGGATGGCTAATCGGCAACGGCCGCAGCAGAATCGTGCTGATCAAACTGAAAATAAGGGCGTTGCCTCCAATCCCCAGTCCCAGCGAGAGCAGCGCGACAAATGTGAATCCAGGGCTTCTCCGCAACTGCCGAATTCCGAATCGCACGTCCTGCCAGAGAATTTCCATGATTCCTCCGCCCCGCACGTCCCAGCTCACATCCTTGATATATCCCGCATTTCCAAAATGTTGCTCCGCGCTTCGCTGCGCCTCCTCCGGCGTCATTCCGCGCCGGATGTTCTCTTCCGTCCGCAAATCAATGTGAAACTGCCACTCTTCCGCGATCTCGCCATGCACTTCCTGGCCATGCCGTAGAGCGCGCAATCGCATCCTGAGTTTCGCAAGCCATCCCATGCTCTTCTCCTTCAGACTGTCCGCAGCACCTTACCCACGGCCATCGACAGGTGCGACCATTTGGCCTCTTCCACGCTGAGTTGCTTGCGGCCCGCGCGCGTCAGTTTGTAATAGCGCGCCCGCCGATTGTTCTCCGATACTCCCCACTCGCTTTTGATCCATCCGCGTTGCTCAATGCGATAGAGCGCCGGGTACAGCGTGCCCTCTTCCACCTTGAGCATGTCTTCGGCAAGCTGCCCGATGCGTTGTCCAACTCCGTACCCGTGCATCTGGCCCAAAGAGAGTGCCTTCAGCACCAACATGTCGAGCGTTCCCTGCGGCAGTTCCGGCTTTTGCTTACCCATATCACGCTCTCCTATTTGCTTCTAGTGGAGTGAGCATGCGCCACTCTCCCTAGAAGGTCAAGGGGAATGTTTCCCGATTTCGGTGAGGATGCTGTGCGCCCTAAATCGGCCGCCGTGGTCCAACGATTCATGGTTCTTACAGTTAGCTGCCGCCCAATCGCAGCGGACCATCTGCGTCAACTGGCGATGCCCTTCACTCGAAATCGATCGCCGATAGCACGCCGTACCGGTCACAGCCGAAGCCCTTATGGATCGCTATCTCGCGCGTTACGCATGGATAATAAATTCCACTATCGCTCTACAGCGATTGACGAACGTTGGCGATTTTATAGAGTTGCGGTTTCCGAGAGTGATGGCTCTCGATAAAACGACCGTTACCTGCAGTTTCGAGGAACTTGTCGTTTGGCGGCTCAAGCACAATTCGTAAATCCCCCCTGCAATAGTCGCCCGAACGCGCCCGTAGCGGACACCCTCGTCTACGTTTCAGTTTTCGCACCGGGGCAGTCCACGTATTCGACGGTAATACGTGGAAAATAGTCGGGAGTCGAGACATTCTAGAGTTTGGTGGCTCGGGGGTGCATTTGGCGCGGGGTATGTTGTTTGCCCAGAAAGCCAACACTGTCCATGCACTCCATCCCGAAACCGGGCAGACGATCTGGTCATTTTGCCCTTATGGCGACTCTGGCGAATCGATTTGTTCGTCCTTCACGGTCTATGGGGATAGCGTGTTCATCGGTGATAGGCGCGGCTATTTATAATGCCTAGATTCTCGAAGCGGAAGGACTTGCTGGAGGTAATTTACCAGCAGGCGAAGAATTGCGATTTGAACTCGACTCCTCTTGTGGCCCCCGGCGCAAATCGCGCTCGAACTCAACCCATGACATTTCCAGTCGAACCGTTTATTCTCTTCTCTTCATGCACCGCCGCAATTTCCTCCAACTCTCCCTAAGCACATTCGCAGCCTCGATCCTTCCCTCCTCAACGCGCGCCGCCGAACTGCCCAAGCTTCGGGACCTGGCCCTGTCCAAAGGCCTCTTCTTCGGCACCGCCGTGTCCGATTCCCAATTACACCGCCCCGCCTTCACTC
>Ga0206988_1283_pt1 | contig 10881 bp, 6 predicted proteins | sample Alteio_BWMinCont_12_FD_153263 | JGI IMG/M metagenome (GOLD analysis project Ga0206988, IMG submission 153263) | Enriched cells from forest soil in Barre Woods Harvard Forest LTER site, Petersham, Massachusetts, United States -... | ecosystem: Environmental > Terrestrial > Soil > Temperate forest >... | reverse complement strand
CAGAAGTGCGCAGAGGAGCCCTTTTGAGTCAGGTCCCCCAGAATAGCCCAGCAAAAGAGGGCTTTTCCGATCCCATGTGTCGTCGATAAATTTCTTCACTCGAATCGATGGATCCACTATGCTTTCTTAGGTTATGATTCTCTGGCGATACACGATTACAGCCTACCTCAAGGTCTTCCTCCTTTCCGTAGGGACGTTCGTATCCGTTCTAATGGTGTCCCGGTTTAAGGAAATCGCCCGCTTTGCGGCCCTAAGCTCCAATTGGGGAAAAACGGGACTCTTTGCAGTTTACCAGATTTCGTTCATTTTGCCGATGGCAATTCCCCTATCGGCCCTGATCGCCTCGATCCTTCTTTTCCAAAGGTTGAGCCGCACCCATGAACTCACCGCTTTCCGCTCCTTGGGGTTTAGCTTCAAAAAAATTATCGCACCCCTCGTGCTTCTCTCGCTGTTTCTCACTCTCCTTAACTTCTCTATCTGCGCGGAAATTTCCCCGTTTTGCCGAAGGGAATCGAAATCGCTCCTCTATCGGGAAACATCGGGAAATCCCCTCCTCCTCTTGCAAAGGCAAAACCTCATCAAATTGAAAGGCGCCTACATGCGGATCAAAACCCATGAAAATGGGAACCGTGCCCGCAATTTCATCCTGATCACCTACAATGAAAGCAATGAGCGGCTCAATTTATTGAGCGCGAGAAAATTGAAAATTCAAGGTGAAGAGCTCATGGGCGAAGACGTAGCCATTGTCTCTCACATCCACTCCAATGATTTCTACTTCGATCCGCTCATCATCGAAAACCAAGGTTCCCTTTCGACGGCCGCGCCTCTCCTCTCGTCGGCGCTAAAAAAAAACCGTCCACGGATCGACTCCCCCTCTCTCAGCCACCGAATGTTGCTCCATCGACTCCAGGAAAAACCAAAGCTTAAAAGGTCCGCCTTTGTCGAAATTCTGCGGCGTATCTCGCTTTCCGTATCGGTCTTTAGCTTCACTTTTCTCGGCTGTGCTTTTGGCATCGAGCAAGGGCGCTCGCCCAAGAAAAGATCGCTTCTTTACGGGCTCCTTTTGACGTTCGCGATTTTGGCCAGCTATTTTCTGGGGAAAAGTTTCAAGAAAGATCCGATTTTGGGCGCGGTCGTCTTCGCACTGCCGCACGTTGCTGCGTGGATTGCATCGACTTGCCGATTGGTCCGCCTGTCGCGAGGTCACGGATGAAAATTTGGGTTAGATATCTTCTTCGGCAGATGATTGTGAGTTTTGCTTTTTTGCTCTTCTGCCTCTTTGCCGTCTACGTCTTAATCGATCTTTCGATTCACAGCGTCCGTTTTCTGACCCGCGGCCCAGAAACAAGCGCGCTCGACCTTTTTCTCTATTACCTTCGCCATTTCGCCGTGCATCTCGATCTCTTTTTGCCGCTCGCCTTTCTTCTCTCTTTCTACAAGGTCCTTTTCCAACTAGGCGGACATTTAGAGCTGGTCGCCTTGCAAATGGCTGGGCTTTCCCGCAAAAAGCTGCTCTTCCCCTTTTTCGTCTTTGCAGTGTTTCTCACGCTGCTCGGAGTGGTCAATCACGAATATTTCGCTGGCAAAGCCTCTGCTGAGACTGAAAGTTTCAAAGTCTCCCATTCTAAATCGAAGAAAACGAAACAAAGCGATCAGTTCCAAATTCTAAGTCTAGATGATGAATCTGAGATCGTCTACCAACGCTTCGACGCAGACAAAAAGGAACTCTTTGACCTCTTTTGGATCCGCTCTGACAAAGATATTTGGCACATGAAAACCCTCTCTTTTGCGAGCCATCCGCCGACCGGTTATTTCGCCGACCATCTCGTCCGCGAAAACAAGCTCCTTCAAAAACAGGAGAGTTTTGAGGAAAAGATTTTCGAAGAACTGCCGCTGCATGCGGACATTACGCCAAAACCCTTCGTCCCCTTCGAGAGCCGCCCACTCTCTACGCTTTTCTTTGAAGCATCCCTTTCTTCTGCTGAAAGCGCGAGCATCAAAGCACATCTCCACCACAAGCTCAGCATGCCCACCCTTCCCCTGCTCATTCTCTTGGCCGCCGCGCCATTTGCCCTCACCTTTTCCCGTCAGCGTCCCACTTTTCTCATCGTTGCGTTGAGCCTCTTTGGCTTTGTCGCCTGCCTTACCCTTTTCGATAGCCTTCTCATCCTCGGCGAAAACAAGGTCCTTCCTCCAGCACTTGCGATGTGGTCGCTTCCGGGCGTAATCGCCATTCTATTCGTTAGACGATTTGCGAAGTTGTGAGCTGTTGGCATACGATTTTAAAGGCTTCTATTGTCAATTCATCTTTCTGATGAACTTTCAAAATCGCAAAATCAACCTGTTCAAATCGTCCAACAAATTCAGTTTCACTAAATACTTGCCCGAATAGCGTAGCCATTAATTGCGGAGGATTTTGGAAAGCTCCACACCCTAAAGCTCCTAGCACTAACTGGGTATGCCCCTTAGACGCCATGATGCGCAACATCTGGCGAATTCTGATTTTTGTATTCTCTTGGTACTCTTTGCATTCCTCCAGGAGATCTGCACTAAGCTCTCTAAGGGCCGGCAATTTGAGTTCTGCCCGATCGCTTCCCTCTTCCCTTAGATCGTAGGCCGCTACGGCTACCAAGGCGACTTCTATTGGTTTATTCATAAATTGATAGCGCTGCGATTGATCCTCCCTAAATATTGAGACATGAGGAGAATAGATCCCCCCATTTTTGGGAAAAGGATAGGCCTGTGTCTTTAATCCCAATAGGTAATTGGATCTGCGACAAATCGTTTCCTCTTGACCATGACACGCCTCTTCTACGCCACCGCCTGGATGAAATCGATTGGCCATATTGATACCTACAGGATCTTCGCCTTCGGCACGCCTTTGCACTAGGACATCGAGAGTATCGGCATCCATGACTGAAAATTGAGTGCTGTAGGTTTTTGAAGGGGCCGGCAAAGGAGGAATCCCCTCATAGCTCATGGTTTCCTTTAGCATCTTTAAGGGCTCGAGTTTTACGATCTCTCGATAAGCGCCATGACTGCTAATATAGCCATTTACACACGCTGTTAAAGTGTCTTGAAAGACTAGATCTAAATATTGACCGATATAGTCCATCGAATGCGCATTGTAATCGCACTTAACAGGGTTGATCGGCACCGACAGCTCTTTAAAGAACGTTTTGGGCCTTGCCCTTCGTTCGAACTCCGTTAGAGATTCCGAAGCCTGGATGACCATTGTAGTGAGGCCGTTAACTTTTGGAAGAGTGGCCTCAATAATATAGCTTGTGAATTCCTGATAAAACATCCACAGCCGCAGATACTCCCCCTGATTCAACACGGTTAATGGTTTATTCCCAAAAGGATTCGGGGCAAAAACTGGCCATTGCGTTGGTAAAGAAATGCACGTAGCAGCTCCAACTTTAAAAAAATCACTACACGGTTCCCACGATTCCAAACGCTGCTGCAACAGATCCCTATCGTTCTGAAGATCGCAACGGATTTTCTTGTATAACCTTCGAAAAGAAGTGAAATTATTGGCAACAGCGACCAGATTTCTCAATCTACTCAAGGTTTCTTTTAGATCATTATATTTTATCTCTAATCTAACTTTCTCGCTGTTGAAAAGAGGCTCATATTGAGCAAAAAAAACGGAGACCTCAGAGTCGACCTTTTTATGCTGATCCAACACCGCAATTGGCTTGGCTAGATTTTCGCCAATCTCCAGCAAGGTCCGCAGCCGAATATCTAAATCGGCAATTTTTTTTGCGATTTCTAACCCTCTTTTGCTATCAGCGCCCTCTTTAGCCATTATCTTGGCGCAATGGGAAAGCAAGAAATCTTTTCTCGGAAAAGAATCAGGGCTATTTGCAATGGCAACAATTTCATCAAAATTTGAGGAAATCACCGCAACTCCTACTTTGAAAAAAAGAGGCAATGTCTTCCCTAGATAGGGAGAATGGTCGACATCCAGATTTTCAGAGATCCCATACAATAGCCACTGAGCATCCTCGATTTTACCAGAGTGGACAAGGTTTTCTACGTCCAATAAGAAGGCTTGATAAATGCCAGATTGAGGAGAAGAGATTGGGGTACTCCCATCGAGTACTGACTTTTTTAATTTCTCCATATCTGGTTGCAGCGAACTCTTGAGCTCCATGAGACTCTTTATCTCATCCACACCGACAATGTCCATTCGATCTAGCGCAAGACGCGCTAAATCGATTCGATTGCATTTCATAAATAAAGAGATCAAGTTATCACATAAATTATATCTACACTCAGAATCTGAACACAAAGACGCAAACAACTTCACTGAACTACCGAACAGATCCCACTCTTTGCGGGCAATAAAAACAAACGTAAAAATACATAATAAAGTGAGCTTCTCCTCACAATCTTCTAAACCATTTATGGCATTCCAATAGACAACTCCCATTGCGGGATCTTCATGTAATTTACACAAATAAACGGAGAATTGATTTAAGGCGACAGGATCCCTGAGGCCATGAGCGAGAAAAATGGAGGAGTCAATGCCGCTTACCTCTCTTTTCAGTACATCGGGAGCGACTGAAGCAGTGGGAAGGGGCTGTGATTGAGAGATCGCCGGGGTAGAAGGCTTCACATCTTTTTTTAAGGCATACCCCAAAAAAACATCTCGAATGATCTTGTTTCTATTAAATTCCGGCTCTTCTTCCCCTTTGACGACGTCCTCTTGCCCGAAGATGTCCGTAATTGTGGCGCATATTTTTTTTCTGTGGGGAATGTCCAGTAATTTAGAAGTAACGATCTGGTCTACCAGCATCCAATCTCTGGCGGTTATTATAGATTCTGCGCCACGGGAAAAAAAATGGGAGAGCTCCTTAAAAATTGCCATTAAATCGAGGGTTACGGTGAGCTCCTTATTTTTTTCATTGCTCTCCAATAATCGCTTTGTGAGGCAAAGAAACTTTTCCGTTAAGGTAAAACCTAAATGATTTGTATTAGCCGCAGCACTCATACTAACAACCTTTTAAATATAAAACGCACATATTCTAATATTCACATAGAAATACAAGCAAGTGAATTAAATAATTGAATCTGGAGGAGGCTGAAATCCGGGCTATGAGGTCCCTCCCGGCCCCGATCGCCATTCTCTACTTTCAACGATTTGCGAAATTGGGCGCATATGATATAACTACGAGAGTATGCCTGAAGAAAAACGCTCCCCCTATGAGTTGCTCGCCGAGAAATCGAAAGCGATCCACATTTACCATTCCATCTTGACCCTTTTGCATTGGGATCAAGAAACCCACATGCCCCCCGGAGGCATCGGAATCAGAAGCGAACAGATCGCACAACTCTCTCATCTCGCTCACGAAGAAAAAACGTCGAAATCGTATAAGAAACTCCTGGAAGAACTCGTCAATCTCAAAACCGGCAACTTGAAAGCCAAGGGACTGTCCAAGCCCCAAAAAATCATTGTGCGAGAGTGGAGAAAGGATTTCAACAGATCCAACAAACTCCCCTCTTCTTTCGTAAAAGCGTTCTCGCAACTCACCTCTGAAGCTAGCCAGATTTGGGCAATGGCCAAAAAAGAGAAGAATTTCAAGCTCTTCGCCCCTTCTTTAGAAAAAATCGTAGCGATGAATCGGGAGAAGGCCAAGATTTTAGGCTTTAAAGATCATCCTTACGACGCGCTTCTAGAAGGGCACGAACCCTGCATGACTTCGGCGAGGGTATCGAAGATTTTCGACGGCCTCCAAGTGGAGCTGAAAAAACTCCTCAAAAAAATCGCGGCCGCAAAAAAGCCAGATGTCCGATTTCTCCATCGGCTTGTCAGCGATGAAAAGCAGAGCGAAATCGGCCATTGGATCGCAAACGCGATGCCCGTTGATCGCGATTATACTCGCCTCGATTTATCCTCACACCCCTTTTCCATGTCGCTGCACCCGCGAGATAGCCGCATTACCACCCGCTATTTGCCAAAAGCCTTCATAAGCAATATTTTCTCCGTCCTTCATGAAGAAGGACATTCCATGTATGAAATGGGCCTGCCCGTTGAACATTGGGGCACCGGACTTTGCGAGGCGGCCTCGCTAAGCGTCCATGAAAGCCAATCGCGCTGGTGGGAAACGCTCATCGGAAGAAGCCTTCCCTTCTGGAAACACTTCTATCCCCAGCTTCAAAAGATCCTTCCTGGGCATTTAAAAGGCGTTTCCCTCGATAAATTTTATCGGGCAATACATCTTGTAACCCCCTCTTTCATTCGAGTCGAAGCCGACGAGGTCACCTATTGCCTCCATGTCATCCTTCGCTTCGAAATTGAAAAGCAGCTCATTGCAGGCTCCCTCTCCGTAGCCGACTTGCCAGCCGCCTGGAATGCTAAATTCAAAGATCTCTTCGGCCTCACACCCCCCGATGATGCCCAAGGCTGCCTCCAAGATATCCATTGGTCGCTCGGCGAGTTCGGATACTTCCCCACCTACGCCCTCGGCAATATCCTAGCAGCGCATCTCTTCTCCGCCTTCGCCAAAGAGCACCCCGATTGGGAAGGCCGCGTGGAAAAAGGAGATCTCGCTTTTGTACGCGAATGGCTAAAACTCCACATCCATCAATGGGGCCGTACCTACGACTTCGACGAACTGGCCAAACGGGCTACCGGAAAACCAATCTCCGAGGACGCTTATTGCCATTATCTCAAGAAGAAGTACTCGCATATATATAATTTGTAATGTTAAAAATATTAATTTAATTGTAATTTAACATTAATCCTTCTTATAATTTTAGCTAATCTAAAACCAGGAGATTTTATGTCTATTTCAGTACAACCAAACAGCACCGCGCATTTTAGTAAAAATCCATGTGATTGTTTTGTCTCATTAAATGGAAAATCTATCGATTCTTTAAAAAACAGACTCGTTAATATTACACTTTCTAACGGAAGTGTAATCATAGCCAAGCTTGGGGTGTCATGGGGGACTATAAGATTTACTCGGTACCACTATGACTATGATATAAGCGCTAATATTGGGGTTCTCCCATTATCAAAGCCCGAATTTAATACGGCCAGGGATCTTCACAATGTTTTTAACATCCCAGTAATTGCGAACTTAATAAAAAATTATTCAGGAGTCACTGTTAATAATACTAACCTTTACAATTCAATAATCTTCTCTAATTCTTCCCTCACTGCAACCACTGCGCGGGGTTCATCTGGCGCAACAACGGTTCGCAGAGAATTGAAATATGGTGATGAAGATGTCACAAAATTCGAACTTTTGCCAGATGACAGCGTCCCACCGGCAGATTCCTCCTCATCGTCGTCCTCGTCCTCCTCATCATCATCCTCGTCGTCATCAAAATAATAATCACTCGAGTATTGCGTAGGAGAGAGCCTATTTGGCTCCCCTCCTACGCCCTTGGCAATATCCTCGCAGCCTGTCCCTTCTCCGCCTTTGCCAAAGAGCACCCCGATTGGGAAAGCCGCGTGGAAAAGGTTGTGTTGTTCGTCGCATTTTTTGGAGTATTCCAAAACACTCAGAAACGGGAGAACAAGCTCTCTCGGCATAAAGGGCAGTCTGACTGATAAGGTCATAGTCAACCACTTGAGCCCCGATGCCTTGACGAGCTGGGATTTGGAGGAGCGAACCGCATCGCGATAATAGCCCTTGGCCTTGATTTTCTTTCCTCTTCGCCGCTCCAAGGTCTCATCGATGAAGAGCACAATACTGTTACGGGAACACAAGAAACGTTTTCGCTTCCATCAAAAATTTGGTTCCTTTTCTTCAAAAAAATCTGTAAACTCGATCTTTTTCTGTGGAAAAATTTTGGAAATTGCAAGCGACTACGTTGTCTATGTTGATGAAAGCGGGGATCATTCTCTTACGTTAATTGATCAGCTTTATCCTGTTTTTGTCCTGGTATTTTGCATTTTCAAAAAAGTCGATTATGCCAATATAGTCAGCCCTTTATTTAAGCACCTAAAATTGAAATTTTTTGGCCACGATCTGACCATTTTACATACGCGGGAAATCAGGAAATCTCGAAATGAATTTTCTATTTTGTTGAATGAAAATACGCGGCTTGGATTTTTCAGCCATCTCAATCAAATAATGGAAGAGATTCCGTTGACGATTGTGGCAAGCGTAGTAGATAAGCAAGAACTTAAGGAAAATGGCTCGGGACTGTCAAATCCTTATCATTTGGCTTTGGGATTTTGCTTAGAGAAAACAATGATGTTTTTTCGAGAAGAGGAACAAGGAAATAGAAAAACTTTTGTGATTGTAGAAGCGAGAGGGAAAGAAGAGGATCGACAGCTAAAATCCGTGTTTCAGTCTGTTGTGGATGGAGAAAATTCATTGGGTATTAAAATGCCCATGCAAATACGCTTTGCAAATAAGCAAACAAACGTCATAGGGCTCCAAATTGCCGATCTAATTGCTCATCCGATCGGACGCCATCTGATGAATTCCAGCCAAAGCAATCGGAGCTATGAGATTTTAAAAAAGAAGCTCTGGAAGTGGCCGAATGAAGAAATGGCTATAAAAATCCACCCTGAAAAGCGAAAAACCTCGGTAACAACCGAGGTTCTGACGCCGACCGGGCATTCCCAATCCATTTATCCCTGATTCTATAAAATTTTCGAATTTCTAAGCAACCTTGTTAATAATCGCTGCCTAAAAGGCGTTTCCCTCGATAAATTTTATCGGGCAATACATCTTGTAACCCCCTCTTTCATTCGAACGGACATCATGAAGGCCTATACCGGTAAGACTTTTATTGACCCTAGCGTCACCATGAAATCACTACGCTACTCTAATTATCGCTACACCAATATCACTGCAATGGGTGGGTATGGAGCAGTAACGGAATACAAGGAATTGAAATATGATGATGTAGACGTCACGAACATAGAATTAAGGCCAGAGAACCAAGAGATCGCCCCACCAGCAGATGCCTCATCGTCGTCGTCTTCCTCCTCATCATCATCGTCGTCAACATCAAAGAAGCCTTGATGGCGGCTTTTTTAGCCCCCCTCCTAGGCGCGCTCTTCCCATGAGTCGGGGGCCGGGCCCGAAATTGCTCTTGTAAGCGCAGGCATAGACGATTTCAATGAAGGAGATGAGGCTGGCGCAGGAGATCCCCATGAATCTAGAGTTTCTGACCGAGCGGTGTTCACGCTCGTGACTAGAGAGAGCGTAGGTGACGGCGTGGTTCTAGATGCAGGGGTTGACAAACTGCTAGATGGGGACGTCTGAGCCATAGGGGTATCGGTTTTAGGAGAGGATGTTGGACTATCCGATGAAGCAGGGGTAACTTGAGAGGAACTTGCAGAAGAGGCTGTTGCCAATGTTAACGGAGCTGCCGCGGGGCGTACCGCAATAGCTTCATTGATCACTCTTTTGAACATTTCCGTTGCTGCAGCCGTGGATGCTCCCCTGATATCAGCGACTACGGATTCTAATTGATTTTTCAGGGATTTTCTATTCTCCGTATCAATCTCCAGTCTGTCAATTTTCAGCTGATCGATGAACCAATTTCTTTGCTCTAAGTAATAATGTTGCAAGCAAGATTGTTTTTTTTCAAAGGCCTCATGAACCAACACTTTTATAAGTTTATCCCTGAAATGAAGCTCGTCAATGGTGCGTAAGGTTTTTAAGTCTCGTGGGATTCTCTCATTTTTCCGAAACTTGACGGAAGGTTCGTACACACGATCCGGAATTTCCGATGTGTATGTTGGATCTTCTATGTAGTCAATGAGCTCGGCCGTAGAAATATCGTCTTGCAAGTGGGTAATAACTGATTGCCCCTCTCCCTTTCCATTTTCTCCCCAAAGAGTTCCCTGCTTCCCCTTTTTATCCAAAAGAGGTCCCGAGTAATCGGCTTTGCTGTTTTTATCATATACAGAAAACACCATCAAAGCTTCATTTGGATAGAGGAGTTGTTTTCCTCTGATCGGCAGGCTGACGAGTGCTAGGCTTTTTTGAATAGAACTATCACTTTCTGCGACTTTCAATTGCTCAATCAATCGATCCAAAGCGGGTCTTAATCTGTCGGGAAAAGCCCCCTGCTTTTTATACGGGTCCAGCAAATCATTGAGAGCTTCATAAACGCCTAATAACCTGGCAAGAGATGGGTCGTTGCTAAATTTACCCAATAAAAAAGTTTGGAATTCAATGTTTTTTATAAACTCACTAAAATTCACCTTACAAAAGAAAAGCCGAGAATTTTTCTTGTTGTTGTACCCCAGAGATTCTAATGAATTCAGAGGCGATCTATAAGTCATATAAAAAGTCGATCTTCCAATAATCTTCTTGCCTCGAATATCCATCCGATTTGCTACGTCGGCAATTGGGTCTTTCCAATTCAATGCACCTGATGCATCAACGAAGGGATCGGGGTCTCTGGGTAAATAGCTATAGTACCCAGCCGTAACTGCTGTACCGGATTGCTCTGCTTTAATGAGCCAAGCAGGATCTACCTCAGTATCTGGATCTAACGCGATGATCTTGACCGAATCTATGTAGTCAGATTTTTTGCAGGCATTGACCAAAATGTCGACGCTGACCCTCATTTCCCTGGAAAACCAGATATCATTTCGGATTTGCGCATAATTGACGGCGCCGGATCCGGACTGCCAATCGTGGGAGGTCAAAACTAAATCGATCTGCCTGCTATAAAAATATTCATCCTTAAGTTTCTCACAAATCGCTTTGATCTCAGTCTCTTTTTTAACGTAAACGGATTTTTCCGCGTTAATTCCCAAAACAATCGTGAAATAGCGAGTCACCCCTTGCCTTGTCGAAGCTTCCATCAACTGTACGAAATTCGCAAATACCGACCCGATTCTTTGTTCTAAATCTGCAGAGTAGTTGATCGGAACCGGGGCGAGGTAGGAAATTC
>Ga0206988_1281_pt1 | contig 10889 bp, 7 predicted proteins | sample Alteio_BWMinCont_12_FD_153263 | JGI IMG/M metagenome (GOLD analysis project Ga0206988, IMG submission 153263) | Enriched cells from forest soil in Barre Woods Harvard Forest LTER site, Petersham, Massachusetts, United States -... | ecosystem: Environmental > Terrestrial > Soil > Temperate forest >... | reverse complement strand
CTCGTAGTAGGATACGGGAACGCAATTAAGTAAAATGAGATGCAAGAATCAAGATAAAGGGGTGTTCTTTCTTGATTCCTGACTCTTGATTTCTTGCATCTCTCAACAAATACAAAAGAATATGTCTGTCAGAGAAACAAATTTTAAGCATGTAAGCTATTTATGGGATGATGCCAAAGCGGCAGCGCTTGCGGGCGATGAGGTGGCATTGCTTATTTACCGTTCAAATCTTTTAGGTGCAGATTTGCGGCTCACCAATTATGGCGGCGGGAATACATCATGCAAGGTTACCGCCCAAGATCCTTTAACGGGCGAAAATACCGAAGTAATGTGGGTAAAAGGATCAGGCGGTGACCTGGGCACTTTAAAGAAAAGCGGCCTTGCGGCACTATATGTTAACCGCTTGCGCAGCCTTACCAATGTTTACCGCGGTATTGAGCATGAGGATGAAATGGTGGAGCTTTTTAACCATTGCATTTTTGACCTGAGCTCAAAAGCGCCATCAATAGATACACCGCTTCACGGCTTTTTACCCTTTAAACATATCGATCACCTGCACCCCGATGCTGCAATTGCTATCGCGGCAGCAAAAGACGGTAAAAAAATAACGCAGGAACTGTTTAAAGGAACTATCGGCTGGGTTGAATGGCAAAGGCCGGGTTTCGACCTTGGTTTAAAACTAAAACAATGCCTTGATGAAAACCCCGGTATCCGCGGGATAATGCTTGGCTCGCATGGTTTATTTACCTGGGGTGATACGGCTTACGAAAGCTATATGAATACCCTTGAAGTAATTGAGCAAAGTGCTGAATATTTGGAGCAAAACTACGGCAAAAAAGGCCCGGTATTTGGCGGTGTTAAACTTACCAGCCCCAATAGTGATATCCGCAAAAAACAGGCGATCACGATAGCGCCGATACTACGTGGTTTTTGCTCTGGTAATGTACGCATGATTGGTCATTTTACAGAGGATAGCCGTGTGCTTGAATTTACCAACTCGAACGATTTGGACAGGTTGGCGCCAATGGGCACCAGCTGCCCCGATCATTTTTTAAGAACGAAGATCAGTCCGCTGGTTTTGGAGCTCGAGGCTGAAGATGATTTAAGCGATACCAAAGCTATAAAAGAAAAACTGGCTCCGGCATTTGAGGCTTACCGCAAGATGTATGCAGCGTATTACGAAAGCTGCAAGCATCCAAACAGCCCAGCGATGCGAGATGCCAATCCGGTGGTGATCCTTTATCCGGGTATAGGCATGTTTACTTTTGCTAAGGATAAACAAACTGCACGGGTAGCCGCCGAGTTTTATATCAACGCTATCAACGTAATGAAGGGCGCGGAGGCCATCTCTGAATATACCTCATTGCCTCGCCAGGAAGCTTTTAATATTGAATATTGGTTGCTGGAAGAAGCCAAGCTGCAGCGCATGCCGAAGCCAAAATCGCTTTCGGGCCGCATTGCCCTGGTAACCGGCAGCGCCGGCGGAATAGGAAAAGCCATAGCCAAAAAGTTTGCTGATGAGGGCGCCTGTGTAGTCATCAATGATAATGATGCAGACCGTTTAGCGCATGCAAACGAAGAGTTTTTAAAACAATATGGTAAGGATGTTTACACAACCGCATTAATGGATGTGACCGACAAAGCGGCCATTACCAAAGCTTATGAAACGGCTGTTTTAGCCTTTGCCGGGGTTGACTTGGTGGTTAATTGTGCCGGACTATCCATCTCAAAACCAATAGAAGACCATACCGAAAAAGACTGGGATCTGCTTTATGATGTATTGGTAAAAGGTCAGTTTATGGTTACCCAGGCAGGCGTTGAGGTTATGCGCAAGCAGGATACCGGTGGCGATGTAATAAACATAGTAAGTAAAAATGCGCTGGTATCTGGCCCTAATAACGCGGGCTACGGATCAGCAAAGGCTGCGCAATTACACCTCAGCAGGTTAAACGCAGCTGAATTGGGTAAAGATAATATTCGTGTAAACGTTGTTAACCCCGATGCTGTTATATCTGATAGTAAGATTTGGGCGGGTGATTGGGCCGCAGGTCGTGCAAAAGCTTATGGTGTAACTGTTGAAGAACTACCAGCTTATTATGCCAAAAGAACATTACTGAACGAGATCATCCTGCCGGAAGATATTGCCAATGCCTGCTTTGCTTTGGTTGGCGGCTTGCTTAATAAGTCAACCGGAAATGTTTTGAATGTGGATGGTGGTGTTGCGATGGCGTTTGTGAGGTAGGAGTATATAAGAAACGTTAAACAAAAGCGCTCCAAATTTCTGGAGCGCTTTTTTGCTTTTGCAGATCCGGCAAACAATTGTTAACTAATTTATATCCTTCATGTTATACTGTTTTTAAAAAAAATGAGTATTATTAGTAGGTAGTATTTATAATGCCTTGATATTCATGAAAAAAAAGCTGATCCTGTTAAATATATTCTTCTTTGTGTTTTCTGCCGTAATTGCGCAAGGGAGCTGGGAGCTTAAGAAAAATGAAAATGGGATAGCCGTTTATACCCGCAAACCCGCAACTGGAAATTTAAAGGAATTGAGGGTTGTTTGCGAGTTGGATGCAACAAAGGCGCAGTTGATCAGTACATTACAGGATATTGGCAATTATAACGATTGGGTATACTCGAATAAAAAGTCGGAAATATTAAAAAGCCTGAATCCGCATAAAATAATTTACTATACCGAATCACGCTTACCATGGCCCATTAAAGACCGCGACCTTGTTATTCAGCTCGATATTAATTCAGGCCCTGAGGTTTTAGAGATCCAGGCAAAAAGCCTTCCTGAATACCTGCCGCAAAATAAAAAATTTGTCCGTGTTCCATATTCATTAGCAAAGTGGAAAGTAACCCAGGCAGATAATGATAAATTAAAAGTCGATTATACTTTTAGCGTTGACCCGGGCGGCAGTATTCCATCATGGCTTGTTAATGCCACCATGGCCATAGGCCCGTATAATTCGTTTGTTAAGTTAAGGGAGTTGCTGGATAAAAAAAACAGCAAATGATGTTTAGCATTATTTACTCCTGGTATTACTCCTAATTATTAAATCGAGTCAAACAATCGGCTTAAACACCAATCGAGTCCTTTTTAGCGATCCTTTAAAAATATTTACCGTAACCTGAAACCTCAACAACTATTTAGGCGACTAACACCCTAAATAATTGATATGAAAACAAAGATGCCTGCGCTGTTACTATTCTTTTTAGCTGCCATGTCTTCCGTTCGTGCACAAAGCCCATCATCGGTTCAAAAGATCAGAGCGGTTGAAAATGGTCTGACGCCCAATGCGGAAATTATTTTTGCAGATAGTGTTATAAAGCACTTTAATATTGAGGAACGAATGCATTATTACAATGTTCCTTCAGTATCAATTGCGGTGATCAATAACGGCAAGATAGCATGGGCGAAAGCTTATGGGCTAGCTGATGTAACCGATAACCGCAAAGCAGATCCTCATACCCTTTACCAGGCGGCATCAATCAGCAAATCTATCAATGCGCTTTGTATTCTTAAACTGGCCCAGGATGGTAAATTGGATTTGGACAAAGACATTCGTGCTTACCTAAAGACCTGGACTTTCCCGGATAACGACCTTTCAAAAGGAAAAAAAATAACATTAAAGAACCTGCTAAGTCACACGGCAGGTTTAAGTACCGGCGGGTTTAAGGGATATGAAAAAGAAGACCGGCTGCCAACTATTAATGAGATATTGGATGGAAAGCTTCCTGCAAATAGTGATGCCGTGAAACCTGTATTGATCCCGGGTACCACGAAACAATATTCCGGTGGTGGAACGCTGGTTACTAAGAAGATTTTGATGGACAATATCAGTACTGATTATGCCGGGTTAATTAAAAAGACAGTATTACAACCTTTAGGTATGGTAGGCAGCACTTTTGTACAACCTTTACCCGTACACTATAAAAATTTTGCTGCGGCTTATGACATCAACAAAAAGGAGATGCCCGGCAAATATTATATTTACCCTGAACAGGCGCCTGATGGTTTATGGACAAACCCTACCGATTACGCCAAATTTATTCTGGCCCTGCAGCGATCACTTAAAGAAGATGGCGGTTTTTTAAATAAAAAAATGGCGAATGAAATGATAACACCAGTACTCGAAGGCTCGGATTCAGCATTGGGGGTTTTTATTAAAGAGAAAGGCGGTGAAAAGTATTTTACGCATACCGGTGCGAATATGGGCTACCGCAGCATCTATTATGGCAGCTTTAGTACAGGGAATGGTGTTGTGATCCTTATCAATTCAGATAATGATAAAATATTGGATGAACTGGTAAATAGTGTGGCTGTGGCTTACAACTGGAAAGGGTTTTATAATCCGGAAGTAAGGAAACTGGCTACACTGCCAGATACTCTAAAGAATCAATACATCGGCGAATACCAAAGTGATCAACCCGCTCTAACAATTAAAGTTATTCGCAGAAATGGTGAGCTGCAACTTTCGGCAAGTGGTAATGGCAATTTTGAGCGGATGTATTTTACCGGTAATGGCAGTTTCTTTTTAATGTCGTCACCAAATACTTTGGCTGCTATAACAAACGCTGATGATGGCAAAACCTGCAACATGGTAGTAAAGCAAGGCGATAAAATACTGATTACCGCCCGGAAAATAAATTAATATTTAAAACCAGGAAACACGATGTGGAAAATACTCCACCAGCCATTTTCATTGGATAGATATAATTTAAACCCTCCTTGTATAACAATCGTTTCGCCGCTTTCTAAAACAGCATCATATTTTACACCACCTTCGGCATGGCCTAAGCCGCCGTTTTCATTCAGCTCAAATTTTATTTCTTTAATGAAATAATCCTCGTTGGTAAAGGCTTCATAGGCATCAAAAATATTTTTCAGTTGGGCTACTATATCTTTTTTACTTAATACCCTTCTGTTGGGTAGTACAAAATGGTCTGCCAGCTCCCAGCTGTTTTCATCAAAGCTTTGTTTAAACCATTCGGATAAAAATTCAATAGCCCGGTTTTGAATGTCTTTTTTATGATTGGGATGAAACTCTTCATAATCAAAGTTTGTGGTCATCCCCGGAATCTTAAAATCATCGGTTTCCTTCTCAAAAAGTTCTTCTGTAATAAATTGGTACCGGGTACGGCTATTGCATTCTTCATCAAAATGCACCATGATATTTTTTTTAGCAAGCAGGTTTGTTACTTCTTCCAAAGCAAGTTCAATAGCCTCGTCATTCAAATCCTCTGTTTTTTTAAATTCCGGCTTACCCAGCAGGTTGTAAATTATGGTACGTTTTGAATGTGCATAATTCTGTTCAAACGCCAATATGTTTTTGAGAAATTCATTCTCAAGTTCGGGGGGAAGATTGCCTGAACTATGTGATTGGCCACCAAGTTCAGCCTGCAGTTTCAAACGCAGCAGTTCATTTTCCATCCGTAGATTCTCTTCTGGATCATCACTTAACGGCTGATCGGGTATATCATTGTTATTAATCATATTGATAAGGTATTAGCAATCGTTAAGTCAAATTTAATTTATAAAAATAAATAATGAAATTTTTAATCCCTCTTGTAAAAAACTTGTTTCAATACACTTAGGTAAAAAAGTATTTATGCTATTTTTATAATTATTTGTTTAATTTAGCTTTCTATAAACCAATTGTACAGACATTACTACTTTTACTATGCGGCGAAAATTCTATTTACTATGGATCTTGTGCGCGGGATCTATTGCGGCCATGTTTAATGCCTGTAGTAATGCTGCATCAAATATTGAGGATCAGATTCCTGATACTATAAGCTATAATTTTAATATCCGCCCTATTCTTTCTGATAAATGTTATAAATGCCATGGCCCCGATGCCAGTAAAAGGCAGGCCGGCTTAAGGCTGGATAAGCCCGAAAGCGCCTTTAAAGCATTGAAGGATAATCCTGGCGCACATGTTTTAGTTCCGGGTAGTCCGGAGATGTCTGAGTTGTTCAGGAGGGTATCAACCAATGATACTTCTGAGATAATGCCCCCGGCAAATTCAAATCTTAAACGCTTAACGCCGCATGAGGTTGACCTGGTAAAAAAATGGATAAAGCAAGGCGCCAAATATGAAAAGCATTGGGCTTTTGTACCACCTAAGTTATGGCCTGTTCCCGAAGTTAAGGACAAAGAATGGCCCAAAAACCAGATTGACAACTTCATTCTGAAAAAGCAGGAACAATATGGAGTTAAGCCAAATCCTGAAGCGGATAAAGAACATCTTTTAAAACGCGTAAGCCTTGATTTAACGGGTTTGCCGCCCAGCCTTGAAATGCAGAACAGGTTTTTGGCCGACAAAAGCCCCGATGCATATAATAAGATAGTTGATGAGCTGATGAAAAGCCCTGCTTATGGCGAGAAAATGGCTTTGCATTGGATGGATGTTGCCCGTTATGCCGATTCGCACGGTTACCAGGACGATAATTACCGTACACAATGGCCCTGGAGAGATTGGGTGATCCATGCCTATAATGAAAATTTACCATACGATAAATTTATATCCTGGCAGCTGGCTGGCGACCTGATGCCGAATGCAACCAAGGAACAATTGCTGGCCACCGGTTTTAACCGCAATCATAAAATAACCGAAGAGGGTGGGGTAATAAACGAGGAATATCGTGTAGCGTATGTTACCGACCGTACCAACACGTTTGGCAAGGCGCTGCTGGGGGTAACAATGGAATGTGCGCACTGCCACGATCATAAATATGACCCCTTTTCGCAAAAGGAATATTACCAGCTTTTTTCATTTTTTAACAGCGTAAAAGAGCCAGGGTTGCAATCTACAGTTGGAGGCCCTGAAACTTATGCTAAAAGGCCGTTGATGCAGGTAACCAATGATGATGTAAAAGGCATTTTAAAATTTATAAATAAGCAGGATACCGGCAAGCTCATCGTTTCTGTAATGGGCGATAGTGAGGTTTACCGCAAAACGTACATCCTGAGGCGTGGCAATTATGATACGCATGGCGATGAAGTAGAACCGGGAACACCTAGATCAATATTGCCTTTTGATAATTCATTACCTAAGAACAGGCTGGGTTTGGCTGAATGGCTTTTTGATAAACGGAACCCGCTTACTGCAAGGGTATTTGTAAACCAAACCTGGCAAGAGCTATTTGGCAAAGGTATTGTAAAAAGCTCCGGTGATTTTGGGATGCAGGGCGATCTTCCTTCACATCCTGAACTGTTGGACTGGCTCTCAGTTGATTTTATGAACCATGGCTGGGATATGAAACGGCTTGTAAAACAAATGGTGATGTCTGCCACCTATCGCCAGTCAGCAGTAATCACTCCGGATAAAATGAAGATCGATCCTGATAATACTTTGTTAACCAGGGGGCCGCGCTACCGCTTGCCTGCCGAGTTAGTGAGGGATTTGGTACTGGCAAGCAGCGGTTTACTAACTAAAACCATTGGCGGGCCAAGCGTAAACCCATACCAACCCCCCGGCCTGTGGGAAAATGCAACATCGGGGCGCGGTATTTTGGCCAGCTATAAACAAGTTCACGGGCCTGATCTTTATCGCCGTGGCATGTACACGCTGATAAAGCGTACTGTTCCACCTGTTGAAATGGCCATATTTGATGCCAGCAACCGCGATCAATGCGAGGTAAAAAGATTACGTACCAACACGCCTTTACAAGCACTACTGATGGAGAATGACCCTACTGTGCTTGAAGCCGCAAGGGTTTTAGCTGCTAAATTATTAAGCGATAACAGCCCTGCAAATGATAAGATCAAAAAAGCTTTCCGGCTGATTATGTGCCGGATGCCAAATGAAAAGGAGCTGGGAATTTTAACCGGTTATTATAACGATCAGCTTAAAACATTAAATAAAAAGGATGCACAAAAAGTACTGAGCGTAGGCGAATACCCAATCCCTCAAAACATAGATAAAGTTATGCTTGCCGCTATGATGAAAACGGTTGATACAATTTATAACTTAGAAGAAGCGATTACAAAAACCTGATGGCAATGGAAAAAGATATTTTAGAGCATCGCCTCAACATAAACAGGCGCAGGTTTCTCTCAAGATTAAGCTTAGGGATAGGTAGCATTGCCTTAGGCTCGTTGCTTATTCCTGATCTTTTTAATGGCAGTGGCTCCGAAAGTGAAGCCGATTTTATACCCGGCATTCCCAATTTTGCCCCTAAGGCCAAACGGGTGATCTACCTTTTTCAGGATGGTGCGCCTTCACAGCTGGAATCATTTGATTATAAGCCGAAACTAAGGGAAATGATGGGCCAGGATTTACCGCCATCAGTTCGCGGCAACCAGATCCTGACTGGGATGACTGCCAATCAGGCTCATTTCCCATTGATTGGCTCATATTATGATTTCAAGCAATACGGTGAGTCAAAAGCATGGATCAGTGATCTGTTCCCGCACATAGGTAAGATTGCGGATGATATCTGCATCATCAGATCCATGTACACCGAAGCCATTAATCATGACCCTGCTTTAACCTTTTTCCAGACCGGGGCACAGCAGGGAAACCGCCCAAGCATGGGATCGTGGGTGAGCTATGGATTGGGCAGTGAAAATAAAAACCTGCCTGCATTTACCGTATTGCTTTCAAAAGGCAAAGGTAACGGGCAGGGGGTATATTCAAAGCTTTGGAGCAATGGCTTTTTAGATTCCATTCACCAGGGTGTGCAGTTTAGCAGTGGCGAAAGCCCGGTGCTTTACCTGAATGATCAGCCCGGAATTGACAGGCGCGAACGCCGAAAAATGCTGGATAAGCTGGCGGAATTGAACGATATCAGCTATAAAGAGTTTGGTGATCCGGAAATCTCAGCTAAAGTGCAGCAATACGAAATGGCTTACAGGATGCAATCTGCTGTGCCGGAGATCATGGATGTTTCCAAAGAATCAGACGATATTATAAAAATGTACGGTCCGGATTGTTTGGTACCGGGGACCTATGCTGCCAATTGCCTTTTGGCGCGCAAGCTCTCCGAAAATGGGGTGCGTTTTGTGCAGCTTTATCACCAGGGATGGGACCAGCACAGCAACCTGCCGCAGGAAATGGCTGGCCAGGCGAAGGATGTTGACCAGGCATCGGCAGCACTAGTTACCGACCTTAAACAACGCGGCCTGCTTGACGAAACTTTAGTAATTTGGGGTGGCGAATTTGGCCGGACAAACTACAGCCAGGGTAAACTTGAAAAAGCCAATTATGGCCGGGATCATCACCCGCGCTGTTTCAGTATCTGGATGGCGGGCGGTGGAATTAAGCCGGGGATTGTTTATGGTGAATCGGACGAGTTTGGGTATAATATTGTTAAAGACCCGGTGCATGTTCATGATTTTCATGCAACCATATTAAATCAATTAGGAATCGATCATACAAAATTAACTTTTAAAAGCCAGGGCCGCAGGTACAGGTTAACAGATGTTGCCGGCAATGTGGTAAAGGGGATAATCAGTTGAACCGGCATTTGGGGTGATTAAAAGATCACTGGGATTTTAATACTTTGTTATCCGAGAAATCCTTAAACCCACCCAAATCCCGGTTCAGAAATATATAAAAAAATTAAAATGGAAAGAAGAAAATTCATCAAGCAATCAGCCGTATTTACCGGCAGTTTTTTTATAGCAAAAGATCTGTTAGCAAAAGACGACGGTCCGGTTTACGGGCATGGCAATATGCGCTACCGTATGGATAAGGCCTGGAGCAAGGCTGATCCGATGAAAAACCCGGTGAACGATTGCCACGAGATGGTTCAGGATTCAAAAGGCAGGATTCTGCTGCTTACTAATGAAACCAAGAACAATGTGCTCATCTACAATAAATCGGGTAAGTTGCTGGATACCTGGGGGCACGAGTTTCCGGGGGCGCACGGGCTTACTTTGGTTAATGAGAACAGCACCGAGTTTTTGTTTATAACAGATACCGTAAAGCACCAGGTTTATAAAACCACCATGGATGGTAAGATCCTGATGACCATTGATGTGCCGCTTGAAACAGGCGTTTACAAAAAACCGGAAGATTTTGTCCCGACTGAAACTACCGTTGATACCAATGGCGATTTCTTTATTGCCGATGGCTATGGGTCGCAATACATAATGCATTATGATAAAAACGGGAAGCTGAAAAGCTTTTTTGGCGGCCGTGGTGATGGTGATGAGCATTTGGATAATGCACATGGGATTACTATCGACAGACGCAATGCAACACCAACCTTAATAATAACCGATCGTACCCGCAATTGCTTTAAACGCTTTAGCATGGATGGCAAGCTGATGGAAGTAATAAAACTTCCCGAAGCATGTGTATGCCGCCCGGTAATAAAAGGCGATCATTTATATGCTGCGGTGCTACGCTCGCCTGATTTGGGTAAAGAAAACTCCGGCTTTACTACTATTTTGGATAAAAACAACAAGGTAGTATCAAACCTGGGCGGTACTGAGCCGATATATAAAGATGGCGTATTACAAACTATGGCACAAGCAGAAAAGATTTTTTTAAATCCGCATGATGTGCTGGTTGATAATGACGAGAATTTGTATGTGGCGCAGTGGGCATCAGGCAAGGTTTATCCTTATAAATTTACGAGGGTATAAAACAACATATGCAAACTTTGCGCTCTCTGCGATTGCTTCGTGACCTCTGTGGTTATTTTTTGTAACCACAAAGTTCACAGAGAGGAATACACGGAGAAAGGCAGAGATTTAATAAATCTATAGAACTAAAAAATTAAACTATTTTACACTAGATGATAAAAAGCAAGCACAAAAGTTTTGCGGAGAATTTGTTATTTGCCCTTAATATTTTTATCATCTTTTTTCTTGTATTCGGGTCTGAAATAGTTATCCCGCAATGGCTGCAGCCGGTTGGGCGGTTGCACCC
>Ga0206988_1280_pt1 | contig 10913 bp, 11 predicted proteins | sample Alteio_BWMinCont_12_FD_153263 | JGI IMG/M metagenome (GOLD analysis project Ga0206988, IMG submission 153263) | Enriched cells from forest soil in Barre Woods Harvard Forest LTER site, Petersham, Massachusetts, United States -... | ecosystem: Environmental > Terrestrial > Soil > Temperate forest >... | reverse complement strand
AGTGGTTCCTTTTGCTTATGCAATTGCCGGCTTATGGCAAAAACGGTATAAAGAATGGGTGGCGCCTGCCATTTCATACGGGCTTTTTTCTGCAATGATATTAGGTACCGGCGTTATTATGGGTTCGTTATGGGCTTATGAATCTTTAAACTTTGGCGGCTTTTGGGCATGGGACCCTGTTGAAAATGCATCTATATTTCCATGGCTTACTTTAGTAGGTGGCCTGCATGTTTTAATTGTATATAAAAATTCGGGCCATTCATACTTTACAGCTACCTTTTTGGTGCTGATAAGCTTTGTAATGGTGCTTTATTCATCTTTCCTTGCAAGGAGCGGAGTCCTTGGTGAAACATCCGTGCATGCTTTTACAGATCTTGGTATGTTTTGGCACCTGGTGATTTTTATATTGGTGTTTTTTGCACTATCTGTATATCTTTTAATAGTAAGATGGAAGGAAATGCCTATTTCCAAAAAAGATGAAGATACCTACTCGCGGGAGTTTTGGATGTTTGTTGGCGCTATTTTCCTTGGGTTGTCTTGCTTCCACTTAATATTGGTAACATCTATCCCTGTATGGAATAGCATGTTTGGCACTAAAATAGCTCCCCCTACCGACCTGGTTGGGCATTATAATGTTATTCAGGCGTCATTTGCCATGGTTATTGTCATATTAACCGGCTTTACCCAGTTTTTAAAATATAAGAAAACAGACGTTACCCGTTTTTTTATCACCACTGGGCTTTATCTTGTTTTTGCAGCCGCAATTACTGCACTTGTTGTTTATGTAACCGGATTGTACAAATTGCATTTTGTGTTTGTACTGGTAATGTTTGGTTCTATTTACTCTGTTTTGGCCAATGGAAAGGTGTTAAGCGACTCATTGAAAGGTAAGTTTAAGCTGGCAGGCTCGGCAGTGGCACATATTGGCTTTGCATTAATGCTGATAGGCTCGTTAATTGCTGCCGGTACAAGAAAGGTAGTGTCAAACAATGAATCAGGCAATATAAATATCAAAGGGTTTGACAGAGGGACAGCTGATGCCAAAGTAGGCGGAGATATCCACGAAAACATAATGATGTATCGCAATGAGCCTGTAAAAATGGGCCCGTATACGGTAACTTATATCGGTGATTCGGTATCAGTGCCCAATTACTATTATAAAATGGATTATAAGCGCCTGGATGCTGGCGGTAAAATAGTTGAAGAATTTGTATTAAAACCCAATGCGCAGATAAACCCGCAAATGGGTTTAGTGTCATCTCCCGATACCAAGCATTATTTGTTTCATGATCTGTATACGCATATAACGGCTATTCCTGAAATTAAGGATAGGCCTGCCGGTTCAGATGAGGCTGCTCATGGTGAGGAAAATGATGATAAAAACTACGAGGAGCCAATTCCGCATGAAGTTGCGGTTGGCGATACAATTCCATACAGGGATGGGTATATCGTGCTAAAATCTTTAAACAAAGAAGCGAAGGTGCAAAACATCCCGCTTACCGGTGATGATATTGCCATTAGTGCAAAGCTTGAGGTGGTATCGCACACTAAAACCTACCAGGCCGATCCTGTTTACATGATAAAGAACAAAACCGTGCTTGACTTTGCCCGCAAGGTGGAGGACGCCGGTTTAAAACTGCGCCTGTCAAAGATCATCCCAGATAAAAATAAGGTAGAGATAATTGTTTATCAGCAGCCGCAAAATAAAAGGCCATGGATAGTAATGCGCGCGCTTGATTTTCCTTATATCAACTTCCTGTGGTCAGGTACTATTATCATGATTATTGGGTTTTTGCTGTCAATTTTTAGAAGAAATAAAGAGCTGAAGACTGTTTAAAGTATCCAAAAACTTACGAAGTTTACAAAACTTCGTAAGTTTTACGCTTCTCACCATATAATGCATCAAACCACTAATCATAGTGAAAATATCACCACAAACGGATTTACTATCCTAAATGATATTTATACCACCAATGAAATTGATGCCATAATAGCCACCATCAACAAAGCCGACCAATCAAACCCAACCTTTCGAAAAACTGATGACCTTTTTGCAATCAGGCAGTTTTTAAAGGAAGTGCCAGAAGTTAAAAAACTTATATTTAATGATAAGCTAAAATCAGTGATCCGTAATTTATTCGGAGATCAGTATTTTGTTGTTAAATCCATCTATTTTGATAAGCCCGAAAAGTCAAACTGGTTTGTAGCCTGGCACCAGGATCTTACTATTTCTGTAGATAAGAAAATTGAGTTGCCCGGATATGGCCCTTGGACTGTAAAGCTGAACCAGTTTGCCGTTCAGCCTCCGATAGAAATATTGCAGGACAATTTTACAATCAGGATTCACTTTGATGATACTAATGCAGATAACGGTGCCTTGAAAGTGATCTCCGGTTCTCATCTTAAAAACATTTGCCGTACAGATAGCCTGGATTGGAAAAAGGAAACTGAAACTACCTGTAAAGTAAATGCCTGTGGTGTTATGGTAATGCGCCCGTTGTTACTGCATGCATCAAATAGAACAACATCAAATAAAAAACGGAGAGTGGTGCATATTGAGTTTAGCAGAGCAAAATTACCTTTAGAGACCGGTTGGGCGGAAAAGGAAATTTATTAATACCTTGTTATTGCAAATCGTACAAGTAAGGATAATTTAGATAACTATGCGCATCACCATAATAGGTTCAGGAAACGTAGCTACCCACCTCGCAGCGGCATTTAAAAACGCAGGGCATCGCATTGTCCAGGTTTATAGCCCCAATCAGCAGAACGCGGCTTTGCTGGCCTATCACGTAGGCGCGGAGGCAATTGATAACCTGGAGCAGATCAATCCTGAAACCGATATTTTTATCATTTCGGTAAAGGATGACGTAATTGGATCTATTGCACAAACATTAATAAAATTAAAAAAACTAATTGTACATACATCAGGTGCTACTGATTTGCAAACCTTATTAAACATCACGGATAACGCCGGCGTATTTTATCCCCTCCAAACGCTCAGCAAAAATAAAGAGGTGGATTTTTTAACTGTTCCGCTTTGTATTGAGGGCGCAGATGAGAATATAACCCAACAGTTGGTTGAGCTTGCCCAAACTGTTAGCAATAATGTTTACAGGGTAAATTCTGCGCAGCGTAGAGTACTGCACCTTGCCGCAGTTTTTGCCTGCAATTTCCCTAATTATCTCTACAATATTGCACAGCAGCTACTAGCTGAGCATGATATGGGTTTTGAAATGCTTCGTCCGCTGATTTTAGAAACGGCCCAAAAGGTACAAACCCATCTGCCGGCAGAGGTACAAACCGGGCCGGCCATCCGTAACGATGAAAATACAATGGCAGCACACCTGCAAATGCTTAATAATGAACCGGATTTGAAAGCGATTTACAGTTTGTTAAGTCAGGAGATTATCAAAAAGAAGAATGCCGGACCCGGGCACGGGTAATTTTGTTACTTTTGCTGAAATGAACATTTTTAAAGTAAAGATAAGCTTTGAGGAAAAAGGGTTGGAAAGTGTTGAATTGCCCATTGCCGAAGGTGAATCTGTATTAGACGTTTGCCTGGAAAACGGCATAGAGCTACAGCATAATTGCGGAGGGGTATGCGGATGCAGCACCTGCCATGTATACGTAAATAAAGGGATGGATAATATCCAGGAGATTTCTGACAAGGAAGAGGATTTTATCGACAGGGCTGTTAACCCGCGCATTAATTCGCGTTTGGGTTGCCAGTGCGTTGTAATCGATGGTGATATTGAAATAACCCTGCCTGATCAAAATCAATTTCTGGGTCACTAAAGCGACCAGGATTACACTGATTTGAGATGATTTCACCGATTAGAAAAGATTAAACTACAAGTTTTAATATTAAAAAATGAACGACGAAAAATTCAGCCTACCCATTCACTGGAAAGACCATGAAGATATTGCAATAGAACTTTATGAGAAATTTGGTGATGATTTTGGCGAATCAAAAATATACCGGATCCGTTTTACTGACCTTTTAGAATGGGTGCTAACACTCCCTAACTTCGCTGGTACCCGCGAAGAATCAAACGAAGGCCACTTGGAGCAGATCCAGTCGGCCTGGGTTTATGAGTGGCGGGATAACCAGTAGTTTCAGTTGGCAGTTTTGAGTGGGCGGTGAACAGTTAAATTGTTGCTAATAAAGCTGTCCTCAATCGGTGAAATCAACAACAATCGATGCAATCAAAAAAATAATAATCTGTGGAATCTTTTTTATCCAAACTTAAAGAAATAACTACGTTGGTTTTTGATGTAGATGGCGTATTAACAGATGGCTCTGTTTTTGTAACAGAGGACGGCTTGCAAAGCCGCGCCTTTAATATTAAGGATGGTTATGCTTTGCAATTAGCCGTAAAGTGTGGCTACAATGTTGCCACAGTTTCCGGCAGCCGTTCAAAAAGCCAGCTTCACAGGTTAAATAGTTTGGGTATAAATGATGTTTATATGGGGATCCACACAAAAATCACCAAGCTTAAGATCTACCTTGAAGAAAAAAGCATAAGCCCTGAAAATGTGCTATACATGGGTGATGATATCCCCGATCTGGAGGTGATGAAATATGTTGGCTTGCCTGTTTGTCCTGCAGATGCCGTTGAAGAGATAAAAGCTATCTGCAAGTATGTCTCGCCAATAAGCGGCGGTAGGGGCTGCGCCCGTGATGTAATTGAAAAAGTGCTAAAGATTCAGGATAAATGGATGACGGAAGAGGCGTATAGCTGGTAGTTCATAGTTGATGGTTCATAGTTCATAGTAGCTTCGGAGACGGACTAATGGATTATAGTAACCTGCATCTAATGACATGCAGTCTCTAACCATAATTATGAACAACTCTTTTTTCGGTTATGAACCATGAACTATCAACTATGAACTTCCCCCAAATCATTCTCGCATCCAAATCGCCACGCCGGCAGGAGCTGTTAAAGCTAATGGATCTTGAATTTCGCATTGTGTTGAAAGATGTGGATGAATCTTATCCTGATAATTTAACACCTGAAGAAGTTGCTGTTTACATTGCCACCCAAAAAGCAAAAGCATTTGATGAAACAGTAGGAGATGAGATCGTTCTCACTGCCGATACTATTGTTTGTATTGACGACCTGATCTTAGGCAAACCCGAAAATGCTGATCATGCCATTGAAATGCTGCAATTACTTTCAGGCAGAATGCATAGGGTAATAACAGGCGTGTGCCTGTTGCATAAACATCAATACCATAGTTTTTATGATGTATCCGAAGTTTATTTCAGCAAACTTTCTGATGATGAAATTACTACGTATGTAAATAAATACCAGCCTTTTGACAAAGCCGGCTCATACGGTATCCAGGAGCGAATTGGCCTGATAGGTATTGAGCGGATAAATGGCTCATACACCAACGTGGTTGGCTTGCCTACGGAAAAATTATATAGGGAATTGGCGAAATTAACGCTGCCGCGAGTTTAGCGCAGCGCAACTCGTGGTGCGCCATATAGTAAGCTTTCAGCTTACGGGGCTTCCTGATAAAACTTTTAAGATTAAAATTATGAGGCTGTCTCAAAAGTCCTAAACTTGAAAAATACTCAAAATAATATTTGGTCTCTGTGATCTCTGTGTATTCTTTGTGATCTCTGCGGTAAAAAATTAACCACAAAGTACACAAAGAAGGCACAGAGTAACACGGAGTTTTTATTATCCAAAATTTAATTTGGTTCAGTATCTTATGTTATTACTTTTGATACAGCCTCATACCACGAGTTACGCAACGCTAAACTCGCGGCAGCGATTAAAAAGATTTTGTATTATTCTTCCTGTTAACATCCGGCAAGGCATTATCCGGGTCAACTGTAACGCTTTCAACTTCGGTAGTGGTAGGGATAGTAAAGGTTATAGCCCTGTTTTGCAGCCAGGTTTCCACCGGGAAATAAGTGCGTTGTTTAGTTCCATCCTTTAGTTTAACCTCTACAGTAAATGGCATCGCCATTTGTTCCTTATTGGCAACTGTTATCTGGATCCCTTTTTTAGGGTCTTTGTCGGCATATTTGGCATCTATCAAAGCAATATCAAGCGGCCAATTGTTATAGAACCAGCTCTTCCAGAACCAGGAAAGGTCTTCGCCTGCTCCATTCTCTATCGACCTGAAAAAATCATCAGGCTGCGGGTGTTTATAGGCCCATTTGGCAATGTAGTTTTTAAAAGCATAATCAAACCTGTTTTTGCCTAAAATTTGCTCGCGCAGCAAAACCAAACCAAATGCCGGTTTAAAATAGGTTAGCGGGTGACGGTATTTTTCAGGAATAGCATCGGCAGCCGTCATAATTGATGGTGCATTTGGATCCTGGATAATAGGGATGATCTCATCGGCAGGGTTACCGCCTCCCGGAGCATACTCACCATCACGTTTGGGTGCGTACTCGCCATGATTAAATTCATCAGATGCATAGATATCTATGAAAGTATTAAAGCCTTCATCCATCCAGCCAAAGCGGCGCTCATCACTCCCTACAATCATCGGGAACCAGTTGTGGCCTATCTCATGGGCTGTTACCCAATATAGCTCTTTGCCTTTGTCGGTGATGCCGTCAAATACAATTCCAGGATATTCCATACCACCGGCTATGCCGGCCTCGTTAACTGCGCAAGGGTATGGGTAAACAAACCATTTTTCAGAGAAATATTCTATGGATTTTTTCAAATATTCTGTTGCCCTGCCCCATGCTGCTTCACCCGCGCTTTCAACCGGATAAACAGACATAGCCAGGGATTTTTTGCCACCTGGTAAATTAACCCTTGCTGCATCCCATACGTAAGCCTTTGAAGCGCCGAAGGCCACGTCGCGCGTGTTCAGCATTTTAAAGTGCCAGGTAAGGTTACCTTTTGTGGCAGGGCGTGACGATGGACTGGTTACCTCATTAACATCCCTGATCATTATCGTTTTATCGCTGTTGCGGGCTGCATCAAGCCTGCTGTTTTGCTGCGCTGTAAGCACTTCTTTAGGGTTTAATAATTCACCTGAACCGGCTATAATCATATCTGCCGGCAAGGTAACCTTATAATCAATGTCGCCATATTCTAAGTAAAACTCACCGCTGCCTAAAAATGGCAGGGTATCCCAACCCCGGGTATCATCATAAACACACATGCGCGGGAACCATTGGGCTATTTCATAGATCTTCCCGTTTTTGGTGTCCACAAAATCAGTACGTCCGCCGAAGTTGCCGGGGATAACATATTTATATTTTATAGTAATGTTTATGATCCCACCGTTTGGTGTCAGCGCCTTTGGCAGGCGGATCTGCATCCGGGTATCATTAACCACAAAATCGGCCTTAGTGCTCATAGCGCCGTTGGTAATGGTGATAGATTCAATTTGATAGCCATCGGTATGCTGGTTTGGCCCGGGTGAAAAGGCAGTCGCAAAATTTGAACGCGCCGTTTTTTTATAGGTGTTCTGGTCCATTTGCAGCCACAAAAATTGCAAAGCATCGGGGCTGTTATTGGTATAAACTATCTTTTCGGTGGCGGTTAGGGTTTTCGCTGTGGTATCAATAAGTGCATCAATGTTATAGTTAACATGGTTTTGCCAGTATTTGAGCCCCGGCTCGCCATTGGCAGCATGAATTTCATTGCCTTTTTCGCTATAAAAAAGTGGCGAGAATAGTTCGGCGGGCTGATAGTTTGATGTTATGGTATCGTTGGTGTTAGTCCGGCGTCTTCTTTGCGCCTGTGTGGAAACAACCAAAAGTAAAAGAACGGCTGTGCCGATAAGTTTCAGTTTCATGAGATGGGTCAGTTATAAGCTGCAATATACAAATGATGGGGAGAAATATTATTTTCCGTTAAAAATGATAGAAAGATTTTAACTGTAATAAAAGCTCGCTATATTTCTAAAAAAAAGAACCAGTGCATTTCCCTGTCAACATTCCTTTAGGTAAATCCTTTTTGCCTGTTCATCTTATTTGTGAAACACTGGCATATTTTGTTGGTTACAGGTACTATACTTATTTAAGAACGCACAATAAAGACCAGATAAGTTCAGAGAACAGGCTGATTATATTTATTGGTGCTGCCATCGGTGCATTATTGGGCTCTCATTTGGTTGGCATATTTGAAAACCCCACGTTATTGCCGCATTTTAACCTTACCTATTTAATGGGGAATAAAACTATTGTAGGGGGAATGCTTGGCGGGTTAATAGGAGTGGAGCTTACCAAAAAGAAGATAGGGGTAACCGTATCATCAGGAGATCTGATGGTTTACCCATTAATATTAGCGATGATTATTGGCCGCACAGGGTGTTTTTTAACCGGGCTGGAAGATGGTACCTACGGTGTGGCGTCCAATATACCCTGGGCTATTGATTTTGGCGACGGGATTCGCCGTCATCCTACTAATTTGTACGAGATTGTATTTTGGATAATACTATGGCTAATATTAAAAATAGCAGAAAGGAATCAAAGGTTTGCTGATGGCGCTAAGTTTAAAATTTTTCTTTCTTCATACCTTGTATTTCGTTTTGCGATTGAGTTTATTAAACCCGATTACTTTTTTAGTTTTGGTTTATCTGTAATTCAATTGGTTTGTATTGCCGGGATTTTGTATTATTATAAAGTATTTGTTTATCCTTCAAAGCTAATAAAATCCTATGCCTGAGCGCCCGTACATATATTATGATTTTACACTGAGTATCTGTTCAACCTGTTTACGCAGGGTTGACGCCAAGATAGTTTTTGAGGATGATAAAGTTTATATGCTAAAAAACTGCAGGCATCACGGTTTTGAAAAGGTTTTAATAGCTACCGATATTGAGTATTATAAAAACTGCCGCAATTATGCAAAGCGTAGTGAAATGCCGCTTAAGTTTAATTCTAAAACCCATTTTGGTTGCCCTTATGATTGTGGTTTATGTCAGGATCATGAACAGCACTCATGCCTCACTGTTGTTGAAGTTACCGATAGATGTAATTTAAGCTGCCCGACCTGTTATGCTATGTCATCGCCTACCTATGGCCGACACCGTACGTTGGTTGAAATAGAGCAAATGCTGGATGTAATAGTTGAAAATGAAGGTCAGCCTGATGTGGTGCAAATTAGCGGGGGAGAGCCCACTGTGCACCCACAGTTCTTTGAAATCCTCGATATTGCCAAAACAAAGCCCATTAAGCACCTGATGCTTAATACCAATGGCATAAGAATAGCCAAAGACGAAGCTTTTGTACAGCGTCTGGCTACTTATATGCCCGATTTTGAAATTTATTTACAATTTGATTCTTTTAAAAAGGAAGCATTAGAGCAATTACGTGGCGAAGATTTGAGAGAAGTGCGACGCAAGGCTTTGGAAAACCTTAATAAATACAACCTTTCAACCACGCTTGTTGTCACTTTACAAAAGGGGTTGAATACTGATGAAATTGGTAAGATTATTGAATATGCGCTGCAACAGCCATGTGTGAGAGGCGTAACCTTCCAGCCAACCCAACAGGCCGGGAGGCTGGATAATTTTAATCCGGCGACAGACCGTTATACCTTAACGGAAGTGCGTTCGGCTATATTGGAGCAAACGGATATTTTTAACAAGAATGATTTGATCCCAGTTCCCTGTAATCCGGATGCTTTGGTAATGGGTTATGCTTTAAAATTAGGCGGCCAGGTTTTCCCCCTTACCCGGATGATAAACCCGGATGACCTGCTAGATAATTCAAAAAACACCATTGTTTATGAGCAGGATGAAAAGTTGAAAATGCACTTGCTTAATATGTTCAGCACCGGTAATTCAGTTGATAAAGCAGGGGAGCACTTAAAATCGATCATGTGCTGCTTGCCTGATATTGATGCGCCCAATTTAAGTTACGATAATCTTTTCAGGGTGATAATTATGCAGTTTATTGACGCGCAAAATTTTGATGTAAGAGCGATTAAAAAATCATGCGTACATATTGTGAATAAAGATCTGCAGATCATCCCATTTGAAACCATGAATATTTTTTACCGGGATGATAAGGTTGAGTATTTAAACCAGTTACGAAACGAAATTATAGTATAATGGAGGAAGAACTATCAACGGGAGGCAATACATCTGCACCAGGTAGCAATCCAGGGAACGCGGGTAGCGGTAACTTTTACATTGTTGGTTATAATATGCTCGCGCTAATTATTTACACATTAGCGCTCAAATTCATTAAGGGGGACCTTGGGGGATATTTCTTTGATGCATTGTTGTTGGTGGTGCACGTATTGGCTTGCGTTATTTTGGCTATTGCCGAAAAGGGCCCAAAAGTGTGGATGTGGTTATTAAGCGCTGTATTGGTCTTAGTAATAGGGGTTTCAACCTGCGTTGTTATACCGCCATTTTTAAAATAATGGAAATGGAAAAAAGCGGATCGCCGGAAAAAATAATTATTGTGGCAATAAACCTGGCCATACTTGTTGCCTATACCATCTATTTTAAAAGAAGTTCGAAAGATTCACTTATTATTATATCACAAGCTATTGCCATTGGGTTTCACGTTATTGCTTGCCTGCTCCTTGCAATCGTTGTTTACCGCAAAGAGTTTTTGTTGAGCGCTTTGGTGATTTTACTTATAGGGTTTTCGAGCTGCTGGATAGTTTTTAGTTAGCCCATCATCTCCGCCAACACTCCTTCTTTCAAAGAACTTGTTGACATCGCAACCTTATCAATCCCCAGCTTGTCAATAATAAACCGGGTTAGTACGGATGCGGTTACAATCATATCAACCCTAACAGGGATAATGCCTTTATTACCCAAACGCTGCTGGTGCGATGAAAGGATGAGGCTTTCAATTACTGCTAAAAGTTCATCCTTCTCAAAATCATAATGTTTTGTTTTTTTTAGGTCGAATGAATGCCCTTTGCCTGTTTCAATAAGCCCGGCATAGCTTTCAAACACACCCG
>Ga0206988_1242_pt1 | contig 10992 bp, 9 predicted proteins | sample Alteio_BWMinCont_12_FD_153263 | JGI IMG/M metagenome (GOLD analysis project Ga0206988, IMG submission 153263) | Enriched cells from forest soil in Barre Woods Harvard Forest LTER site, Petersham, Massachusetts, United States -... | ecosystem: Environmental > Terrestrial > Soil > Temperate forest >... | reverse complement strand
AAAATAACAATTTTGTCAATCGGAGCGTGAGCGAAGAATAACAAGGAGAAAAAAGTTTACTAAATACAAACAAAATAAATGAAACTAAACATCGCACTTTTAGCAGGAGACGGAATCGGACCTGAGGTTATTGACCAGGCAGTTAAAGTATCTGACGCAATAGCAAAAAAATTCGGTCACGAGATTGTATGGACACCGGCTTTAACTGGCGCAGCAGCTATTGACGCCGTAGGTGAACCTTATCCTGATTCAACCCACGAAGTTTGTATGGCAGCTGATGCGGTTTTGTTTGGCGCTATCGGCCATCCGCGTTATGATAACGATCCGAAAGCAACCGTTCGTCCGGAGCAGGGGCTTTTAAAAATGCGTAAAAAGCTTGGATTGTTTGCTAATGTTCGCCCAACATTTACTTTCCCGTCGTTAATTGATAATTCGCCATTAAAAAGAGAACGAATTGAAGGCACCGATATGATCATTTTACGTGAGCTCACCGGTGGCATTTACTTTGGCGAAAGAGGAAGACTGGATGATGGAAACACCGCATTTGATACCTGTACCTATACAAGGGCAGAAATTCAGCGCCTGGCAAAATTAGGCTTTGAAATGGCGATGACCCGGAGTAAAAGACTTTGCTGTGTTGATAAAGCCAACGTGCTTGAAACTTCACGTTTATGGCGTGAAACCGTACAGGATATGGAAAAAGATTATCCGGAAGTTAAAGTAAGCTACGAGTTTGTTGATGCCGTTGCTATGCGTTTGGTTCAGTGGCCAAATACCTATGATGTAATGATCACTGAAAACCTTTTTGGTGATATTTTAACCGATGAGGCCTCTGTAATTTCAGGATCAATGGGCTTAATGCCATCTGCTTCTATCGGCATCCATACATCGTTATTTGAGCCTATCCATGGATCATATCCGCAAGCTGCAGGTAAGGATATTGCTAACCCGCTGGCAACAGTGTTATCGGCTGCTATGATGTTTGAGGATGCTTTTAAATTGAAAGAAGAAGCAGAAGCCATCAGAACAGTTGTAAACAAATCATTAGCCGAAGGAATTGTAACAGAAGACCTTGCCGGTAAAAACAAAGCTTACAAAACAAGCGAGGTAGGCGACTGGCTGGCTAAAAACATTTAACGTAGAGACGCAATACTTTGCGTCTCCGGACTAACAAATAATGGCACAAATTCGCTTTGATGTGCATCTTCAGAGACGCAAAGTATTGCGTCTCTACAAAATCATTCTCCATGTCTGATGTTAAATTAGATTTCAAATCCACTTCGCAGCGGCTAAATGGTGTTGTAAAACACACACCGCTTGAATATCATGCCGGGTTATCAAAAACATACCACTGCGAATTATACCTGAAACGTGAAGATCTGCAGGTGGTGCGCTCCTACAAACTCCGCGGCGCATTTAATATGATCAGCCAGTTAACAGCAGATGAATTAAGCCGTGGCGTGGTTTGTGCAAGCGCGGGTAATCATGCGCAGGGTGTTGCATTCTCCTGCAATAAAATGGGCATTAAGGGTGTGATATTTATGCCCGAGATAACTCCAAAGCAAAAGATCACACAAACAGAAATGTTTGGCAATGGCCATGTGGAAATAGTTTTAGTGGGCGATACTTTTGATGATTGCCTGATTGAAGCGCTTTCTTATACCCAGGCACACCAGATGACATTTATCCCTCCTTTTGATAACTACCGCGTTATTGAAGGACAAGGCACCGTAGCTGTTGAAGTATTGGAAGACCTGCCCGGTACCGAAGTGGTGATAATGCCCATTGGCGGCGGCGGACTTGCAGCCGGAGCCGGAAGCTACCTGAAACAACAGAACCCCAATATTTTACTGATAGGCGTTGAGCCGGAAGGTGCACCAAGCATGCTCAAAGCTTTTGAACATGGAGGCCCTGTTAGTCTGCCTGATATTAACCGCTTTGTTGATGGCGCTGCGGTAAAAACCGTAGGCAAATTAACCTATGAGCTTTGTCGCAAGGTTTTGGATGAGATGCTTACCGTGGCCGAAGGCAAAGTATGTACCACCATTTTAAAGCTGTATAACGAAGATGCCATTGTGGTTGAACCGGCAGGTGCATTGTCAGTTGCGGTACTTGAAGCCTGCAAGGATAAATTAAAAGGCAAAAAAGTGGTTTGCGTAGTTAGCGGCGGTAATAATGATATTGAGCGCATGCAGGAGATCAAAGAAAAATCGCTGTTGTATGAAGGGCTTAAACATTACTTTATTATAAAATTCCCCCAACGGCCGGGTGCATTAAAGCTGTTTGTAAACAATGTGCTTGGCCCCGGTGATGATATTACCCGTTTTGAGTTCATCAAAAAGACATCGAAAGAAAGCGGCCCTGCACTGGTAGGCATCGAGTTAAAATCAGCCGGCGATTATCCTGCGCTGCTGAAACGTATGGAAGAAAACCGTTTTGAGGTTGTAGAGCTTAACAAGGATCAAACTTTGTTTGAGTTTTTAGTGTAGCTTTAAAACAAAAGCCATTAAGCAAACATTAATGGCTTTTGTTAATTCCAAAACGGTATCTCATTCGGATACCAACATTTGTATTGATTATGGTGTAGGTATAAACGACTAGCACGGTTTTTTTGTAAACCTGGGCGAGGTATTTTGATGATGATTTAGCACATCAAGAATGGCCGGCTCAATGGCAATTTCATCTTAAAAACACATATTTCGTGTTTTTGCGTTATGATATAGGATATCAATATGCATAAACAGAGTTTCATCCGATCGATAAAGGGGAAAATTATTATTGCTGCCATACTGGCCTGCTTTGCTCTTTTTATGGCCTGGAGTACCAGCAAGGATGCTTTTACAGCTATGCTGAATGCGTTTTCAAATGTTTCGGCCCCAAATGAAAAGCTGCGCCTTGTTAATGATCTGTCGCGCGGAATAGCCAGGATAGACCAGGTACAAAAAGCCCGTTTACTAAACAACCCCGACAAGTATTACGGCTTTAATGATTCAAAGAATTTAATCTTAAAAATTGATACGCTGCAAACGTTGTATCCTATAAAATCAACACAGGTATTAAGGCTTAATACCTTAAGGAAATTATTACAGGACCGCGACCGGTTATTTGCAAACTACGTTAAAGTAAGAGAAGGGCTTATTGACAACAAATCCTTTTCGACCCAGGTGGAAAGCTTGAATGATATAGTGGATAAAAGCGCACAGCAGACCGATAGCATGGTTACCACAACCGAAAAAAAGACCTCAACCACAACCGTTTATCCTGCTGCAATTTCAGCGGATGATAAAAGAGATAACAGGAGCTTTTTTAACAAGCTCTTCGGCAAGAAAAAAGCAAAAGATACCGACTCGGCAAGCAAGCCCTTCCAGATAGTTGCCGAGGAATTAAACGTAAAACACGATACATTGGCAAAGGCCATCCAGGATAGTTTGCTGAAAGGATTGGGACAAACCATGAAGGACCTGGAAAAGATCCAGAAAAGAAAAAGCGCCCTGTTTGTTAACCGGGAAACCGTGCTAACCCGGTCGAGCGCAAACATTATCCGCCAGATAGTAACCATCCTTAAAAAGGTAGAAACTGAAGTGGTTGTGCAAACCGACTTAAATAACCAGGCTGCAAAAAGCATGGTTCACAGCAGCATTAAGCGAATCAGTATAATTATGCTGGCATTTGTTATCCTTACTATTTTATTGGTGTACTTTATTTTGAGGGATATCTCGCGCATAAATAAATATCGTAAAGAACTTGAACAGGCGAAAGACGAAGCTGAATACCATGCGCTGGCAAAGCACCGTTTCCTGTCGAACATGAGCCATGAGATCCGTACACCTCTGCAATCTATCATAGGTTATGCCGAAATGATCAACCAACAGGAACATCCACAGAAAAAAGATATCGAAGCAATTTACCGGTCGTCGGGCCATTTAATGCAGATTGTGAACGAGGTGCTTGACTATAACAGGATCATATCAGGTAAATTCAGCTTTGCAAGTCAATCGTTTGATATGCTGACCCTGCTTGATGAAGTTATATTTGTAATGCGCCTGGAGGCTGCTAAAAAGGGTATTGATCTTGAAACTGATTACGATAATACAGTTCCGGCTTTTGTAACCGGCGATCCGTTCAGGTTAAAACAGATCCTGTTTAATTTATTGGGCAATGCTATTAAGTTTACACAGCAGGGCGGGGTTATTTTAACCGTGAGAGCAGAACAGGTTGACGGGCAGGTGCAATACCATTTTGATGTAACAGATACTGGCATAGGCCTTGCAGCTGCTGATATAGAGCGCATTTTTAATGAATTTGAGCAGGCAGGCGATGAAAAACAAAGTCGAGCCGGTACCGGCCTTGGCTTGCCTATAACCAAAGAGCTTATTGAAAGCCAGGGCGGCATTATAACCGTAAAAAGCAAGCCGGGCAAAGGCAGCACCTTTAGTTTCGGCATACGGTTTGCAAAGGCTCAACAAGAGGTTAAAACTATTATACCTGCTGCAAATACAACATCCGGTTTAACCACCGGTAAGGTTTGGATTATTGATGATGATACTTTTATACTTGAACTGTGCTCCCGCATCTTTGATAATAATAAGATTTCCTATCGTTGCTTTACCTCGCCTCACGAGATCTTAAATACACCATGGGATGCAGCTGTAAAGTATTTGCTGCTGGATATCCGGATGCCCGAAATGAGCGGCATCGAGCTTTGCAGGTTGCTCCGCAAGCAGGTGCCTGCCGATGTAAAGATCTACGCCCTTACAGCGCAAGCTCTTCCCGGTGAGCGCGAATCTGTTTTAGCACAGGGATTTAATGGCCTGCTGATGAAACCTTTTAGGGAGAGCGAGCTGGTCGCACTTATAAAAGATAATCCGGATACTGATGAAAAGAACAGCATACCACAGATCAATATCAAAGCTATTGAAAAAATGACCATGGGCGATCCGGAACAAACAGCTAAAATACTTGCCCGTTTTGCCGTGGATAGTATGAATGATGTTGAGCAATTAAAGTCCGGTTTAGCTACAGAAAACATTGAAAGGGTATTGTTGCTTACTCACCGCATTGCAGGCCGTACCGCACAGGCAGGTGCAAGAGAATTAGCAGAAAGCTTTCGTTTGGCCGAAATGGAATTAAACAGGGATAAAAAATTTACCGCAAACAGGGTTGAACATATTTTAGCCCTGGCCCAAAAGCTGCATGACCTGGCTGTTGCAACCCGCGATTATAGTTTTATTGAAACGGTTCAATAACAAATCAGCTATCCAATCCGTAACGCTCAATTTTACTATAAAGCGTTTTACGATCAATATTGAGGAGTTTAGCCGCTTTTGATTTATTATACTTTACCTGGATCAGCGTTTTTTGGATCAATTGTTTTTCATTGACCTCGTTTTGCGCCTTAAGATCAGATTCCCGGTTTTGGTGAATATTGTTTGATACGGAGAACAACATTTCATCAGGCATGGTGTCAACACCGGCTATATCGTCATGACTTAACAAAACCATCCGTTTAATTACATTTTTAAGCTCGCGCAAGTTGCCCGGCCAATCGTATTTATGCAGGATCTCTTTTGCCTCTGCAGATAGGCTACTAACCTTACGGTCAAGTTCAGTATTTGCCAGTTTTATAAAATGCCTGATAAAAATATCTATATCGTTTCCCCTTGCCCGTAACGGTGCGAGCTGGATCTTAAACTCATTAATGCGGTGGTAAAGGTCCTGCCTGAAGTCGCCGCCGCTAACACTATTTACCAAATCATCATTGGTTGCTGTAATAATCCTTACGTTAACAGGCACTTGCTTGTTGCTGCCCAATGGCTGAATTGTTTTTTCCTGCAATGCCCGCAGCAGCTTTACCTGCACATCATAACTCAGGTTACCTACTTCATCTAAAAATAGCGTGCCTCCGTCAGCATATTCAAACATGCCTTTTTTGTCGGCAATGGCGCCGGTAAAAGCACCTTTTATATGCCCGAATAATTCACTTGCGGCAAGGTCTTTCGAAAGCGCACCACAATCAATTGCTACAAAGGGTTTTGCCTTGCGTTTGCTTTGGCGGTGAATGGTTCGTGCCACATACTCTTTGCCCGTACCGCTTTCACCCTGGATCAGTACAGCCATGTCTGTTGGCGCAACCACATCAATGTGCTCATGCAATTTATCGGAATCATGGCTATTGCCTTTTATAAATTCGGGCTGATCATCCTGAACTGCAGCTGCAGGCTCTTTTTTCCCGCCCAGGGCATTGCTCATGATCATCAGCAATTCATCAGGATTAACCGGCTTTGTAATGTAATCAAATGCGCCCGACTGGATAGCATTTACCGCGGTGCGTACATCATTAAAACTCGTCATGATAATTACAGGAACGGTTGAACCTGTAGCCCTGGTGTTAATAAGCACATCAAGGCCAATACCATCGGGTAAGCGATAATCAAGCAATAAAAGATCAAATGTATTTTGAGCGATAGCTTTCAGGCCATCCTTAATATTGGAGGCGGTAGTTATATCATGCCCATGCTTCTGTAAAAATCCCTGCAATAATTGAGAGAAGGTAAGATCGTCTTCAACTATTAATATTTTTGCCATAAGCTTTTATAGTGATGCAAGGCAAAAATACAAAAGGCCCCGATATAATGGGGCCTTTTGAGGGATAAAACAATATGATTGGAGTTTATTGGATTATTTTCCCGTCTTTGTCAAACTTTAAGGCTTTTGTTTCTGTGCCTTTTTTAACATCAACCTCATAATATTGGGTAGTTCCTGCTGTTACTGCAAAAGCTGTTGATGGTACCCATGTTTTGAAAACATCGCTTGAAAGCACTGTTTTAACCGGATCAGGAAGTGCTTCAAGTTTTATAGGGGTTTTCTGTACGCTGTCTGCCTGGGCAACAATTGCAACAGTGTGCATGTTAGTATTTAAATTGTTTGCCTTAACTGTAGCTAATCCTGCTACAACTAATACTGCTGCTGATAAAATGAATTTTTTCATAAATATAATTTTTTGTTTTTTATGTATGATGCAATACCATGATACATAATGGTGCCACAAACAGATTAAATACATTATGCACTTAAAATAAGCAACTTAGCAAAATTTAACTGAAATATAGTTGCTGACTTACTCCACAGTTTGACGGAAAAGGCAACAGAAAATATGGGTTAGAAAATAAAGAGAGATTTTATAAAAGGTAATAAAGCCTATTTTTTGGCACGATAGTACTTATAGATCTTCACTGCTGACATGAGGATGAGCGATAAAAGCACCAGACCTATAATGCCATAGATCCAGTTTACTGCATTTTTTAATACGGCAAGAAAAACTATGGCGAACAGGAAAAGGGTGGCAACCTCGTTCCAGATGCGGAGCTGGGTGGATGTCCACGTGAAAACTCCTTTTGCCATCTGTTTCATTTTATTTTGGCAGATGATGTGATAGATTATTAACCCCACAACAAAAGCAAGCTTAATCTGCATCCAGGGCTGCTGTAGCCATGCCGGTTCAAGGTAAAGCATGGTAATACCTGCCGCCAGCACCAATACCTTTGATGGCACTGCGATAATATACCAAAGCTTGCGCTCCATTATTTCAAACTGTTTGGAGAGAATAGTACGATCGGGTTCGGGCTTGTCCTGTGCTTCGGTATGATAGATAAACAAACGCACAATATAAAACAGCCCCGCCATCCAGCAGACTACAAAAATGATATGTATGGATAAAATATAATTATACACGAATTTTCACTAATTGTATCGAATTTCACTAATTGTTAATGAGTTACGAATTTAACGAATTAGAATCGCCTGATCTATAAAAGCAGATTAGTGAAAATTTGCCTTAATTCGTGAAATTCGTGTTAATTTCTATATTCTTTTATCACTTCAACCGCGTACTTCACGTTATCGAACGGGATATCCGGCATTATGCCATGACCCAGGTTAAAGATAAAGCCTTTTTCGTCCTTCATCTTATCGAATAAACGATAGATCCGTTCTTTAATTACTTTTTTATCAGCATACAAAATATGCGGATCAAGGTTACCCTGTACGGCTATGCCGGCAGGTAAACGTTTTTTAATATCCAGCAGATCAACGTTCCAGTCGATAGAGATTACATCAGGTTTTGCCTCTGCCATCAGCGGTGCAAAAACCGAGCTGCCTTTACAGAAAGAAATAACCGGGATATCCTTACGGTTAAGCTTGCTGATGATCTCAACAATGTAACGGTGTGAGAACTCTTTATAATCATCCCATGCTAAAGCCTGTGCCCAGCTGTCGAAGATCTGTACGGCATTTACACCGGCTGCAATCTGCAGGTTTAAATAATCGGCGGTTACCGTTGCTATTTTTGATAACAGCTGGTGAGCCATCTCCGGCTCATTATGCAGCATCAGTTTGGTAAGCTTAAAATCTTTTGACGATCCGCCTTCAACCAGGTAGCTCATTACGGTAAAAGGCGCGCCTGCAAAACCTATCAGCGGGATACTGCCGTTCAGCCTTTGCTGGATAACTTTTATCGCATCGGCAACGTATTGCAGCTTGTCGCCCACATCGGTTTGCAAATTATCAATATCGGCTTTGGTACGTACAGGGTTTGCAAACTTAGGGCCTATGTTTTGCGTAAAGCTCAGGTCGCCGCCCATGGCTTCGCCGGTAACCAATATGTCTGAAAATAAAATAGCAGCATCAATCCCCAGTAAATCTACCGGCAGCATGGTAACATCGGCAGCCAGCTCGGGGGTTTTGCACATCTCTAAAAACGAATATTTGTTTTTGATGTCCCAATATTCTTTCATAAAACGGCCTGCCTGGCGCATCATCCATACTGGTGGTCGTTCTGTTTTTTCAGAAAATGCCGCTTTTATTAATAACGAATCTCTCATATAATTAAACATAAGGGCGTAAACATTACGCCCCTACCATGGTTTGTATTTTTTATAGATATGTAGAGACGCAATACATTGCGTCTTTCTACACCCTACAGTTTGTGTTTTTTTAATTCCTGGCGAAGGCGATCAATAACACCCTTCATTTTTGCATTTATATTTTCCTGGTGCTTTTCAGTAAGCTGCAAATAGGCGTCAGCCTTTTCAAAGTTGCCCTGCCTTATGCTAATGTTTGCCACATGTACTAACGCCGCCACATGATCATTAATTGAGCGCAGGGGATATTGAGCGGCTATTTCATAATGCTTTTCGGCATCTTCAAAATCCTGTTTTTGCAGGCAAACTCCGCCCATTAGAAACTCATAATAACCCCTGCGGTTTTTGCTGAGCCATTGCGGATTAAAGATCTCCATTAATGTGCGTTCCGCTTTATCGTAATTTTTATGATGAAAATATTTGGCTGCAACAATAAGCGTCCCCTGCCTTATGTAATCCCAGGCAAGCAACACAATAAACATCATGGCAACCGACGCAAACATGTATTGCCGCAGATAAATTAATAACAGCAGCGACAAAAAAAATATAAAGCCAATAAATAAGCGTGTCCTGTTTGCAAACATTAATGCTGGGTATCAGTAAACTTATAACCTACACCACGGATAGAATGAAAATAAACCGGGTTTTTAGGATCTGGTTCAAAATATTTACGGAAAGTGAGGATAAAGTTATCAATGGTACGGGTTGACGGGTAAACATCATAGTTCCATACGGTTTCCAGGATCTGCTCGCGTGATACGGCGTCATTACGGCGCTCTATCAGCAGCTTAAGCAGCATGGTTTCCTTTTTAGTTAAGGGGGTGATCGACTCATCGCCGTTTACCAGCTCAAAAGAGTTAAAGTGGATGGTTTTATCACCTATCTTGTAGCTGTTAAACTCTTTAAGGTCATCACCTTTAAGGCTGCGTTTTACAAGGTTGTTCACCCTTAATATCAATTCTTCAAGGTTAAACGGCTTAGTAAGGTAATCATCAGCACCTTTTTTTAAACCTGCTATTTTATCCTCGTTGGTATTTTTAGCGGTTAAAAACATAATTGGCACCTCAGAGTTTTCCAGCCTGATAGTTTCAGCAACTACAAAGCCATCAATCTCGGGCATCATAACATCCAGTATTACCAGGTTAAAACGCTCCTCTTTAAATATTTGTAATGCCTTTTTACCATTGGTGGCAGTTGATACCTTGTAACCTTCAAGCTCAAGGTTAAGCTTTATGGCCTCAAGCAAATGCTCTTCGTCCTCGGCTAGTAAAATTCTTTTTTTGTTTGGCATGATAATTTAATTATACACTAATATTCACGAATTTAATCGAATTTCACGAATTAAAAAGGTTCCAGCTCTAAAAGCAGATTTGTGAAAATTCGCCCTTATTCGTGTTTTTAATTCTATTTAATCAAAAACTACTTCAAATATACTACCTACCGGGCGGTTATCCTTCACCTTTATGCTGGCCCGGTGCTTCTCCAATACTTCTTTTACAATATACAGACCTAAACCGGTACCTTTTGTGTTACGGGTATCCTCGCTGCCTACACGGTAGAACTTATCGAAAATACGATTTTTTTCATGATCTGCTATTCCTATCCCATGATCGGCCACTTCAAGAAAAATTTTGCCTTCTTTTGAAAATAATTTAACCGCTACGGTTTCGCATGGGCCAGAGTATTTGATAGCGTTTTCAACCAGGTTGGTAACAACAGATGTTAAAGCAAATTTATCGCCTGTTATCTCAATCTTTGGCTCAATTTCAGCATCAATTATCTGCTGTGTGCCTTCGCATTTGGTTATCTGCAAGCGGTTTACAATACTATCAACCAAAACCGAAAGGCTGAACTTATTTTTAGGGAAAGTATAACTGTGGTTATCAATTTTTGAAGCCAGCAACATGTTCTCAACCATGTCGTCAAGGCGGTCGATATCCATTAATGATTTCCCTATAAAGCTAAGCATCTGCTCTTTGGTAAGGTCGCGCTTCTGGATGGTTTGAAGCAGGATCTTTATTGATGCCAGGGGCGATTTAAGCTCGTGCGTTACTGAAAGCAAAAAGTTCTTTTT
>Ga0206988_1275_pt1 | contig 11114 bp, 11 predicted proteins | sample Alteio_BWMinCont_12_FD_153263 | JGI IMG/M metagenome (GOLD analysis project Ga0206988, IMG submission 153263) | Enriched cells from forest soil in Barre Woods Harvard Forest LTER site, Petersham, Massachusetts, United States -... | ecosystem: Environmental > Terrestrial > Soil > Temperate forest >... | reverse complement strand
AAAGCAAATCACTTGTTAATTTACACCCATTGCCTAAACGGGGGCCCTCAAGCTTCTGTATGAATTCAAGAATAATCTCAGGCGGACGAACTTGACCATGAGTGATCACTTGATCAGATACAAGTCGCAGTAAATCCTTTCTTAGCGTATCAATTTCGAACTGGCATTGTCCTTGAGCTGCTTTAAATTCATCAATTGTGCTCCATTGGTCGGGCAGTTCTGCTTTCTTTCTGATAATACCTTCAAAAAATGTTTCCATCACTTTTGAAGTATCATGTGTTCTTTTTTGGGTCGCTATTTTTGCATCATCTGAAAAGAGTACAGAATCAAGTTGTTTTGCAACTGCCTCGTCAGATAGTCCTCCTGCTTTTTTTAACAACTCAACCATTCCATGGTCTTCTTTTTCTTCTGGTTCTTTATCACGATAGTTCACATCTAAAATCATGGCTGCTATTTGTAATAATGTTCCTTCGACACATGTTTTGAAACGGTCTCGCCCCATTGTTTTCCATTCTAATGCCCACGGATTTTCTGTGACTAACGCTAATGCTTTAGTTCCATAACCAAACAAAAGATCATCTGCTGCTTCATGAAGTCGCTGTGCAAGACATTTCTTAAAAAAATGAGTTCGAGGGTAAGCTATTTTCTCTTCTTTTTTTTCTTCTATTGGATCGGCCATATAGCTTAAGCAAATATCTAGAAGTCCGTCTGGGACAACCTGAAGGGGCTGAATTAGCATCCAGTCTTCATTTTTTTTGTCTTCGTCTTCTTTATTAATTTGAGATGGCTCTAGCAATGTCACTGTCATCGATTGGGCATTGGGTGCTTTTTCTTCAGCAATATCGGAAGTTATTGCTTTTGCGATGGCTTTATCATTGAGATGATCTTCATGTTGTTTATGCTCTGATGTCTTGCGTGACTGTGCCATATCGTTCTACCTTTTGAAATGTATTTTAATCGACCAAACCTTATTCGATCGAGCAAAGTATGTCAAGCCCATCAGTTGAAAAGAGAAGATATTTTCAAAAATCTAGCCGAATTACCTGATGATGAAGATAGATCAATTTTAGCAAGCAGATAAAAACGCCCAATTAAATAAATTCATAGAAAACTTAAAATCCTATAATATTTTGTTCCTAAAGGCGAAACTCGATTTGAGGGTTTTGATTCTAAGATTCTATCCATGTATGCCCGTGGCTTGACGACGCACGACATCCAAGCACAATTACAAGAACTGTATGGCGTTGACATTTCAGCAACGCTAATTTCCAACGTAACAGATGCTGATTTAGACGAGGTAAAAGCGTGGCAATCAAGGCCACTTGACCGTGTCTACCCTATCATTTATTTTGATGCGCTAGTAGTGAAAAAACAAACGTGTGTTTCCGTCAGACAAAGCTGCCTTTAAACAAATTGATTTGGCCTTGCAAAATATTCTGAAAATAAACCAGATACTATTTGTGCAGAAGCATCAGTAAAGTTCGTATGTTTCGATCCAAAAATTGATGCAGTCATTCCGATACCCGATGAATTAATATCCATTATCTATCCATAATTAATTTATACCAAACATATGGAGAATAGTCCAACTTTTTAGGAGTAAAGTCCAATTTTAACGGCGCAAGTCAAACTATTATCAACTCAAAAGTAATATAGGGGGCCAGGTTTATCCGCATCACGTTTTGATTGCGACGCTACTTCACGGCATTTGTTACAATGACAATATTGAGTAAAAAATGGATCGCCATCGCAGTAAAACTTAACTATACCGCAATAACATTCGCCTAGATATTTAGACATGTGATACAAACCTCTTAATCAACTGAAGTCGCTGACAATACTCATCAAAAATTTGCTTAATTTGCTGTGGGTTATCAATCCAGGGAAAATGCGAAGCGTTATCAATCTCTCGGATTAAAATATTTTCACGCTGAAAGTCAGGCGAATCTAAAAATAATTTCAACGGAGTAATATGATCTTGATCACCCGCAAATATCAATGTAAGCATAGCTTGTGGAACCCATTTCGCTTTATATGTTTGATCGAAATTTTCAGCCGCCCACAAATGAGTCTTGTAATTAAATGGTAAAGACTCAAGCAATAAAATAATTTCTTGCAAGCCGTTTTTAGTAGAAAAATAGGGAGCACAAGCTATTGTTAATTTCTTTAGTGTTTCATTAGATGGGTCTTTATCATAAAGGGCTTGCAACTTTTCTGCTTCAGTTAACGGGTTTTCTTTTACATACTGGGTAAAAAATTTCTGCCATGATGCATCAGGTGCAGAGTCCATTAATACTAAACCAGTGAGAATGTCTTCTAAAGCAGGAGTAGCAAGAGTAAACATCCCTCCCGACGAATGTGCTACTACAATAACATTTTCTAATGCGCTAGTGACCTCTATAAGGGCTTCAGACCAATGCGAAAAATACTCAGCATCATCTGGGGCTGTATTTGAACCATCACCAGGAAAATCAACATGCCAAACAGCGCCTGGAAGTTGTAAAATTTCAGCAAGTCCATTTAAAGACTCCGAGCCTAACCCAGGACCACCAGGAAGAAAAAGCCAGTTATAACTTTCACCAGGCGCACTATGCACAAGATGTAATCGCACTTTTAATTTCGTCCATAGATAGCTTTTCTTCATGCCTTTACCCTCACTTTTGTATTATCAGTTCAGCCAACTTAATTGCCCAGCTTGGATCGCCTTTATCTTCCACATGCCAAGCAGCCATTAAAATAAGACGGACAAATACCCAACTTTTAATTCGTTGTGGATTAAGATTTGTTTTCTGAGCAAGCAAATCAATTCTCGCTTCAAATATATTTTTCACATTATTTTTATTTGCAAGCTCATTGATATACATAAAATCAAAAGCAGCAATTTCAAATTCTGGTTCTCCAACGATCCCTTTAGGATCAATCGCTAACCAATGATCTCCCTCTTTTAAAATATTGTCGTGATGCAAATCTCCATGTAAAAAAATCTCGGTGCTAATGGAAGCTAATAATTCGCTCTTTAATGCAATGGCTTTTTTTACTAGATGGGATGGACAGCTATGATCTTTAAGACTGTCAATTGCCAGTAGCCAATCGCTGATATGGCGATAATTATCTTTGTTAGATAAATGCTTATCGTGCAGCTTTTTCATAATATCAATATAACGATCCATCACGTACTCAATTTGAGATGGATATAAAGATTTGAGTGTTATGCCTGGCACAGCTTGTTGTAATAGCAGAGCATGATATTCTTCATTATGCGCGATAAGTTGAATTGAACCACTGCCATCAAAATATTTTAAAGCCTGAATTTCATCTGAAAGACTTTTGTCATCGCAACTAATTTTTAACACAACTGGCACATTTGTATTCGTAACAGATTTAGCAACATAATTAAATGTCATGTTATCTACAGGGGTAATATGACTTAATTTCCAGTGATTGGCGAGTTCATCAATAATATGGGGCAGGCTGGCAATCCAAAGCTTGCCCTTTTCTCCGAAAATACTTAATACGTTCTGTTTAAGCGTATTCATTAAAGGATTGGTCCTCTTGCCCTATACCTTTCGCAGGACGCTTTGTCCCAAGATTGATAACTCACGCTACATCGTGCATTTGGTTTGTAGTATAACGAAGGACAGGGCCGTCCATAATTTCATCTACCGTTAAAAAATATATATCTTTAGTCTAACAATTTAAGTCAGCGATTGGAAGTAATGGGGGCAGTCACCTTAATAGGGCTTTATTTTGATACTGGGCGATCGCCATAAACAGGGGCGCCCTCTTATCCATTTCTTCTTATCGGTCGATTTCTGCAAGGCATAGGAATAGACTTGTCCGCAAGCCCTACAAAAAATTATTTTAAATTTACAGCAAGCGCTTGCTGCTGAAAATTAAAAAAATGCTTTTTTGATTGAACAATTTAAATTGGCCAGTTAACAACGCTTTGCACCCTCTTCCGAAAAAAATATTTATCAAGCAGATTTATTTATTGAAAATCTCATTCGCCCATTAGCTTTAGGACGCAAGAATTTTTTATTTATGGGTTCACCAAAAGGAGCTAAAGCTGGCGCTATTTTTTATTCGTTAATTGCTACCTGTATTGAAAATGGTATTGAATCCCAGCACTAATAAATAGTAAATCCCATATTGTTTTTGATTATACAATCGAATAATGCAATTAATCGGACGCTTACGTATTTCACGTAATTTATCTTACATCAAAATTACATCCTATGCTTGGACTCTCGCTAAAAACGATTCTATATTTAATCAAATCATATTTATTAGTATAAAACACGTTTTAAACCTTAGTGGTATAATGATTAAAATAGAGAAGGTAATCAATCTGTTCTTCCTATTGACAAAATCAGCCAGGAAGACCTTGATCAATTAGCAGCAAAAATGAACCGGTGCCCCCCTCGAAAATGTTTAGGGTACAAAACGCCCCAAGAAGTGTTTTTTCAGCAGTATAAAAATGACTGTCGCATTTGGAGCTAGAATGCGCCAGAAGACCCATGCAGATGATTTCTGATTTTATTCTAAAAAAATGGAACTAAAGAACCTTTTTTAACTCCATTTATTAGTCAATTGTAAAAATCTCAATATATTTTCGATAATGAAATGAACGTCCATATGTTTTATGCTCATCCTTGATTTCTAATATCCCTAAAGCAACAAAACGATCGATCACTTTCTGAGCGCCTTGACGTGTATATCCTGTCCATTGTTGAATGTTAGCTACATTTACAATAGGTAATTTAAAAAGTTGATGTATGATATCAACTGCACCAGTAGATGCTGTTTTTCCCAATGCTTGAATTTTTTTCATATCTTCGTCACGTAGAACAGAAATTTTTTTGACTATCTCAATTGCTTCTTTTGATATCTCAATTGTCCCATCTAAAAAGAAATCTAACCATGCTTCAACTTCGCCATCACGATAATTATTGAGTTTATCATAGTAAAGCTTTTGATGTTTCTTAAAATAGGATGATAAAAATAAAACAGGACGCTCTAGCAATTTTTTTAGCCATAAAAAAAGTGTAATTAACATTCGTCCAGTTCGACCATTGCCATCTAAAAATGGATGTATCGTTTCAAACTGAGCATGGATGAGACCTACTTTAATGATAGGTAATAGATAATCTTCCTCATGAAAAAATGTTTCTAAATCTCCTAATGCTCGATTCATCTCATGAACAGGCGGAGGAACAAATAATGCATTATTAGGTGACGTTCCCCCTATCCAGTTTTGTGACTCACGAAAATTTCCTGGATCAGAAAAATGGGTTGCTCGTGCGTTATCCATTAATTCCTTATGAATTTCTTTTATCAAACGAAGACATAAAGGAAAACTCTTCAGTCGTTCCAATCCATAATTCAATGCTTGGATATAATGCAAAATGTCATCGACATCTCTGGGTAAATTATCTGACGTTTTTGATGTTGCTTCAATTGCATCTATCATTGTAGCTTGTGTTCCTTCAATCTGGCTTGAAGAAGCCGCATCTTTGCAAATATACATATAAAGAAAAAAATCAACATCTGGCAAATGTTGTGTAATCCCGTCCAATTTTCCTAGATAACGCATGGCATCGCTTGCTTTTTGAATAAGTTCGTTTGAAAAATCAAATCCCTCTTTCGGTGGAAAGGAACAAGGAATAAATGCAGAATACCCTTGAGGTTGCTTTTGTAGACGGCCTAATTTCATATATTAACCATTATCGTTTACATTGATGGATAGATGTAAACAAAATCTCATTTTTTGTTTACATTGTCAAGTGGACGTAAACAATACGTTAATAGATTTATCCCCGTCATGTATCTATAAGCCATTGATTTTACACTGCCGACGACGAGAGTCAAACTCATGACCTACTGATTACGAATGGCCAATGCTATTTTAAATATTATTAACAATCAACTACTTGCGTTGTTTTACATATAAATAATGATACAAAAACCTACTATCAACCTAGATTTACTATAATCTGGTGCAGAATTGGTGCAGTAACTTAATGGAAACAAACATGCCAACCTTATTAAAATTCAAAGGATTTAGATTTTTCTTTTTCAGTTTAGAAGGGAATGAACCACCGCATGTTCACATAGAAAATGGTGATAAACTTGCCAAATTTTGGCTAAACCCTGTCAATCTCGCAAGTTCTTATGGATTTAGGAGCCATGAATTAGCTAAAATAAGAACACTTGTAATTGCGAACAATACATTATTTTTTGGAGAAATGGCATGAATTCTTTGGCAATTAAATTTGATGACCGTGCAATTGATGTCAGTTTTACCAAAACTGCCTTACACTGTGTATTGGCTGATGGCAGGGAAATTTCAGCCCCTCTTGAATGGTTCCCCAAGTTGCGTGATGCAAGCGATAAAGATCGTAATGATTGGAGATTAATTGGCAATGGTATTGGGGTGCATTGGGCAAGTATTGATGAGGACATTGCCGTTCGGACATTGATGCACGAAAACGAATAAAAAATTGTCGTATGGTTGGTCATAGGGAGCATTACCAGTTTTTAGCAATACGAATTGATTATTCAAATCTGCCTAAAATGTCAAGTGCCCTAAAAGATTGCCCTTCCGGAAGGAGCATGAGACCTTCAATTATGGTCTGGCTATTAATTGTACTCATCTCTTTTACGGCATTTACTGTTGTTTTTTTTAAATACAATCAATTATAATATGCGCCATTATTTAATCAGAATTACTTTTATAAAACATCATTTTCGAGGGCCATTATAATGGATAGCGCAAGTAGTAGAGCATTAATAGAAAAAAAAGAAGAGAAAAAACAAGAACCAGAGAAGATTGTAAGCCGACTTCCAAAGCCTCTACAGCGCCATGTTCTGTCTTTCTTAACAAATTATAACACAGATGAATGTAAAAATAGAAATGGCCTTTATTTTAACATTTTTTCAAGGCCTTCATTTTTTGGAGACAAAGCACTTCTTGCCTCAACTGCACACAAGGCCGCTTATCAGTTAGCTCATCGCATCAAAGTCAATGAAACTTTAGCATTCATGCAAAAATACCCCAGTATTTTACAGACGCTTCCATTTCCAATAGAAATAATAGATCCTTGTGGTCGTCTCATTACAAGAAAATCCATCCTGGAAATATTAGTTGCATTAGACGAATTTGATGTGACAGAGGCAAAAGCTGAAGCTAAACCCTGTGCTTTAATTCCCACACTATTTTCTTGGTTTGATAAGGCAAAGGGCCCTAGGAGTAATCATATTAAAACTCAATTACAACTACAACTAAATGAAACATCCGGGCCTTTGCATGAAACGGCCACAAAAGAGCGAAAGGCCCGTTATTTGGGAGAAATAGAAATATTAATTAATAAGGTTATCAGTTGCACTGAAATAGTGAATAACTCCTATACTGTACCCTTTGAAAACCTAATGGACCTGGAATTTATACAAGATTTTATAAAAAATGCCTTTAAGCCAAGCCACAAGGACAATGGAGAATTGGGTATCGTTTGGGATTGCTGGCAACTGTATCTTGATTTTCTTGATCTATTGGGAACCTATATTGACAATAATACTGTTCAAGATAAGTTGCGCCCTAATCTGGGTGGTTGGTGGGCTAGAAAAGCGGAGGTAGTTGTTACTGCCGTCTACACAGCTTTTATGCGACGTAGTCAATTTTGTCATCTCGAAGTTTTTGCAAAAGGTATTGGCAATGTTTTTGTTGATCACCTTCCTGTTCGTTTCGATTGTTCTCAAGGTCGGCCGATTATTTTAGATGGTATTGGGGGTTCTCATTTTTTCGGTTTTTACGGAGATATATGGGCCGACGCGGCCGGGGCGCGCGCGTGGACGTGGATGTTCGCCGCGACCAGTCGTTGCAAAGCTTTTGTCAAACAAAAACAACAGCATTACACAGCTTATGCGGCCACCGCGGCAAGCGACGAATCGCGGCTGTCTAATAATGTAGAGACTCGAAGAAGCCCTTCTGCTACTGCAGCAGGCCGGTAATCCCAACATGATTGAATGAATACGGTGAGTAATTCTTTATAACTCCACGTGGCTGTCGTCATTGTCCACCAAAGCGCCCATTTTTCCAGATAACTTCTGGTCCGGTGGATAGAAAAACCAGTGGCGACCATCATTTTTACCTGTTCGCGAGCTTTTCGCAATGTTCTAGCATGAGGGACGGTGCGCGTTGATACAAGCTGATTTTGTTCATTTATTGAGTGGCTACATCCTGACGCTAAAAAATTCCCAGAAAATTTTCGAAATTTTATTGCAGACACGGCATGGTATTTTTTTGATTATGTTTGTATGGATGCAGATAAAAACGCCCAATTAAATAAATTCATATTTATAGTGATCTTGAAAAAGGTATCATCAACAAAGATAGCTACAAGACATATGCTGCTAACAAAACTAAAAATGAATATTTACGAGAGCATCTTATCTTATGTAAAACATCTTTAAAACTATCACGAATATCGTATAGTCCACTATTAAATTCGTATTGGGATTTTTTTAAATCATCATTAGTTAAAAGCCAAAAAATAATATTAATTGGGTATTCAGGGAATGACCTTCATGTAAATACAGAAATATCCAATATTCGCAATAATAGAGAAATAATTATTGTCGAGTACTCTGGCCAACGCATGGACAAAAAGACAAGGGGAAAAAAATGGGCTGCCAAATTACAAGTTGAAAATAATTACTTCAATGATGATAACTGAATTTGGTTGGATTCGATTTTAGATTATGATTTCTGCAACACAACTTAATCCCAGAATGAACCTAATGTATCGCTTTTTTCTTTCTATCGTCCCATTTCTGACATATTTCATATGCTTCATTTTTAGAGTTTTTTTCATTCATATATCCTCCTTCCACTTTCCTCAGATCTTTTCTTTCAATTTATTATATACTCTCTCAACTGTATGAGAAGTTAGTTCCGCTTATTTTTCAGTCCCATTATTTTTCCTAAGCTTAAATTCTTTGAACGTACCACATTCGTTGTAGCCGATTTTCTTATAAAGTGAATGACCTTCTTGAGAGGCTTGTAAAACAGCAATATGATATCCACGCTCTTTGGCGCGTTTTAATCGATACGCTTGCATCGCTTGACCATGGCCTTTTCTACGTTCACTCGGTATCGTCGATAACCAATGCAATCCTGCTACTTGAGCAAAATAACACGATAGCCCTCGCACAACGGGCTTACCATTAATATAACCCACATAATATTCAATAGGATCGTCATCCGTTAAAATTTTTGCAATCCATGAAAAATATTTCTTAAATGATGTTTCATCACTTGCAAGAACAAGTGCAAAATCCTGCAATGTTTGTTCATCTTTTGCTTGAATAATTTGAAGACCGGAAGGCGTGGTCACATGGCCGTCCCACGCGTCTAAATCAAAATACATCGCAACATTGTTTTCTGTATTCATATAACCATTTTTTTCTAAATGGTTTGCTAAATCGGCTGGTTTGTCATAAGGACCAAGCCACCAAGAAAAAGGGGATTTTTTTCTAATAAAATAGTCGGTGACTTGTTTAATTTTTTTGTTAGCGTCGTTACTTGAAAAATCAGCATCTAATACATAATTAAAGGTATCGTCAGGTAAACTAGAATTAACAATGGTAAAACCCGGAACCCTGATTAAATCAACTTGGTTTAAGTACTGGGCAAAGTATGTCATGTGCACATTTAGATTAGCTTCTATCGCCTTGATTAATTTTTCTTTAGACCATTCACGGGCAAAAACACCCGTATGCGGAGACAAGTAATCTTTTTTCCTTTTTGGCCATATTTTTGCTTTTGCATCAATCTCCTGGACTAATTTATCCTTACCAAAAACATAGGAACTGATGTCTTCGCTAAATTGCTCGGCCAATTTTATTTTTAATTCGGCATAGCGTTTAGCATCATCCTGATGGGCAATAACATAATCTCTAAAATTAACATGACGATCAATTTGTGGGTCACCTCGTTCACAAACATGCAAGTGATAACTTATTTTTTCATCTTCGCGTCTTAAAAAAAACTTCGATGAGGAACAAAACTTCGGCTGAGATAATAATAATTAAGACCATTTAATGCCTGGGTGATGGGGCCGATTGCATCTAAGTTTTCACATACTAACATGATATCGACCACGGGTTTCGCTGGCATATTGGGAATGGCCGTACTACCGATATGATAAATTTCCCTTAAATGGTCACCAAGGGCCTTCTGCAAACGCTGTGATTCTTGTTTATAATAGTCGGGCCACTTTGGGTCATAGGTGATGACTTCATTTTCTTTAGTTTGCTCGACTGTACGTAACCCGCCTAATGTTGCCATGACGTCCATGTCACTGTGCATCATGATAAATTTGTCCAAGTCATTCACGGTTATCTTGAAAGCAATAAGCCTTTCGGTAGAAAATGACTCGATAGATGTAAATGCAGTGATCGTTTTCATTGTTAGAAACTTAAGCCCCCGGCCTTCGCTGGTGAGTAGAATTAAGCTATTACAATTTGAAAAATTTCAAAAAACAATAGACAATCGCGTATTTAAAATAAGCCTAAAATTTCCATCAACATCTAAATCGACATACGCTTTAAATCGTTCCCAATTAATTTTAAGGACAGGGCCGTCCATTTATATGACGGCCCATTGCGATAAAGCTTAAATTTGCATAAAAATAATAAAAACAGCCAATGTTCATATCCAAGATGAGTTCCCGAAATGAATAAAAGCACCTCCAAAAGCATAATTTTAATGACTGTCATTTTGATGGATCTACTCGCTGGCATGGAATTTGATCTCTTCATGCCAAGTTTTCCAGAATTGCAGGATCAGTTCCACTTGTCACCGTTTTTAGTGGAATCATTGTTGTCTATTAACTTTCTGGGCTATTGCATTAGTTTATTCATTGTCGGCGGCCTCTCTGACCGCTATGGACGAAAACCCATCATATTGCTTGGGCTGGTTACTTTTATTTTTGGCAGTGCCTGTTGCTTATGGGCGCCCTCTTATCCATTTCTTCTTATCGGTCGATTTCTGCAAGGCATAGGAATAGCATCCCCTGCGATCTTAAGTTTTTTAATCATTGCTGATTCTTACCCAC
>Ga0206988_1274_pt1 | contig 11134 bp, 7 predicted proteins | sample Alteio_BWMinCont_12_FD_153263 | JGI IMG/M metagenome (GOLD analysis project Ga0206988, IMG submission 153263) | Enriched cells from forest soil in Barre Woods Harvard Forest LTER site, Petersham, Massachusetts, United States -... | ecosystem: Environmental > Terrestrial > Soil > Temperate forest >... | reverse complement strand
GAAAATGGTACGTTTTGCGGTATAAAATCTGTATCATGCCCAGGCTTGCTGTAATCATACGGCCAGCGGTAAACGGTTGGTATTTCACCATCCCAGTTGCCGTGAATATGTTCAATTGGCGCTGTCCACTCCAACGTGTTGGCATTCCATGGATTCTGAACGGTTTTCTTACCCCAGAAAATAGAATGAACAAAGTTGTATGCGAAAGCTAACTGAGCAATACCCGCCATAATAGCTGCCCAGGTTATAAATACGTTTACTGTTAACCAGCGTTTCATTGATTCAAACTCGGTGAATGCATAGTAACGACGTGGTACACCGTCAAGTCCCATAAAGTGCATCGGGAAAAACACCAGATAAGCACCAATAAAGGTTAACCAAAAGTGCAGGTAACCTAAACGCTCATCCATCATCCTGCGGTACATTTTAGGGAACCAGTGATAAACACCGGCAAGCATCCCGAATATAGCCGCCGACCCCATTACAAGGTGGAAGTGGGCGATAACGAAATAATTATCGTGCAAATTAATATCCAAAGCAGCGTTACCCAGGAAGATCCCGGTTAAACCACCAGAGATAAAGAATGAAACCATCCCGATAGCAAATAGCATAGCCGGTGTAAAGCGGATATTACCGCGCCACAGTGTAGCCAGCCAGTTAAAGGTTTTTACCGCCGATGGCACCGCGATAATTAATGTTGTGATCATGAACACACCACCCAGGAACGGATTCATACCCGTTACAAACATGTGGTGACCCCAAACTATAAATGATAATACGGCAATACCTATTAAAGAGTAAACCATCGCATGGTACCCGAAGATAGGCTTACGTGAATTTACCGCCAATACTTCGGATGAAAGACCCATTGCCGGCATAATAACGATATATACCTCAGGGTGGCCCAGGAACCAGAACAAGTGCTGGAACAATATCGGACTACCGCCTTCAAAAGGCATTACCTTTCCATTCAGTACAATGTCAGAAAGATAAAAGCTTGTGCCAAAGCTACGATCGAATATCAATAATACCACACCGGCAACCAGTACAGGGAATGATAATACACCTAATACAGCAGTAAGGAACAATGCCCATACAGTCAAAGGCATTTTCCATAGGTCCATACCTTTAGTACGCATGTTTAATACAGTACTGATATAGTTAATACCGCCCATTAGCTGTGAGGCAATGAATAATACCATACTGATCAACCATAATGTCATACCCATATCTGAACCAGGCATAGATTTTGGTAATGCTGATAATGGCGGGTAAATTGTCCAGCCACCGCTTGCAGGTCCTTTTTGAACAAGGAAAGATGATAACATGATCAAACTGGCAATAAAGAAGAACCAATAAGAAAGCATGTTAACAAATGGCGATGCCATATCACGTGCACCAACCTGAAGAGGGATCAATAAGTTTGCAAAGGTTCCGCTCAATCCGGCAGTTAATACAAAGAATACCATGATGGTACCATGTATGGTAACCAATGACATATAAAAATCAGGGCTGATCCTTCCGTTAGGAGCGAAACGACCTAATAATGTTTCCAGTATAGGGAATGATTTATCCGGGTAAGCAAGCTGGATCCTGAATAAGATAGATAAGGTCATTGCAATAAATGCCATAATGATCCCTGTAACCAGGAATTGCTTGGCTATATACTTATGATCCTGGCTAAATACGTATGTATTCAGAAAAGTTGCTTTATGGTGGTGTTCGTGACCTTCTTCGTGATGTACAACTCCGTGATCGTGAACTGCTAATGTTGACATAATCGTTACTCTTATATTAATTGTTTAACGCTAACCTGTTTGATGCTGCCTTTACCTGCGCTGCTGGTGTTGCATCAGCAAAATGCAATTCCTTCTTTAACGGGTCAGATAAATATGGTTTTTGTTTTGCTATCCAGTCCTGGTATTCAGCTTGTGTAACAACGCGTACTACTTTCTGCATGTTGTAATGAGCTCCTCCACATATTTTGTTGCAATAAAGCAGGTATTCAAAATTAGGGTTATCGGTTTTTCTCCGCATTTCAGCCGTGGTAATAGTTGGCACAAATTTGAAGAAAGTAGGCAAGCCAGGTACTGCGTTTTGCTGCAACCTGAAGTGCGGCATATAAACACTATGGATTACATCCTGTGCGTGAATATTTAGTCGTATTGATTGATGAACAGGCAATACTAAAGTATCAGCAGAAATATCATCAAGACTATTGCGGTCTTTAAAATCAACACCTAATTTGTTTAGTGGTGTAGTTAACCTGAAATTAAGCGACCCAAGTTTTCCATCGGCGCCAGGGTAACGAAGCTCCCAGGCAAACTGATGACCGGTAACGTCGATATTTAAATCGCCTTTTTGCTGACTGCTGTCCTCAACCCTTTGCCAGGTAAAAAATCCAAACACAACCAATATGTTAAAACTGCTGCAGGGATAATTGTCCAGATCTTTTCGATCAGGTTATTGTGTGGTAAAAAGTAAGCCTTGCGTTTATCAGAACCACGGTAAACAAATGCGAAGCCAAAAAGGCAGATCTGTGTTATTACAAATACTATCAACGTAAGTATAGTAGTTGTGGTAAACATACTGTCAATTGCACCGCCATGGGCTGATGCTGCTTCGGGTAACTTCATGCTTCCCTGCACAGTTAATGACCAGTAAGCACCGTACATTCCTGTTATAAGGAATAAAGCACAGCAAACGCCCATAATGCCATTCCAGTTCAGGCCTTTTTTACCCTGCATTTTTTGGGTAAGGTCATAAACCCTTAATATTTTACCCAATATGGCAACACAAAGTGCAGCTACAAAAAATAGTAATACGTAATAGCCAACCCCTGTCCACATAGCGCCTTTATCAACAGTAGCGGTATCAGCCGCCGCTGTTGCCTGCGCCATTAACTGGTTTGTGCCAAACAGCACGAACGCTGCAAAAAGCGATAGTGTTTTTTTAGAATTTATTAGTTGTTTGAATCCCATTTTAATGGTTGTTTGGTATTCTTTTATTTAGTGCAAAAATAACAATTATTACAAATGATGGTGAAGACTCTCTTCAAGCAGCGGGTGTTTTTTAGGAACCAGTGATTTAAACTTGCTTAAAGCACTTGATACCATAAATATGAACAAGCCTATGAAACCTACAAATAAACATATTTCAATCGGGCCTATCTCTGTTGCCCAGCTTGATTGCGGGCCTACAGTACCAGGCATAATCATTTGCCAGTAATCAAGCCAGTGGCCACATATTAATATAATACAAGCTACTTTTAACACACTAACCTTACGTTTTGAATCGCGTGACATTAAGGTTAACAGCGGTGTAAGGAAGTTTACAATAATGTTTAACCAAAACCATGGCTTAAATTGCGGCTCCCACCTTCTGTAAAAATAAGCGGCTTCTTCAGGGATGTTTGCATACCAGGTTAACAGGAATTGTGCAAACCACAGGTAAGTCCAGAATACAGAGAAACCAAACATTAGCTGACCTAAGTTGTGCAAATGATCTTCAGTTACCCATTGCATGTAACCGGCTTCACGTAAAAGTATCAGTGTTAAAGTGATAACTGATAAACCACCAACCCAAAGGGCGGCAAAGTTATACCAGCCAAACATGGTTGAAAACCAGTGTGCCTCTAATGACATGATGGTATCAAAAGCAAATAACGGAACGGTAAAACCAAATATTAAAAGGAATATAACCGATACTTTAAAGCTTTTGTTATAGTTAAACATACCACCAAGTTCATCCTCATTGTTTGAGTATTTTACCAATAAGCGGCCTAACCAGCTATAGCTTCCCAAATAAATAACCAAACGGATCAGGAAGAAAGGAATATTTAAGTAACCTGATTTTGCTGTAATTATAGCATCGTAATTTTCATTACCTTTTATGGTTACACCTTTAAGCGCCCAAAGTTTATACAGGTAAGGGATAGTTGTCATTTTACCTTCCTCATTAGGGCCGGTATGTGTAATAAATAAACCTGCGCATATAATAGCAAGTAATATAATACCTGCGTAAGGCAATACTTTAGCAAATGCCTGCGGAACACGAAGCACTGCTGTTGACCAGCCTGCCTGTGCTACATATTGCACAGCGCAAAAGAAAATACCGCAAATGCAAACGCATGAAAGGTAATAACCGTTAAGCAGCAAGTTTGCAAATGTGCGTTCACCCGCGCCTGATGCAAAGCCAAAGATTAATCCAACCAGACCAATAACGATCATGATCAGGCTCCAGGTTCTGGCCCTGCCTTTAAATTCAAATTGCTCGTCGAAACTATGAGAATTGTTCATTAATAATAGCTTATAAAGTTTGTAAATGGTGAACGTACATAATTACTTTCCAGCGTTCTTTAGGCTCAAGCTGTGAAGCGTATGAGCCCATTGCGTTTACACCATAAGTAATAGTATGATAAATTTTACCGTCTGTCAGATCTTTCATTGCGCCGCCGCGTGATGATTGTCCTTTTGAATATGATGGAGGAGTCGGGAAACCGTGCGCAACCACCAAACCATCGCCCTGCCCGCTTACGCCGTGGCATGGTGAGCAAAAATGCTCAAACAATATCTTGCCATCGGCATAGTTTGCCTGCGTTTGCGGCAATGTGCTTTTTACTTCAAGGCCAGCTTTTTCATATCCGTCCTTATTGTTCGGGTAGTCAAATCTTACAAAACCTAGCGGAGTAGTACCTGCCGGCGGAACCTGCGCAGTTTTACCATCCTTAAAGTTGTCATTTTTCTGGTCGGGGTCGTATGCAATGTGCTCATACATATTGGGAGCGTATTCCCATCCGGTACTTCTCTTATCCTTGCAAGATGTAACTATAATCGTTGCAACGATAGTAATAACCGTTATGCCCAATATTTTAATTTTATTCATAGCTAACATATTTTCTATCGTTATGCTTAACTTCTACTGCGCCTGCTTCTTTTAATAAATTAGTGATGTCCTCGTGCGGGATGTTTCCTTTTGCGTCAATGGCTATAACAAACCTGTCATCAGTAGCCCTTAAATCCATTACCCTTGGTGTACGCCCCGGAAACAGGTGGGTTGCGTAAAAGAAGGTAAGCGTCATCCCAAATGCTGTAAATAATACAGTCCACTCAAAAGTGATTGGAATAAAATCAGGGATGGCAAAAGCAGGTTTACCGCCAATGTTCATAGGCCAATCCTGTACAAGCATGTAATATGCCATGCTGAATATGGTTGTACCGCCCAGGCAGCCAAACATAAATGCTGCATAACCCAAACGAGAATCCTTTATACCAAGCTTTCTTTCAATACCATGGATAGGCATTGGTGTGTAAACATCGTAAATAGGAACACTGTTTTTTTGTAGTGTATCAATCCCGTTCATCATTTCATCGGGATCTGCAAAAAGGCCTAAAATATATTTCGTGCTGCTCATTTTTATCTTTTTTGGTAATCAGTAATATCAACGCTGTCAAACGATGTTAATGATTCTTTATAGTACTCTACCTGTTCAGGCTCTAAATGACCGCCATCTATCAATTTCTTCTTAGCCTGCTCGCTGCTGCTCTTCAAGATCAGTTTCACTTCGGCCATTGCAATTGAAGGCAATACACGGATGAATAACAGGAACATGGTAAAGAACAAACCGATTGAACCAACAAACACGCTTACGTCAACCCAGGTTGGATAAAACATTGCCCAGCTTGATGGTACAAAATCACGGTGCAGGGAGATAACGATAATTACGAAACGCTCGAACCACATCCCGATGTTTACTACGATAGACAACACCCATGAAATTGGAATATTTGTACGGATCTTTTTAAACCACATCAGCTGCGTCATCAGTACGTTACAACCGTACATCATACAACCTGCCCACCAGTATGGCCCGATAAACCTGTTTAAGAAGGTATATTGCTCATATTCGCCGCCTGAGTAGTAAGCGATAAAGAACTCGGTTAAGTAAGCCACACCTACAATTGATCCGGTTAAGAGGATGATCTTATTCATCGCTTCAATGTGGAACATGGTGATGTAGTTCTCTAAACCTAATACTTTACGGGTTACCAGTAACAGTGTTTGCACCATGGCAAAACCTGAGAAGATAGCCCCCGCAACGAAGTATGGAGGGAATATAGTGGTGTGCCATCCCGGTTCAAGGGAGGTAGCAAAGTCCATTGATACAATGGTGTGTACTGATAGTACCAGCGGGGTTGAAATACCTGCCAGTATCAAACATACCGTTTCAAAACGCTGCCATGTTTTTACTGAACCAGTCCAGCCGAAAGACAATACAGAATATATTTTTCTGCGGATGCCTGTAGCGCGGTCGCGGATGGTTGCAAGGTCAGGCAATAAACCCGTGTACCAGAATACTAATGATACGGAAAAGTAAGTTGATATCGCAAACACGTCCCATACCAGCGGTGAGTTAAAGTTAACCCATATTGAACCGAACTGGTTTGGCAGCGGCAAAGGCCAGTATGCCAACCATGGGCGGCCCATGTGTGATACTACGTATGTGGCGGCGCAAATTACCGCAAAGATCGTCATCGCTTCGGCCGACCGGTTGATGGAGTTACGCCAGTTTTGACGGAACAGTAATAAGATTGCCGAGATAAGTGTTCCGGCGTGACCAATACCTACCCACCACACGAAACCGGTGATATCCCAGGCCCAGCCTACTGTTTTGTTTAATCCCCATGAACCTATACCATACCAAAATGTATAACTCACGGCAAATACCCAAAGGCATGCACCTAACGACGCTACGGAAAAACCAATCCACCACGCTTTGCCGGGCATATTTTCAACAGGGCGAAGTACATCATTTGTAATTTGGGCGTACGTGATGTTTTTTCCCGTAATTAACGGTTCCCTGATTATCGATTCACTATGAGATGCCATATTTTAAAATCTCTCTTGTAATTAATTAAGCCTCTTGTTCAGATATGTTTCTAATTTTTGTTTGGTAACCAACACCTGGTTTTACGTTTAACTCTTCTAAAACGTAGTAAGTTCTTTCGCTTTTTAAAGCTTTTGAAACTTCAGATTCAGGATCGTTAACATTACCAAACACGATAGCGTTAGCCGAGCATGTTTGCTGGCAAGCCATTTTAATATCACCGTCTTTAAGCGGGCGTTTTTCAATTTTAGCTTTAAGCTTGCCTGCCTGGATGCGCTGAATACACATTGAGCATTTTTCCATAACCCCACGGAAACGCGTAGTAACATCGGGGTTAAGTACTAATTGTGTATGCTCGTTGTTCAGGTAGTTATCAAAACGAGAATCGTTCCAATAGTTAAACCAGTTAAAACGACGCACTTTGTACGGGCAGTTGTTAGCACAGTAACGGGTACCCACACAACGGTTATAAGCCATATGGTTCAAACCTTCAGATGAGTGAACGGTTGCTAATACCGGGCAAACGGTTTCACATGGTGCATGCTCACAGTGCTGGCAAAGCATTGGCTGGTAAACAACCTTTACGTGGTCAAGGTCTTCAAGCTTAGCAATTTCATGCTCTCTTGTAACACCGCCATCGCCATTGTCATTAAAGCTGTAGTAACGGTCAATACGGATCCAGTGCATTTCGCGGCGTCTCCTTACTTCATCCTTACCAACAACCGGAACGTTGTTCTCAGCACTACAAGCTACCACGCAGGCACCGCAACCGGTACATGCATTAAGGTCAATCGCCATTACCCAATCATAAGCAGGACGATCATATTTTTGCCAGAAAAGATCTGGTTTATCATATTCTTTGTGACCTTCACCTTTACCAGTACCCGTAGCCGGGTTTTTAAGGTATTCAGTGAATGATGCTTCTTTTATAATACTGTTACGACCCTCGATAGAGTGGTGTGTTTGTGTTTGTGCCAGTGGCGAATTTTCACCTGTTGGGGTTAATGTTGCAGTAGCGCTTGTTTGCAAAGTTCCATTGCGTAAGCTATGGAAAGGAAAAGCGTTTTTACCAACGTTAATACCAACCGGACCAACAACTGTACGGCCATAACCAACAGCTACGGATATAGTGCCTTGCGCCTGGCCTGGCTGTGATAATACAGGCAATGCTATTGAATAGCCGTTTGCATCTATCTTAACAACGTCACCGTCCTGCAAGCCTTTCTTCTTCATATCCGAAGGAGACATGGCTGCAAAGTTATCCCAGGTTACTTTTGATACCGGATCAGGCAATTCCTGCAACCATGGGTTATTGGCGCGTTTACCATCGCGCATTGCTACGGTTTGATAAAGCTGTAATTCTGTTTTATCGCCTGCAAGCAGGTTGCTGTGATCTATTATAGTTTGTGCAACCGCATTAAGGTCTTTACTAAATGTATAAGAACCAGCAGTTACAGGGGTTGCTTTAACAAAACCGGTTTGCAAAAGGGTTTCCCATCCGCTCTGGCCTGATAAGCCACCTTTAGCTAACAGGTTTTTATCCCAGTTGTTCCTTACGTAAGTATAGTAATCCTTAGCAGGGACATCACTCCATTTCATCAGGCTTTGTTCAGCCTGGCGGGTGTCATAAACAGGATTAATTGTTGGCTGCAATACCGTATAATATCCTGATAGCGCATTGTCATCACCCCATGATTCCAGGTAATGATGATTTGGAGCCACTATATTACAAAGTGCAGAAGTTTCATCAGCATTTGAAGCAAAAGACACTTTTAAGCGCACTTTCTTCAATCCATCGGTAAAATCTTTGCTGCTGTAATAATCATATGCCGGGTTAGCATTCAAAAAGAACACCGCGTCAACCTGGCCACTTTTCATATCGCTTACCAGTTCGGCAAACTCAGCATCGTTACCTGCATATTGTAATGATGGATTATCCAGATCGATAGTAGCTCCGTAGCTACCCAGTAATGAGTTAATGGCGTTAACCAAAACCTGCGTAGCTACATCATTCGAACCTGCAACTACCAGCGCTTTGCCTTTAGCTGCAACCAGTTCTTTAGCTGCTATAGTGATTGCATTTTCAGCAACTTTATTACCTATTGCCTTTGTGCCTGCTAACGTTGATCCTGATATTGCGTTGTATAAAGCAATCAGAGCCAAACCTTCTTCTGACGGTTTAACGGGGATCCTTACGTCAGCATTTGAACCTGTAAGGCTCATACCAGATTCAAACTGAATATGGCGCGACATTTTTTTGCTTTCGAGCGATTTATTGTTCCTGTTTGAAACGTACTGCCTGGTAAACTCCTCAGGAGAGATCCAGGTACCCAGGAAATCAGCGCCAAAACTTACAATTATATCGGCTTTATCAAAGTTATAGTGCGGCAATACTGCTTTACCAAAACTGTTTTGATTTGCCTGGATAATACCGGTATATGATACCGCATCGTAATTGATATGTTTTGCAGCAGGGAATTGCTTTATAAAATCAGCAATAACACCCAATGTTGAAGGGCTGCTAACTGTTGATGATACAATGCGGATCTTTTTACCTGATGCTTTAATATTTAGCAGTTCTCTAACTACAAAATCATCAACTTGTGCCCATCCGCTATCACCACCATTTTTTAGCGGGTTTTTCAAACGGTTAACATCATACAAGTCAAGCACCGATGCTTGTGCTTGTGCACTTGCACCACCCTTTGCTATAATGTCATTCGGGTGACCTTCAATTTTGATCGGACGGCCCTCGCGGGTTTTAACTAAAATAGCCTGTCCTTCGTAAGTTGAAGTATAGTAGTTGGGAATTCCCGGCGTAACTTCTTCCGGTTTTATTAAATAAGGTATTGATTTATGAACCGGCACTTTCTGACAAGCAGCCAGGGTTACAGCACCAACGCCAAAGCCCAGCGCTTTCAAAAAATCGCGTCGCGGAGATTTGCCTTCCAAACCACCACCGGTTAAAACTTCTTCGATAGGAATAGGCTCCGCAAATTCGTGTTTATTTAATTCAACAAATTCCGGGGTTTTGTTCAGCTCTTCTAAACCTTTCCAGTATTTTTTATTGCTATCCATTTAAGCTATATAAACTGTAATGCTACGTTTTAATAATATTAATAATGGCACTTACCGCACTCAATACCACCCATTAATGCGGCGGTAACCTTTTTGCCGTCTTTCAGCAAATCATGCACTTGCTGCAGGTTCTCGTAATAAGCGTTACCTTTCATGTTAACATCTGTGCGTTTGTGGCACTGGATACACCATTTCATGGTAAGCGGCGAATATTGATAAACCTCTTTCATTTCCTGGATCGGCCCGTGGCAGGTCTGGCATTTTAAGCCGGCAACCTTAACGTGCTGCGAGTGGTTGAAATAAGCAAAGTCTGGCAGATTATGAATCCGCACCCATTGCATAGGTTTTGTTTTTGTGCTGTCGTATTTCTGAGTTTGCGGATCATATCCCAATGCATCATAGATCTTATGGATCTCAGGCGACTCGGTTTTAACAACCTTGTGGCAATTCATACATACGTTTAATGATGGGATTGAAGCATTTTTTGATTTGTATGCACCTGAGTGGCAATATTGGCAATCAATTTTCATTGCACCGGCATGCAGATCATGCGGGAATTTAATTGGCTGAACCGGCTGGTATCCCTGGTGAACGTTAGTGGTCCACATGGTAACCCAGGTCCAGCTGCCTAGAGCAAGCGTACCGCAAATGAGTACAAAGAAAACAAGTTTCTTATTTTTTGCAAGTTTCTTTAAGCCGGCTAAACGATCAACGGGCTCACCGTCAACTTCCTCTTCTTCTAAAACTATACCATCTTTATTTTTTAGCAACAAACGCTCAAGCGTTGCAATTACCCTGTTTAATACCAGTATAATAATAAAGGCAAGGATAATTACACCTAATAGCGAATAGATAACCACATCACTCGGGCCGCTTTCGGCAGCTGCCTGACCCGGAGTTCCTGCCCCTGGTTTTGGTGCAGCCTGCAAAGTTTTCCAGTCACTACGTACATAAGTAATAATGTTGGTTACATCCGCATCAGTAAGTTCCGGAAAAACAGTCATGCTTTTCTGATCAAACTTCTTAAAGATGGCAGTCGCCTTAGGATTGTTAGCTGCAATTAAAGCCTGGTTGTTCTGGATCCATTTGATAAGGTATTTATCATCTGTTTCTTCAGTTAACTGGGGGCCTAAAGCCGGGCCGGTCAAAATCTGGTCAACCTTGTGGCAC
>Ga0206988_1271_pt1 | contig 11237 bp, 10 predicted proteins | sample Alteio_BWMinCont_12_FD_153263 | JGI IMG/M metagenome (GOLD analysis project Ga0206988, IMG submission 153263) | Enriched cells from forest soil in Barre Woods Harvard Forest LTER site, Petersham, Massachusetts, United States -... | ecosystem: Environmental > Terrestrial > Soil > Temperate forest >... | reverse complement strand
CCGGCCAAATCAACGGCACCACCGGTTATGAAGAAGCGGGCGCGCAAGGCATCATCGCCGGCATCAATGCCGCAAATTTTGCAAAAGAAAAAGAAGCCTGGACGCCTAGACGAGATGAAGCCTACATCGGCGTACTCATTGATGATTTAGTCACGCGCGGCACCAAAGAACCTTATCGCATGTTCACCAGTCGCGCTGAATATCGCTTATTATTGCGTGAAGATAACGCTGATTTACGCTTAACTCCCAAAGCCCGCGAATTAAATTTAGTCAGCGACACACATTGGCAACGCTTCGAACAAAAAAAAATAAACATCGAAGTAGAAACAAAACGCTTGCATGCCACACTCGTGCATCCAAACACACTGGCCGCCAAAAAATTGGAACCGCTACTCGAACTTCCGCTCACCCGCGAATACCGCTTAATGGAATTATTACGCCGCCCCACCATCAACTATCATCAATTGATGCATATCGAAGAATTCGGCCCAGCGCTTGCAGATAATCAAGCCGCCGAACAAATAGAAATCCAAGCCAAATACGCAGGATACATAGACAGACAAGAAGATGAAATCGCCAAACAACTGCGGCAAGAAACATTAAAAATACCTGCAGATATAAATTATAACGACATAATTAGCTTATCGAATGAAGTAAAGCAAAAATTATCAAACGTACGCCCAGAAACAGTGGGACTAGCGTCCAGGATCCCAGGCCTCACCCCTGCTGCCATTTCGCTATTATTGGTGCATTTAAAAAAACGTCACACCTTTCCAGGAGATATCGCTATGGAATATGCTGGCATTCTCAGTGAATCTGAAGCGGATAACATGCTAGACACAATTAAATCCAGCAGACGCAACAAAAAGTGAAACACTTGGCATCAAAAATAAGTATGCAGACCATGAACGCCATCCTTACTCAAGCATTAAATGAAAACAGCATCTCACTAACCGACGCCATGCAACAAAAATTAATCCACTTCCTAGATCTCCTACAAACCTGGAACCGCGTGTTCAATTTAACCACCATCACCGATCCCCGCGAGATGGTGTATTTGCACATTATCGACAGCTTAGCCGTACAACCGCATCTGCTAGGAAGCCGAATGTTAGATGTAGGCAGTGGGGCAGGGTTACCCGGCATACCGCTCGCTATCGCAAACCCCGACCAAACGTGGGTATTGTTAGACAAAAATAACAAGAAAACGCGCTTTATCACCCAGGTTATTGCCGAGTTGGATTTAAAAAATACAGAAGCTGTCCACGCCCGCTGCGAAAATTTTCAACCCTCGCATTGTTTTGATAGTATCCTATCAAGAGCATTTGGCAGCTTACGCTTGTTTGTGGAATCAACAGCACATTTACTTTGCGTACAAGGACGATTCATTGCCATGAAAGGAAAATATCCACACGATGAAATAAAGGACCTACCCAGAGAATACTTGTTGCAACACAGTGCGCAATTAGACATAAAAGGGATAGACATTGAGCGGCATGTCATTTGCCTCTCTAAAAATTAAAGCAGGGGAAATTTCGTGGGAAAAATAATTGCCATCGCAAACCAAAAAGGCGGCGTGGGTAAAACCACCACCACCATCAATTTAGCCGCATCCTTTGCCGCGATGAAACGCAAAGTCATGCTCATTGATTTCGATCCGCAGGGAAACGCAACCGTCGGTAGCGGTGTCAGCAAAAATCAAGTGCAACATTCCTCCGATCAAGTCTTATGCCAAGAAGTCTTTATCAAAGACGCGCTCATCCACACCAACGGTGGTTTTGATTTACTGGCCACTGGCCAAGAATTAATTGTTGCTGAAATGAAATTACTGCATCTACCTGAACGCGAACAACGTTTAAAACGCATTTTAGCTACCATAAACGACGAATATGATTACATCCTCATTGACTGCCCACCCTCGTTAAGTGTTTTAACCGTCAATGCACTCGTTGCTGCACACTCCGTCCTCATTCCCATTCAATGCGAATATTATGCATTAGAAGGATTAAGCGCCCTCTTAAACACTGTCGAGCAAATACGCTCCACCATTAATCCGAGCTTGCACATCGAAGGCTTACTGCGCACCATGTATGATGGCCGCAACCGTTTAGCACTTGATGTATCTACACAATTGCTAGAACATTTCCCCGAACGTGTATACCGCACTGTTATTCCACGCAACGTAAGACTCGCAGAAGCACCCAGCCACGGCGCCGCTATTTTACATTACGATGAAAAATCGCAAGGTGCGATTGCTTATTTAGCATTAGCCGGTGAAATATTAAGACGCAGCGAAAAAGTAGGGGCGTGATAAAAGCATTCATGACAAAAATGGTTAAGGTTATTTCGTCATTTGCTGCCAAACGGGTTTGATTCTTGCGCATACTTTAGAAGCGGGCACAACGGAAGACGTGAAATACCAATTGGCAGGTAGTACAAATTGACAAGACTCATATCGATAATAATGCCACCAGATATCATAATGAGCGACCCCAGCAGAAATATCCGGATGATAATTTCCTCCAGCAAAATCTCCCCAGCAAGTGGTCTCACCAAGAGCATAACTCGTATTGGTGCCAAAAGTTCCCCCTAAGTTGTTCCAAAATTGTGTCCACGTCAGCGCAGGTATCCATTCTCCCACTAATCCATCACCATTAATGTTTTCTTGAGGACCACTTGGCTCAGTAAATGTGTCAGGTGCTAGTGTGTCAATCCCTGCTGGGCCACTACACGTTTTGTATGAGTTAGCGTAATTAAAGAAACCACTATTCGTTTGCAGAGAATTATAATAACCACCAGGTGCCACCGGTACGTGGAAATTAGCGACAGAGAAACCTGGCGGAACAACAGGTGCTGGAATGATGTTTCCTGCTGAGTCATTTGCAGGGTATTGCACTGTATTGTAGCTTGTTAAATAAATTGAACACCAATAATTAGGATCGTTATTTTTAGCATTGAATTCGCTCAATGACGTATACGGGGGCTCTAGTGTGTTTCCGTTTACAGGTGCAAGATATTGTATCGCCGGCAGCTCGTTAAAATCAGCAACAGCGACATAGCCATCAGGACAGCTTGCTTCCTGAAAGGAAGTAACTAGTATGGGTGAGGTAATAGGCACAGTCGGTGCCGGCGGCGTAGACGCGCGCGTCACCGTACAATAATCCGGACAAAAAATTTGGCCTATTGTATAAAATCCTTGGGTAGTTTGCGCCGCATAATAAATAGAGTTTACTTGATTATCTAAGTATTCATACGGATGAGGAAAATTGCCGTTGATATCAGGACAAATTGGCGTTTTAGGTAACTGGGCATAAACACTAGGATCGAGTTGTGGTGGTGCTTGGCTTGGGTCACCGGGACAAGGCGGATAGGTTCCTCCCACGCCATTAATACCCTGATCCAATACAGGTAAGCTAGTATTTATAGTTGGTGAGTACGCCCAATTCATATTATTACCAACGCTGCTAGGAGGACTGGTGCTACTAGTCGTGTTATTAGGATTTTGAAAAGAGAAAGAAGTGGAAGCAGGAGAATACACCGTAATATTACTATTGATATTTACCCCAGAGGTGGATGACAACGGGCCTGCCGTTGCGCTATCTGTTGGGCCGGTGTAGGCAATTTTTGCTAAAAAAACCGTTACCGTGATGATCGGTATTAAAAAAAATAGCTTTAATACTGTGTTTACGTTTATTTTCATCATTTAGCACACCTTCCCGACGCATCCATTCCAAGAAAGAAACAAGTAAAAATCCTTACTAACTATAATTATAGCTCATAGAAGTAGATCGCAGATAAGAAATTTAATCTTAGCAATTTTTTTTAACGTTATGTTTTTATTAACCTTTCGCACACCTCACGCATTGAACGACGTTGTTGCAGATTTTCACCGCCGTCCGTCCGTCATTGCGAGGAGCGCAGTTTGCGACGAAGCAAACTGCGCTCCTCGCAATGACGGACGGACGGCGGTGAAAATCTGCAACAACTCCGCATTAAACGCTAAGCTTACTTCGTCACTTTTTCCCATACCGGCTTAATTCTCGCGCATACGTGAGAAACGCGTACAAAAGAAGAAGTATAATACCAGCCTGTATCAATAATGGATTGGCACATTTCAAACCTATAATAATGCCACCAAATATCATTGTGATTTAGTGACGCCAAGGTATCTGGTTGATAATTACCTGTAGACCCCCAACAAGTGCCTTCACTTTGATTAAAGCTAGTCGTGTATACGCCAAACGTTCCTCCCACGTTGTTCCAAAATTGCGACCATGTCAGCGCAGGTATCCACTGTCCTACGGCAGGTTGACCGTTATAAATGAAGGTATCTAAGTCGCCACTTGGCAGAGTAAGCGTATCAGCGCCTTGCACATTAGGGCCTACTGTACTACTACACGTATTCTGTGATTGAGCGTAATTAAAAAAATTACTATTTGATTGTGGGCTAGTGTAAAAGCCACTAGTTGTCACGGGTACGCTGAAACTAGTGACGTTGATACTACTACCACTCGGAACCAGAGGTGCTGGGATGATGTTATTTGTTGCGTCATTTTTAGGATATACCACTGTATTGTAATCGATTAAATAAATTGAACAGAAATACGTAGGATCGTCCTTAAGTTTATTGAATGCTATCGTCGACTGAAATGGCCCTTGTAACGTAGTGTCGGCGGTCATGTGCTGTATAGCCGGTTGCTCATTAAAATCCGCAATGGACACATAGCCATTAGGACAGCTTGCATTCTGAAAACTGGTAACCGACTGCCCGGCAACCGGCGTAGGCGTAGATGTGCGCGTCACTGTACAATAATCCGGACAAAAAATTTGGCCTACTGTGTAAATCCCCTGGGTAGTCGGCGCTATGCTATAGAGAGAATTTACTTGATCCTTTAAGTATTCGTACGGATGAGGAAAATTGCCGTTGATATCAGGACAAATTGGCGTTTTAGGTAAATTGGCATAAATACTAGGATCAAGTTGTGGTGGGGCTTGGCTTGGATCACCGGGACAAGGCGGATAAGTTCCTCCCCAGCCATTAATACCGGCATCAAATACAGGCAAGCCAGTATTTATAGTTGGTGAGTACGCCCAATTCATATTATTACCAACGTTGCTGGGAGGACTTGTGCTACTAGTGGTGTTATTCGAATTTTGAAAAGAGAAAGAAGTGGAAGCAGGCGAATACACCGTCACACTATTATTGATATTTTTCCCAGAGGTGGGTAACACCGTGCCTGCCGTCGCGCTATCCGTGCCAGCGTAGGCAATTTTCGCTAAAAAAACCGTTACCGTGATGATCGGTACTAAAAAAAGTAGCTTTATTACTGTATTCATATTGATTTTTATCATTCAGCACACCTTCTCGACGCATCCATTCCAAGAAAGAAATAAGTAAAAATCCGTACTTACTATAACTATAGCTCAAAGAAGAAGGCAATGGATGGGAAATTTAACCCCGGTAATTCTTTTGCAAAAGTAGCCTGGACACGTTTTTTGTGTCCAGGGTTGCGGCTTCGCTATACGCACCACCCTGGACACAAAAAACGTGTCCAGGCTACGCCCAAAACCAGGTATAATACCCCCACCATTAACATAAGAATGACCGCCATGGCCCTTGATTCAAACCCTCGCACCACGCACTTTGGTTTCAAAGAAGTGCCACCTGATGAAAAAGCGAAATTAGTCGCAGAAGTTTTCCAATCTGTTGCGAGCAAATACGATTTAATGAATGATGTGATGTCTTTGGGTATGCATCGATTATGGAAACGTTTCACTATCGAACAAGCTGCATTACACGAAGGATTGCGAGTATTAGACGTAGCCTCAGGCACCGGTGATTTAGCTAAAGCATTTGCAAAAAAAGTGGGGCGCACTGGAAAAGTGGTATTGACCGATATTAATGAAGCCATGCTACAAGTGGGGCGCGATCGTTTAATCGATGCGGGCATTGCCGGCAATGTTGAGTATGTGATTGCCGATGCTGAAAACTTGCCGTTTGCTGCCAATGATTTTGATTGCATCACCATGGCCTTTGGCTTGCGCAATGTCACCAACAAAGAGGCTGCGCTGCAATCCATGTTTCGTGTACTAAAACCTGGCGGAAAAATATTAATTCTGGAATTCTCACGCCCCCAAACAACGTTGATACGCAAACTTTATGATACTTATTCATTTAATGTCATCCCCAAAATGGGTGAGCTCATTACTAAAGACCGCGCGAGCTATCAATATTTAGTTGAATCCATACGTATGCATCCTGATCAAGAAACATTGAAAGAAATGATGATTGCTGCTGAATTTGAAGATGTAGACTATTTCAACTTGTGCGGCGGTGTCGTGGCATTGCATAAAGGCTATAAATATTAGTGAGTGATAAATAACATGCAAAAACACTTCCTCCCCCTCTTATCAAAAGCCATCAACGCTTATCTAAACCTTGATCCCGAATCCAAACAGCGCCTAAACGATTTACAAGGTCACACCATCACCATCGAACTCTTACCGTTCCATTTTATTTTTCAATGTATCTTCTCCCAAACCGGCATCACCCTCGAACCCAATGCAACGCTGCCAGCCGCCACCTCGCTACGTGGCACACCGCTGCAACTCGCTGGTGCCATGATTGCCAAACAACACCGCCAGCGTTTTTTTGCGGATGATCTCGTCATGGAAGGCAATGCGGAAATTGGATTGCAAATTGTCGATTTATTCGACGCATTAAAAATTGACTGGGAAGAACATGCTTCACACATCGTAGGCGATGTGCCAGCTTATCATATCAGCCGTTTTTTGCGTGGCGCCTTTAATTGGCTACGTTCAGCCGACGATTCTTTATCAAATAATGTTAGCGAATATGTACAGGAAGAAGCAGAGTGGCTACCCTCTCGTGAAGCTTTAACTGATTTTTTTAATGATGTAGACACTATCCGCATGGATATAGATCGCGCGGAGGCAAAAATTCTACATTTGAAAAGCTGCTTAACTGAGAATGAGGCCCCTTCGTGAAAATCATTACGCGACCATTACGTTTAATGCGCATTATTTTTGTTTTAATGCGCTACAATATCGATGAAATTGTCTTGGGCACGCATTGGTTTTATCCTTTACGTTTTGTCGTTTATTTCAATCCGTATTATTGGACAAATGGAAAAAAACTCTCACGCGGCGAGCGCATACGCTGCGCTATTGAAGACTTAGGGCCCATTTTTGTTAAAGCCGGACAAATTGTTTCTACAAGACGTGATTTATTACCAGATGATGTAGCCATCGAATTAGCTAAACTCCAAGATCGTGTTCCACCATTCTCTGGCTTAAAAGCCAAATGTTTTATTGAAGAAGCACTAGGCAAACCGGTACACGAATTATTTTCTGAGTTTGATGTCAATGCGCTTGCCTCTGCATCCATTGCACAAGTACACACCGCCACCTTGCAGAATGGCCAATCTGTCGTAATAAAAGTATTACGCCCTAACATAAGAAAAATCATTGACCGCGATATTGATTTATTAATGGCGCTCGCCCGTATAGCAGAACGCTATTGGTACCGCGCGCGGCATTTTAAATCAATACAAATAGTCAATGAAGTGGCGCAAACATTATATGATGAATTAGATTTACTGCGCGAAGGAGCAAATGCTTCCCAATTGCGTCGCAACTTTGCCGATTCCTCACTTTTATATATTCCTAAAATTTTTTGGGATTATTCCCGTCACAATATATTAGTAATGGAACGCATACACGGCATTCCTATTCATGATGTAGAACGTTTAAAACGCGCTGGTATTAACATGAATAAGCTAGCCGAACGTGGCATTGAGATTTTTTTCACGCAAGTATTTCGCGATAGTTTTTTTCATGCTGATTTACACCCCGGTAATATTTTTGTTAGCGACAAAGATCCTGAAAACCCCACTTATATCGCGGTTGATTTCGGCATTGTTGGATCATTAAGTCGAGAAGATCAACGTTATCTTGCTGAAAACATGGTGGCGTTTTTCAAACGTGATTATCAGCGTGTTGCTGAATTACACATTGCTTGCGGCTGGTTACCACCAGACACACGCATTGATCAATTCGAAGGCGCCATCCGCGCTGTTTCTGAACGCATCTTTGAGCAACCCTTGCATGAAATGTCTTTCGGTCAATTGATGTTGCGTCTTTTTCAAGTGGCGCACCGTTTTCACATCAACATTCAACCGCAGCTTATTTTGCTGCAAAAAACGCTGCTTAGCATCGAGGGCTTAAGCCATTCTATCGCCCCAGACTTAGACTTATGGGCCACCGCCGCCCCTCAAATTGAACGCTGGCTCAAAAAACAAATAGGCGTGCGCGCCTTTTTTAAACGCTTACGTGACAATGCTCCATTATGGACAGAACAACTCCCCGAAATTCCTTCACTGATTTATGAAGTATTAAAAGAGAAAAAAACCCAGCAAGAAAGAATGCGTTTTGCGCTGATGACGGAGAATCACGCTGCAACAGAAACTAAGCGCGAAAGTCATATAAAAATCAGTTATTTTTTAAGCGGCGCGCTGATGGCATTAGCAGCTACCAGTCTTTTCTTTTATTTTGTGCGATAATTCTTATATTAGTTTGAAAATTGACCTATGATAGAAAATTGCGGAAAATTCTACAATTTTCCATGAAATTTGTAATTATTTTGGCAATTTTCAACGTCTATACTTCGTTAAAGCCGTCACCACCTTATCTTCCAACCCTCTATACCGCCACCCAAGCCCACCGCGTCCATTTATCATAATCACAAACGCCAGCGGCTCTTTATCAGCACTCACCGTATACCCGGCCAAACTTGCAACCCCATTCAGCGGAAACGTCCCGGTTTTTGCTCGCACCTTGCGTATCAGATTCGCCATACGACGCTTCAACGTTCCATCCACGCCCGCAATAGGCAGCGCGGTAATAAAATCATAGCTAGTCGTTGCATTATGAAAGGCGAAATCCAGCACCTGCATCATTTGCGCAGACGTCGTCAAATTGTTGGGTGATAAACCCGATCCATCCAGAATCCGCATGCCACTCACATTCACACCCGCGCGCTTGGCCAAAATCTGAGAAACCGCCGTACTGCCATTGGTCCAGCTGCCTGGTTGTCGGCTATAGAGTTGTCCTATTTTTTTAAAGATGGCACCCGCAATCACATTGTTCGATTTCTTCAGCATATCCGTCACCAGTTGGCTCAAGGGTTTGGATGAATGCGTACCAATAATAGACAAATGCGCCGGTGCGGGACCAAAGGTGACCGTACCATATACACTAATAGCCAAACGGGATAATAAACCTTTAATGAGCGTGCGGTTATAATCTGGCACATCCGTCACAACGGATCCCACTGCAAATGTATAACGTCTTTTGGGCAAGGAAAGAGTGCGTCGACCTGTCATTTTTGAGGCTACCGACCTAAACGTTAGGCAATTTTGATTAATAATACTCGCGCTAATGGGTGCACCATAGCAATAATCTTTATCTCGTCTAACCCAGCCTGGCCCATAAAAGCTTTGATCGTACGCTGTGTTATCAATATAAACATTACCAGCCACACCCCGTATTTGTTCGGCTTGCAGCGTTTGAAATAAATCATCTAGATCATCATAGGTGAGAGAAGGATCACCGTTTAAGACGATATACAAATTGCCTTCCAATACCCCGTTTTTAACTGTTTTTGCGTCTGTTAAAAGCTGTGTGGAAAAACGATAATTCGGCCCTAAATAAAGCAGCGCCGCTTCCGCCGTAAAAATTTTCAGTGTGCTAGCGGGAACCATGGGTTGGTTGATCCCTCGCGTATAGAGCGTATCGCCATACTTCATGGATTTAACATAAACAGCCACATCGGCATTCACGCGGCTTGAATTAACAATGTAGTTTAAGGTGCTGCTTAATTGAGATACGCCATAAATCCCAGGCGCACTAACGCTAGCATACGGTAAGGCTGCGGATGAAGAACGTCTCTTTGAGACAGTATGATAATGCGCTTTCTGTTTGGCTACTGAGTAATGCCGGGGAGTATTCGTACCGGCAAAGGCGGCATCAGCCACACAAAAAACCATCCATAAGGTGGCGAACAAATAAAATAATTTCATTAACTCTCCACCAGTTATTAGGGCTGCGGCCCGTCCTGTCACTACGCCGTCATTGCGAGCCCAGCGTTTTTTGCTGGGCGCGGCAACCCATCCTGACAGCACATGGCCAAAAACCTGACACCTTACTAAACTTACTGTTCGATGTAAATTCTAAATGTAGTAATATGCTATACTTTCATCCGCCTTTAAAGAGGAGGGCACACTGCATGTTTAACCGTCTAGCTAAAAGAATCCGTCAATTTCTTAATCTAACATACTATACGAGTGAACTAGACCAGTTCCTCTCAGATTTTGATAAATCTCACCCGCGAATGTCAGCTCCCCAGCGCAAAGAAAAAGATAAATACGACCGCATCTTCACGCTTCGCGATACACGCACTAACGCTGAAACTAAAAAAAGCATCTGGGGTAACTTCTAAGCCATGAGAAAAGCGCTGAACCAACTTATACCTTTTCTGCTAGCTGGCATCGCCATCGTCGCCTTTGTATTTGGCATCATGTTGCTAGCTTATCTCTTTTTCTTTGGCGCCATCATTGGTTTTATTTTATTTATCATCGCAAAAATTCGCGCCAAATTTTTCTCATCTAAAACCAGCGTTCAAAAACGCAAAAAATCGTCTGGACGCATTATTGATTCTGATGATTGGAATAAGCTATAACTAATTAACATACAACAAGGATCGCACTATGGCGCTTACATGGAATGAGCAGCTACAAAAAAAACTTATAGCAGAGCATGGAAAAAAAAAGGGCTTAGCCCTTAGTAATAAATTCGAGCATGCTTTTCTGCAAGCTTACAAAAGTGAGTGCGCCACCGATCTAGCGGCGACAGACATTACTCACATGGAACAGCTATCTGACAAAAACCCGTTAGCTATTAGCCTTCATCTCGCCACGTCCCCCACTGAATACCCGTTGCATTTGCGATTATTTCAGTGGCAAAAAGCCATGCCGCTTTCTGACATCTTGCCTATGCTTGAAAATATGGGATTGCGTACATTTGACGAAAACCCCTACAGCATTTCATTATCAGACAACCAACGTATTTGCATCAGCGATTTTTCTGTAGTTTATTCTAAAGCAAGCATCGATCTTTCTAGCTTCAATGCACTCCTACAAGACGCTTTCATTCACATT